>WNGQ01001179.1_pt1 | contig 27055 bp, 22 predicted proteins | sample 5407661 | NCBI WGS metagenome assembly WNGQ01 (sample SAMN13153382, study PRJNA577476) | soil metagenome | isolation source: 60 cm soil or saprolite under Garry oak tree replicate 2 | place: USA:California | collected 2016-06-15 | reverse complement strand
GGCCGCTCAATGAACCGGGCGACCGAACCGTGCAGCAGCGCGTCGGGGTCGCGGCGCGCGGCGCCGCCGTAGACGCGCCCAGCGATGCGCCGGTAATAGTCGGGCTGGTAATACCGGCGCGGTGTGGCAAGGGACAGCACGACGCGCGGCGATCCGGGCATGCCGCCGAGGCCCGGACCGGTGGCCGCAAGTACCAGGCGCCGCACCCGGTGCGGAGCCTGGTGGGCGAGTTGCTGCGCGACGACGCCGCCGAGGGAGACGCCGAGCACATCGACGTGTTCGTAGCCGAGAGCGTCGAGCATCCGTTCCACCGTCCGTGCGATGCCGGGCATCCGTCGTGGCCGGGCGTACGGGGTTGACTGCCCGATGCCGGGTGCGTCGAAGCTGATCACCTGCAGTGTCCGTGCGGCCAGCTCGCGCTCGAACGGCGCGCCGAGATCTAGGCTTGCCCCGATCCCGGTGATCAAGAGCAGCGGCGGCCCGGATCCGCGCACCGATGTGCGCAGCCGGACGCGGTCGGCGCCGACGTCGATGAACCGGATGGTGGGGTGGTCAAGCGAATGCGCTGGCACCGGTGATGTCCCTGCCGACGATGAGGGTCTGGATGGTCTCGGTGCCTTCGTAGGTGTGGATCGCCTCGATGTCGGCCATATGCCGCATCACGTGGAAGTCCAGCAGGATGCCGTTGCCGCCGAGCAGGTCCCGTGCCTCGAGGATGACCTGCCGAGCCTTGCGGGTGTTGTTCATCTTCGCGATCGCCGCGATCGTGTCAGTCAGCCTGCCCTCCTCGATGAGCCGGCCGAGCCGCAGACAGTACAGCTGCATGGAGCAGACCTCGGCCAGCATCTTGACCAGCCTGTCCTGCACGATCTGGAAGCTCGCCAGCGGCTTGCCGAACTGCCGCCGCTGCTTGCAGTACGCCACGGCCACCTCATACGCCGCGGTCGCGTGACCCAGCGCCCCCCACGCCACGGCGTTGCGGGTGCCGGCCAGCACGCGGCCGGCGTCCTTGAAGCTGTGCGCGCCTGGCAGCCGATTCTCCTCGGGCACCCGCACGTCCGACAGCGCGATCTCGGCCTGCCATACCGCGCGCAGCGACCCCTTGCCGTCGATCCGCCTCGCCTCGTAGCCCGGTGTGCCTTTCTCGACCAGAAACCCCTTGACCTTGCCATCCGCGAGGTCGCGCGCCCACACCACGACCACGTCGGCGATCGTGCCGTTGCCGATCCACTTCTTCGCGCCGTTGATCACCCATTCGCCGCCGTCGCGGCGGGCCGAGGTCTCCAGCGCAACCGAATCCGAGCCGTGCATCGGCTCGGTGAGCGCGAACGCGCCCAGCCTCTCCAGCCTGGCCATGCCGGGCAGCCAGCGCTGCTTCTGCTGCTGCGACCCGAGCATGGCGATCGACTGCATAGCCAGCCCGGCCTGCACGCCGAGGAACGTGCCCAAGCTGCCGTCGCCGCGGTTGAGCTCCATGTGCACAAGCCCGGTGGCGATCGGGCTCATCGGCGGGCAGCCGTATCCCTCGATGCCGTCGCCGACGATTTCCAGCCCGGCCAGTTTCTCGATCAGCGGCCATGGGAACTCCGCGCGCTCCCAGTAGCCGTTGATGACCGGCAGCACCTCGTCGTCCACGAAGTCGCGGGTGCGCCGCAGGTAGCCAAGTTCCGCACGGGTCAGCTGGTCCGCGATCCGGAAATAGTCGGTGCCAAGCGAGCGGCCGATGTTCTCGTACATGCCGTCCCCAGTCAGGTGTCGAAAACGTACGTGCCGGGCGCGTCGATGAGCGATCGGAGCCCGCTGCCGCCGGGCTCGGCCGGTGCTGGCTTCTCCGCGCCGCAGCGCTCGCCGAGCCACGCCAGCATGTCGGGCCACCAGCTGCCCTGGCCCGCCTGCGCGGTCTTCAGCCAGTCCGCCGGGTTCGCCGGGTTGTCCTTGTTGACCTGGTAGCTGGCCTTCGGATTGCCCGGCGGGTTGACAAGCGCGGCGATGTGACCGCTGGTGGACAGGATGAATCTGCTCTCACCGCCCAGCAGCTGCGTGCTGCTGTAGCAGTTCTGCCACGGGGTGATGTGGTCGGCGATGCCGGCCACGATGTATGCATCGACCTCGAGCTGGGACAGGTCGACAGGTACTCCGAGCGCCGTCACCGCTCCAGGCGTGATGAGCTGGTTGTCCATCGCCAGGTCGACGAAGTCCGCGTGCAGCTTCGCGCTCATCCGGGTGGTGTCGGCGTTCCAGAACAGGATGTCGAACGCGGGCGGCTTCTTGCCGAGCAGGTAGTTGTTCACCCAGTAGTTCCATATCAGGTCGCCGGGGCGCAGCCAGGCGAACACCTCAGCCAGGGCCCGGCCGTCCAGGTAACCGCGGCGCCTGGACATCGCCTTGGCCGCCGACACGAGCCGCCGGTCCGCCAGCGCGGCCACGGTGCCGGCCTGAGCGTTGTCGAGCACCGTGACAAGGAGGCTGACTGCGGACAGCCTGCTCTGCTGGCCGGTAGCGGCGAGGTGGGCGGCGGTGATGCTGGCGATGATGCCGCCGGCGCAGACTCCCGTGAGCGCGGTGCGGTCGGCGCTACAGATCCGCTCGACGGCGTCGAGCGCGTCGAGCACCGCCTGGGCGTAGGTGTCAAGGCCCCAGCCGGCGTGCCTGGCGTCCGGGTTTCGCCAGGAGATCACGAACATCTGCTGGCCGCCTCGGACGAGGTACTCCACCAGGCTGCGGCCGGGGGCCAGGTCGAGGGCGTAGTACTTGTTGATAGTCGGCGGCACCACTAGCAGCGGGACCTCGCGGACCTGCTGCGTCTGCGGACGGTATTGGATGAGCTCAAACACCTCGGTCCGCAGCACGACCGCGCCCGGTGTGACCGCGATGCTGCGGCCCACCTCGAACGACGAGGAGTCCACCATCTCTGGTATCCGCGGCGGGGCGGCCATGTCACGCAGCAGGCTGAGGCCGCCGCGCACCAGACTCTGGCCGCCGGTGTCGATGGCTGTCTTCGCCGAGGCCGGGTTCACCAGCGGAACATTGCTTGGCGACAGCGCCTCGACGAGGTTCCCGACGGCAAAGCGGACCCGTTTCTCGTCCCGCCAGTCCAGCGCCGCATCGCCGACGAGCTTGTCGGCGGTCTGCCCGGCCGTGAGGTAGGCCTGCACGATGCGGCGCAGCAGCGGGTTCTGCGTCCAGGCGGGGTCGGTGAACCGGCGATCCCGTTTCCCTGGCGCCAGCACCGAGGTGCCGGCGCCGATCCGCGCGAGTTCGGCGGCGAGGCTGCCCAGCCGCCGGCCGGTGCTGCGCGGTCGGCTGGCGAGACCGGCCGCGAACTTGACGGCCGACATGTCCGGGGCGAACCGGCGCAGCGGACCCAGCGCGGCGTCGATGAGCAGCGCATCAAGCGGCGCTGCCTGATCGGCGAGTTCTTCGGCACCAGGCAGAGTGTTCGGCGTGGTCGTCATGTGTTGTCCCGGATAAGCGGGAGGTCGGCCAGCCGCCCGCCCTGCGTCCGGCTGCCGCCGCCTGGGGAAGCGAGCAGTAGCAGCCTCATCGCGTGTCCAGGCCGGCCGGCCGGACGATCTCCCGTTTGAGGATCTTGCCGGTCGGGCCCTTGGGCAGTTGGTCGACGATCCATACCTTCCGCGGGTACTTATACGCCGCGACCTGAGCTTTCACGTGGTCGCGCAGCTCCTCGGCCGTGGCGCCGGCGCCCGGCTTGAGCGCCACCGCCGCGCCGACCTCCTCGCCCAGGGCGGGGTGGGGCAGGCCGATCACGGCGGCCTCGGCGACCGCGGGGTGTTCGTAGAGCACTTCCTCGATCTCCCGCGGGTAGACATTGTAGCCACCGCGGATGATCATGTCCTTCTTCCGGTCAACGATCACGAAGTAGCCATCCTCGTCGACTTTGCCCAGGTCACCACTGCGGAACCAGCCGTCCTGAATTGCCTGTGCGGTTTCCTCAGGCTTGCGCCAGTAGCCCTTCATCACGTTGTGGCCGCGGATCACGATCTCGCCGATCTCGCCGCCGGGGACCTCGTAGCCGCGGGAGTCGACGACGCGCATCTGCACTCCCCGGATCGGCGTGCCGATCGAGCCGGGCTTTCGCGCACGGTCCGGGTGGTTGAACGAGGCCACCGGTGAGGTCTCGGATAGGCCGTATCCCTCGAGCACCGGGCAGCCGAATGCCTCCTCGAATCCGCGCAGGACCTCGACCGGCAGCGCCGCGCCACCCGAGACGCAGACCCGAAGCTCCGACACGTCGTACGCCGCCCTGCCCGACTCGGCTAGCAGCGCAACGTACATCGTCGGCACGCCCGCGAAGACGGTCACGCGGTGCCCGGCGAGGATCTGCAGCGCCTCGCCAGGGGCGAACCGGGGCAGCAGGGTCAGGCACGCCCCCGACGCGACGGCGGTGTTGAGGGTGCAGGTCTGCCCGAAAGAGTGGAACAGCGGAAGCCCGCCGAAGATCACGTCGCCAGCGACGAGCTGAATCAGATCGGTGCGCATCACCTCGGTATTGCGGGTGAGGTTTGCATGCGTCAGCTCGGCGCCCTTCGGTCGGCCGGTGGTGCCCGAGGTGTAGAGGATCACGGCGGTATCCTCGTCGGCGCGGTCGACGACCCGGTGTTCCGGGGTCGCCGGGGCCAGCAGATCGGCGAAGGTTGCGGGGTCGACGAGGATCGCGTCCGCATCCGCCTGCTGCGCGCCGCCGCGCGCGTCGCCGGAGAACGCGTGCCACGCGAAGATCAGCCGGGCCCCGGAGTCAGCGAGGTAGTAGGCGACCTCCCGCTTCTTGAGCAGCGGGTTCATCGGGACAACCACGCCGCCGGCCCGGAGCACGCCATAGTAGACAACGGCGAACTCGGCGACGTTGGGCAACATGATGCCGACCCGGTCGCCGGACTTCAGGCCGCGATCGTGGAGCAGCCCGGCGACCCGGGCGGCCGCCTGATCGAGTTCCTGATACGTTGTCGCGGTCTCGCCGACCCGCACGGCGATCCGGTCGGCGTGCGCAGCAGCCGTGCCCACGAGATTCGATGCGAGGTTCATGTTGTGATCCTCCTTCGGCGGAGGAACCGCTGTCTACGCAGGTCGTGCATCATGGCTCTCTGCGTTTGCTTGATGGCGCGCAGCAAATCCTGGTGGCCCACCTGGGCGGCGGTTCATCTTCGTGCTGTGTCACGGCAGCGACAAGTTGCGCAATGACACACTCGCGGCTGAGCCAGAATGGTCGTCACAAGTGAAGGAGGCCTTCAGATGGCTGCCGACAGTTACGACGGCTGGGTCAACCGCGAGACCCGGGCGCTCAGCGAAGTACTCCAGGAGGACGCGAGCCTTCGCGGCCTGGTGGCGTTCCGCTATGCCACCATCCGCAATAGCGAGAAATCGGAAGGTCAGCCTGGTTCCGGCGACGCAGCGGACGCCATCCGTGCAACATGGCAGGAAGTCCTCGACCGGGAAGAAGACGCTGCCACGCCATCCAGGCACGTCTTCTCGATGCTGCGCAGGGTGGGCTCGGCGGACCGCGTCAACTGGGCGGAACTCGGCCAGGCGCTACTCGACGGGCGACTGGGACCGTTCGACACCCCGGCCGAATAGCCGACTGACCGGCGCATTGTCGCCGGCCGGCAGGCCGGGGGCATGATAGCCGGGTGATCGATCTGATCCTCCGCAATGCCCGCGTAGCGGGCCAGGACACGCTCACCGATCTCGGCATCGATCACGGCGGTATCGTCAGCGTCGCTGACGACACGACCGCGACCGAGATCATCGACCTTTCCGGGCGCATGGTCACGCCGCCCCTGATCGAACCGCACATCCACCTCGACGCGGTGCTTACCGTCGGTCAGCCGCGGCCGAACGTGTCCGGCTCGCTGTTCGAGGGCATCGCAGTGTGGGCCGAGCGGGTTGCTGACCTGACATACGAGGACGTGCAGTCGCGGGTACGGCAGATCCTGCGCTGGCAGCTCGCCAGCGGCGTCCAGCATGTCCGCAGCCACGTCGACGTCTGCGATCCGAAGCTGCGGGCGCTGCGGGCGCTAGTTGACCTGCGCGAGGAGGTACGCGGCCTGATCGACCTGCAGCTCGTCGCGTTCCCGCAGCAGGGCATCCTCGGCTTCGATGGCGGCCGGGAGCTGATGCGCAAGGCCGTCGAGCTGGGCGCGGATGTCGTCGGCGGGATCCCGCACTATGAGCTGACCCGCGAAGACGGCGTGGCGTCGGTCAAGTTCGCGATGGCACTCGCCGACTCCCACGGCCTGCGCGTCGACATCCACTGCGACGAGACCGACGACGAGCACTCCCGCTTTGTCGAGGTGATGGCGGCCGAGACGATCCGGCGGAGCATGTCCGGCCGGGTCACCGCGAGCCACACGACAGCGATGCACTCGTACAACAACGCGTATGCCTACCGGCTGATCGAAAACATTGCCCGGGCCGGGCTGCACATGGTGACGAACCCAATGGACAATGCCGTCCTGCAGGGACGCTTCGACACCGGGCCGATCCGGCGCGGCCACACCCGCGTGAAGCAGCTTCTCCAGGCCGGAGTCAACGTCTGTATCGGGCACGACTCCGTGATGGACCCGTGGTACCCGCTCGGGTACGGCGATCCGCTGCAGGCCGCGTTCGTGCTGGTGCACCTCGGGCAGATGTCCGGCGACAGTGAGCTGCGGCGGCTCATCGAGATGATCACGACGAATCCGGCCGAGGCGCTGGGTGTGCCAGGGTACGGGCTGCGCACTGGCGGGCCAGCGGACCTGGTCGTTTTCGACGCACAGTCGGCGGCGGACGCGCTGCGGCTGGTGGCGCCGCGCACGCTCGTCCTGCGCGGCGGGAAGGTGGTCGCACGGTCGACGCCGGCCCAGCACACGGTGATCTGGGACGGCGTCGAGGAACAGGTCACCTTCAGGCGGAAGTGACCGGGGCGCTGCCGCGACGGCGTCCCGGCCACCACATGTCACCCCGCCGGGTCTCGCGCATCCTGCCAGTAGTGCCGCACAGTCACAGCATTCGTTGGCACCGGCCCTCATATCCGGGTATAGGGCATTCCGCTGATCAGGAATCTGGTGTAGTCTTTGCGAGCAAATTTCCATATTGTCCCATACCGGGCTCAGGCATAACCCGGTGCACGGATCATGTCGCTCCAGACCCCGGCGCCAGTTCGACGTGTTCCTGGTCCATTCCGATCCCGCCGCCGCTACTTTCTCGCGCCTGGCTCTGCGGCGGACGAACAGCAGCGGGGCATCGCAAGCACCTCTGCTGCTGGGTGACTTACCACGGTGGCACCGTCTCGGTCTGGCACTGGCCGGGGCCCTGGCGCAGGAGCGCGCCCCGGGGATCCGAGTTCCCCGGCGGGGCACGACCCACGCGAAGCGCGCGGGCACACTAGCAGGAGGTCGAATGAAATGAAGCGAATACTAAGTTTAGTGGCCGGAGTGCTGGCCGCACTGGGCCTCGTGCTAGGGACCGCAAGCACGGCACTGGCTAGCGTCGGCCCGCAGTTCTTCAGCCCGGAGCAGGCAGGCTACGCCGCGACCGGAGCGCATTTCAAGTATGTGCAGACCTCGGTCAAGCTGCCGGACGCCTCGCAGTTCGCCACCAACGTCGCCGGCTTCGGCTTCTCGGTACAGCTCCGGACCAAATTCCGCGTGGTGGTCCTGGGCCTGTCCAACACCACGACGCCGGGTGACTACAGCGCGGCCGTGGCCGTCTTCAACCGGACGACTCACAGCCTGATCTGCAGCACTGCCTCAGCGTCGAAGCCATGTCCGAATGTCCCGTCGGGGTGGACGTCCGGCAAGGTCAGCTTCCCGCCCGGGGATACCGTGTTCCTGGTCGCCCAGTATCGCCGGGCCATCGGCGTCGATCAGTTCTTCGTCTCCGACCAGACCTCCGGCGTGCAGCTCTTCTACGGCGGCTACGCCCCAGGCACCGGGAAGCTTTACCGACAGGCCCGCGTCGGCGCCGAGTTCGCAGCGGACCCGTTCAGCACCTTCTCCTACACGCCGCCCAGCACCGAGACGCACCTGGTGACCTTCAAGAACTGCGTGCTGATCACCTACGGTGGGAGCATTTCCAGCTTCACTAGCTCATGGACCCGCCACAAGGTGATCACGACCTCCGACGGCACCTCGACCGGCACCGTTGAGGTCAGGCCACACGGCCTCTTCAACTTCGGCCAGAACTTCGGAGTCTTCTTGGAGCCATGATCACCTCGAGGGTACAGGTCGGGAGGGACCTGTACCCGACTAGGCGATCAGAGACGGCAAGAACGCGAAGACAGCATGCGCGGGCAGGGCGATCAGCCCTTGTCGGCGAAGAAGCTGCGGGTCACCAGCGCTATGCCGCGGCCACTCGGCACGTTGCGCGCCGCCGCCCACTCCGGTCACGAAAACGGCTGCTCAGCGCCGGAGTGACTCGAATTGGCCGGGGGTGCGGCTGAGCCGTTCCAGGGTGCGGCTCATGTCTGCCGGGGACACTATTCCCACCAGATGGCCGTCGGCGAATACCAGTGCCCGGCCCTCCGAGCACGCGTTGAGACGGGGCAGCACGTCGGCGACCGGCTCGTCAGGGGTGGCGCTGGCGACCTCAGACAGCGGGCAGGCGGCATCCCGCAGCGTGGTCCTGCCCCGCTCGCCGGCGGGCACCTGGCTGATCCGCTTCACGGTCACCAGGCCCACCGTCTGCCCGTCCGCCACCACGGGGAAGGCGGAGTGCCGGTACGGCAGATAGCCGTCGAGGAACTGGGCGACCGTGGCCGACGCCGGCACGGTCACCGGGTTGGGGGTCATGATCTGCCGCACGGCCACCGTGCGCAACCGGGACTGAAGCATTGCCTGCTGGCTTTCTGTGGTGGCCGCGCCGATCAGGAACCAGCCGAGAAGGGCGAACCACAGCCAGCTGTAGTCGCGCCGTGCCAGGACGAGGAACGCCGCCATCGCGACGAGCGCCCACCCGAACACCTGCCCGGACCGGGCGGACCAGACAGCGGCCTTGAGCCGGTCCTTGCTGATGCGCCACAGAACGGCCCGCAGCAACCGCCCACCGTCCAGCGGCGCTGCCGGGATCACGTTGAACACGGCAAGGACGACGTTGATGCCGCCGAGCCAGGCCAGCGCGGCCACAACCACGCCCCGCACGCCCGCCGCATGCACTAGCCAGGCCAGGAGCAAGAACCCCCCGCCCAGGACCAGGCTCACCAGCGGCCCGACCCCGGCGACGCGTACCTCCGCCCCCGGGTCCCGAACCTCACCCTGGAGCCGGGACACGCCGCCAAGCAGCCACAGGGTGATGCCCTCGACCTCAAGCCCGTTACGCCGAGCCACCAGCGAATGTGCCAGCTCGTGCGCGAGCAGCGACCCGAGGTAGGCCACCGCTGTCACCACGGCGGCGGCAATGTACTCCGCGGCCGGGCGCCCCGGGACGGCGGCGGGAAACTGCCCGGCCGCCAGGCCGTAGGCCAGCAGCGCCACGATGACCAGCACGCTCCAGTTCACGCCGATCCGGATCCCGCCGATCCGGCCCAGGCTAAAGGTCTGTTCCATAACTTCTCCAGAGACGGAGAGCACGGTCAGCGAGCCGCGCTGGTCGCGGTCGCCGTTCGGCCAGTTTTGACGCGTTTGTTGCAACCTACCGGTCGGCCGGATCGTCCCATGAGTGTGTTCGGTCTGATGTCCAACTCCGGGCCGCGCCGGTGGCGAGCGTTCGCCGTCGCCGGGGTCGGCGCGGCGGTGTTGTCGCTCGCCGTCGCCGGCTGTGTCTCGGCTGCTCCGGGGGCCCGTGATACCTCGGCCGGCGGGCCGGCGGGTGCGGCGAACGTGCTGGCGACCTCCGAAGGGGTCGTGTGGTCGTTCGACAACCAGGGCGGGTCGGGCGTCGTGCTGCGCAGTGCAGACGGCGGGCGGCACTGGCGGGTCGCGCTTCCCGCGCAGATGCCGGGATCCTGTTGCGGTCTGGTGGCCAGCTACTTCCTCGGTTCGCAGGACGGGTGGGCGGTGCGGGAGGACCAGAGCGGCGCCACCAGCGTGTACCGGACGAGCGACGGCGGGCAGCGCTGGCAGCAGGCCGGTGTGCCGGGGGCCGCGTCGCTGGCCGGGTCGGTGCTGTTCGAGCAGATCGTCTTCGCCGGCCCGCTGCACGGCTGGCTGCTCGGGGTCGCCGGCGGTGGCAGTTCGCTGGCGATGGCGTGGTGGCGGACCGTTGACGGCGGGCGCACCTGGACCGGGCTGCCGGCCAGCGGGTTGCCGCTGCAGGGGCTGAGGCTCGCCTCCTACGGGAACACCCCGTGTCCCACGTTCAGCCCGCCGCACCTTGCGTTTGCGACCGCCCGGACCGGGTGGTTCACCGAGGGCGCCTGCGGGCATGGGCCGGCCCGCCCGGTGGTGTGGCGCACCGGGGACGGGGGGCGCCGCTGGGTCCCGTCGGCGCTGCCCGCGCCGGCGGGCGGGTGGGGACGGTGGGACGTGCTTGACGGGGGAGGGACCGATGTCGGCGCGCCCTACCTCGTCGGGTCCCCGCGCGGATCGAGCCTTCTGGTGCCGGTGGCCGCGGGGACCTCCCGGCTGGCCGTCGAGCGGTCCGCCGACGGGGGCCGGACCTGGCGGATCGCCGCCACGGTCGGCACCAGGGCGCTACCGGTGCAGACCACCCCGGCCGACTGGTTCGACCCGGTCGACGCCCGCCGCTGGGTGCTCGCCGCGCCGGGCGGGCTGATCGAGACCGCTGACGCAGGGCGGACCTGGAGTTCCACCCGCACCGGGCTGGCCCTGTCCGGCCAGCCGGTGTCCTTCACCTCTCTTGACCGCGGCTTCCTCCAGGGCTCGGGTCTGGTCGCCGCGGTGCGCACGACCGACGGCGGCCGCACCTGGACCCGTGAACTGGGGCCAGGACCGCGCGCCGAACTGGCGGCGCAGACGGCCGGTCCCGCTGTGTCGACCGTCGACCTGGTGGGCGCGCACCTGGCTGTCGCGGCAGGCCCGGCCGGCCTGCAGACCTCCACCGACAATGGCCGCTCCTGGGTCCGGCGCCTGGGCGTGTCCTCGCCGATGAGCCAGCTGGACTTCGTCGACCGGCAGGTCGGCTTCGCGGTGGGTGACGGTGAACTGTTGCGCAGCACCGACGGCGGTGTCAGCTGGCAGCCGTTGCTGGAGCCGGCCGCCGGGGCGGTGTCGTCGGTCGATTTCTGGTCGCCGGCCGCCGGGGTGGCCGCCGTCGGCCGGGCCCTGCTGGTCACCTCGGACGGGGGCGGGACCTGGCGGCCGCTGCGGCTTCCCTCCGGCTGGTCCGTGGCTCCTATCCTGGCAGCCGGCGACGCGCCGGCTGCTGTCTGCTTCACCGGCAACGGCGTCGGCTGGGCGGCCGCCACCCGAAGAGGGCGCTACGAGGTGCTCGTCAGTCTCGACGGGGGTCGCAGCTGGCGGGTCGCCCTGGCTTCGACGGCGCTGCCGGCCGGCGCGCAACCCGGCCGGCCCGCAGGTGCTGTCTCGATCGCCGGCTGTAGCGGTGACGCGGGCTGGGTGCTGGTCGCACAGGCCGCCGGGCCCGGCAACACCGCCGGCGTCCCCGTCGCCTACGACCTGCTGCGCAGCCCGAACCTCGGCCGGTCCTGGCTGGACGTGTTGCGCTCCGCCAGCTCCAGCCAGGTGACCCGGCCGAATGTCCGCCGACCGCCCGGCGGCCCCCAGCCAGCTCCGGACGATAACTCCGCGATCGGGGCGCTCACGGTCCCGGCACCGGCAACCGCCTGGTTCGACACCAGTGCCGAGGGCTCCGGCGGTCTCGCGTTCGGCTCGACCGGCGACGGCGGCCTGCGCTGGGCGATCCATACGTTCCCAGCAGCCCAGACCCGGCCAGGAACGGCGCCGGCCCCCCGGCAACTGCCCACCGGCGACCAGTTGCTCGCGACGACCGCGCTCGACACCTCGCACGCCTGGGTCCTCTTCGGCGGCCCCAAAGGACACGGTGACAGCTACCTGTACGCGACAAATGACGCGGGCGGACACTGGCACCAGATCGCCGTGTTCGGCTGGCCACGCTGACGGGATGATCGCCGACACGCCTGCGCAAGCTCCGAGTCCGTCCACAACAAACCATGAGCTGCGCCAGTCCGGGGCCGGGTCGTGCCGACGTCACCGTTGGCCTTCGGTGGGGACGCGGGGGCCCACTCCGATGCCGGAGGGCCGGTCCCGCGGGATCGCTACGGGAGGGTGTGTGCGCCGATCTGGCGTTGCGCGTCGGCTAGGACACGTCCTACGTCCCGGCCGAACCCGACGTCACAGGGGTGACTGACCTGCCCCGATCGGGCGTTGGCTGCCAGCTCGGTGAGGGCGGTCCGCAGCGGCGTTACTGGTTGCTCTGTCTCCGCCGGTGCCGCTGACCTGCCAGCTTCTCCCCACACGTACAGGTCGGCGAATTCAGCGCTCTTGGGCGCGCTCAGGCTCACTGTCACCGTGCTGGTCACCCCGTTCTCATGGTGCAGGACGAGATGGGTGACGTCGGCCAGGCCGGCGTCCGCGGTCACCGAGCTCACCGGGCCGAGGCTGGCCCACAGCAGCGAGATCAGGTGCGGAGCGAGGTCCCATAGGCCGCCCTTGTCCCGGCGCCACGGGGTGTTGAACGGGCTGCCCGCCCGCAAGGCCGAGCCCAGCCAGACCGCGCACCCCCCAGCCCATCCGCCGGTGGCCGTGACCTCGGCCAGCCAGGCCCGCACGTCGGCCTGGAACCGGGCGGTGAAGAAGACAACGGATGCGACCTGGGCCTGCTGCACCGCGTCGGCCAGGGCGTCCGCTTCCCCCGCGGAGATCGCGATGGGCTTCTCCAGCAGCAGGTGCTTGCCGGCGCTGGCCGCGCGGGTGGCGATCGGGGCCTGCACGTGCGGCGGCACCGCGAAATCGACGGCGTCGACGCTGGCGAGGAATCCAGCGAGGTCGTGGTGTGCCGTGACGTGGTAGCTGGCGGCCAGGTCTGCCGCGGCGTTAGCGTTGCGGCCCCAGACCGCGGCGAACTCGATGCCGTCGGTGGAGGCGAGCGCGGGCGCATGCGTGATCCGCGCCCAGTGGCCGGTGCCGGCCAGGCCGAATCTCAATGACCGGGTCATCCGGTGCCCCTTCGTGGCGAGACCGCGTGGCGTGGCGAGACTGCGTGACTGGTGATCATCTGCTGGCGGCCGTGGTCCAGGGCGAGATGCAGGGCTCCCTGCAGGGGCGCGGACGCCCCGGTGCGGCCGGCCGCGATATGCACAGGCGCGGGTGAGAACCGGGCAGCAGCGGCGCGCACCGGCTCCAGCAGGGCAGCGTGACTGCCGATCGGGCCGCCAAGCAGGACCAGTTCGGGGTCTGCGATCGCGCAGGCCGCTGCGATCGCATGCCCGATGGTGGTCCCCAGGGCGCCGATGACGGTCCTGGCAGCGGGCTCGCCTGCCGCGGCCCGGCGGGCCGTATCGAGAACCGCCGGAACGTCGATGGACGGGGCGCCGGCCCGGCGGAAGCCCTGCCGGGCGAGCGCCTCGCTCAGCGTCACGTGCTGGCCGTTGCCCACCGCAGCGGGCAGGTACCCGATTTCGCCGGCCAGCCCATGCGCGCCGCTGATCAGCTGGTCTCCGACATACAGCGCCAGGCCGAGCCCGGCGCCAACGTAGGCGTAGGAGAAGCTGGACGCGGTGGCGGCCAGGCCGGCCCGCCGCTCGGCCAGCGCGGCCATGTTGACGTCGTTGCCGATCAGGGCGCGTCCAGCCCCAGGCGGAGCTGCTCGATGATCAGGCAGCGATCTTCTACGTACAGCAGTCCGGCCTCCCCGGCGATGACACGTGCCTCCTGCGACGCGATGCCTAGCTGCAGCCACAGGGCCGTGGCACCCGCTGCCACCGCCTGGCGGGCGATATCCGGCGCCTGCCCCGGCGGCCGGAACACATTGACCAGGCCGACCTGCCCGGGGACGTCCCGGAGCCTGCGGTAGACGTGCTCGCCGAGAATCGCATCAGCATGCGGGTTGACCGGGATGATGCGCCATCCGTGCCGCTGCATGTGCGCGGGAACCAAGTGCGCTGCCTTCGCCGGGGCGGCACTGGCACCTACGACGGTGATGGTGTCGTAGGCAGTGAGGATGCGCCCGATGATCGCGTCGGTATCGGTCACCTAGCCCACCGTACTGCCGCATGCCGGACGCTCGCGCCGCCTCCCGCGGCGCGGGAGGCGGCCGCGGCCTGGCCACCCTGCGCGGCGGGCAGCCCGGCCCGGACCGGCACGCCCTGGCGGCCACTCCCGCGGCTCTGCGGCCACCGTGCCCTCCAGCCTCGCGCAGGGCCAGATGTTCCACCTGAAGAGGATCAATACCGCACTTCTCAACGCGGGACGGTCCGCGCAGCCGGGGCGGGCCGCCGTTCTTGCGTCTTGCATCAAGGAGAGATCGAGGACGGTTCACATCGCGGCAAGTTCGGCCGCCCTTATCTGTTAAGACGTTGTGCTGGCGAATGTGCGTCGCTGGCGTTCGCGCCAACTGCCGGCCGTGTAGTAGGGGGCGGACCAGGTGGGGTTTTCGCGTAGGTGACCGGCGCTGGAGTCTGTGCCTGCGTTTGCGATGGTGTCTGGGTTGGCCCAATCGCGGTAGACGAAGTGCATGAACAGTCGCTGGTATTCGGTGAGGTAGATGTCAGCGACGCGTTGAGTGGTAGGCGTTCCGTCACCGCGGATGACGAGGGTGTTCTCCTCGTTGTCGGTGGTGGAGTTGTCGGAGTAGTTGGCCGACCCAGTGATGATCGTCGGCGTCGCGGTAAGCGGATCGATCAGGATGATCTTGGTGTGGATGAACTTGACCCACTTGTTGAAGTCGGTCAGGTGCTCGCCCGCCCAGCCTTCCAGGGCGGGGTGGTGCAGGTAGTTGCCCCAGGGGGTGCGCACGTCGGGGTCGGTGCGGGGGATGGCATCGGCCGGCCCGGGCTGCTTGTCGAGCAGCGCGGTGCGGACGACGTCGCGATCAATGGCCAGCCGGTCGCGGAGCCCACTGCTCACCTGGTATGCCGACCTGTTCGACGCAATTCCCCTCGGGCGTGGGCAGCCTGTCAAGCCGGGGGACAACTCCAGCGCCCTCCACCCATCTCAGCCTGCTCGCCAGAAAACATCGCGAGCCGGAAGGACAAGCCATGTCGTTCACCCTCACCCGACCGGCGGCGGTGGCCGGGCTCGCACTGCTCGCGGCCCTGGCCGCAGGCTGCGGCCCCGCCGCGGCAGCCCACCCCGCCGCCCCGAAGCCGGCCGCTACGGCACACCACCACCATTCCCGGCCGAAGCACGCTGCGGTCACCACGCCGCCAGCCGCGCCGGCCACCACGCCCGCCCAGACCGCCAATCCCATCCCGCAGGGCAACGGCGGTGACCAGGACGCCGACAACAATGGCGGCCCCAGCGATGGCGACGGCAACATCTAGCCGCCGGGCCGCAACATGCCCACGGCTGCCAACGCGGTCCCGCTTCCGGCGCAGGGCTATCGACCCGGTTAGAACGATAAGGGGAGACCAGTGACCGCTCACACCGCGCGGCGCGGGATATCTGCGCTGGCCGCGATCACCGCCATGGCCGCCATCGCCATCACTGTCGTCGCGTTCACCTGCCCGGGCACTCGCCAGGGCGGCCGTTCCCCGCGCTCCTGATCGTCAGCTTCACCGTGGGCCTGTTCGGCTTCCGGGAATCGATCTCCGCGTCATACGTGGTGCAATCGCTGACCATCGAGACGATCACGATGCTAGCCCTCATCGGCCGGACCGCCCTGGCCGCAAGCCATCCCCAGTTGGCGACTCGCGCCCGCCACAGCCCTCTGGCAGGTGGCACCGTTTGCTGTCTGGCCCCGGGTCCTGAGACGCGGCCAGCCGCGGACGGGCTTAGCTGATGGAGGTCATCCACCGTTCTGGCCGGCCGGGGCCTCCGCGGCCGCCATCAGCTGACGCTGCGAGCGCACAGCAAAAAGCACGCTCAGCGCCGCGATTCCGATCGTGAACCACCAGCTGTAGCGGGAGATGGCCGTGGCCGCGACGACCGCGGGGTGACCTAGCGCGTACCCCAGCCCAGCGAGCAGGCCGGCCCACAGCAGGGCGCCGGCCAGGTCAAGGATGAGGAATGTGGTGAGCCTCATCCCGGCCCAGCCGGCTATGGCATAGATGATCGCCCTGGGGATGGGGAGGAAGGAGCTGAGCACCACAGCTGGCCAGGTGAACCTGCGGCCGGCCCGCTGCACGCGCGCCATATGCTTAGCCACGCGCCGGCTGCCGGGCAGGGTCATGATGAGCCGCTCGCCCCACAGCCGCCCCGCCCACCAGTACAAGGCGTCGAACTTCATCAGCCCCGGAATCGCGGCGAGCACCGCCACGACCAGCGTTCCGTCCCCGGCCCTGGCGAATGCGGCGGCCGAGATGATCGATTCGGTGCCGCCATTCAGCAGTTCAGCCACTACCGGGTGAGTGCCGACCAGCGATACCCGCAACGGCAGCAAGACCCAGTAGGACAAGCCGCTGAGCACGATGCCCAGCCAGCAAAGGATGTCGGCTGCCCGCGGCTTCCCGTGCCAGGGCAGCCGCGGATCGTCCCGCAGATCCGCCTTCCCGGACCCGGCTGTCGCGGTGACAGCCGCATTCTCCGCGGCCCGGGCGGATTCCGTCCCGGGGACGCTCATGAGGCAACCCCCTGACGTTGACGCCCCTGCGCGGCAGCTGCCAAGACCAGGCACGTAATCACCCGGCCTGCGGGCACATCGTAGCCGCTGCGCAGGCCCAGCTGGCGGCCACATGCCTTCCGGAAGGGCTCGCGCCGTTCACCGAGCATGCCCGCAAGGCCGGACGAGGGCTTCTGGACGCCCCGGTGCTCGTGCCGATGGCCAACCCCGGCAGCACTTTCTGAGGACCGTCACATCGATGCAGCTGGCCGACCTCAGCCAGCTGGGAAGCTCTCACGACGCCGGGCGGAGTACCGATGTACTGCCTGGACGACCGAGCCTCCACTTTCCGGAGGCATCTGGTGGCGCCATGCCCCCCGCGGACTGCTCGCGCCCGACCGTCACGCGCCGCAAGACCACCATCCGGACGGCGCGTCACGCCACAACAGGGCAAACGTTGCCTGACGTGGCACTAGACTTGAACTATTCGTTTTCTTGGACTGTTCGCGTTTCTTATTGTAAGTTTGGCGCCATGACCGCACCCCGGACTCCTAACACCGCCGAGGAACTGCGCGGGGTCGGCCTGCGGGTGACGGCCGCCCGCGTCGCGCTGCTCGAGACCGTCCGGGACGGTGACCACCTCGGCGTCGAGGCGATCGCCTCCGGGGTGCGTGATCGCGTAGGCCATGTCTCCCTTCAAGCCGTGTATGACGCCCTCCACGCGCTCACCGCGGCGGGACTCGTACGCCGCATCGAACCGGCCGGCAGCCCGGCCCGGTTCGAGCGACGCGTCGGGGACAACCACCACCACATCGTGTGCCGGTCGTGCGGTGTCGTCGCTGACGTCGACTGCGCGGTCGGCGAGGCGCCCTGCCTGACCGCGTCCGACGACCACGACTTCTCGATCGACGAGGCCCAGGTCATCTACTGGGGCCTGTGCCCCGGCTGTTCCACCGCCCGCAGTACCGGAGCACCGTGATCCGCCTAGCCCGGAAGGATTCCCATGACTGAGAACCATGATCCAGTAGTCATCGAAGACGCGACCCCGGAGAGCGGGGGATGTCCGGTCGCGCACGGAGGCCTCACGCACCCCACCAAGGGTGACGCCAACCGTGACTGGTGGCCGAACAAGCTCAACCTGAAGATTCTCGCCAAGAACCCCGCCGTGGCCAGCCCCCTCGGCGAGGCGTTCAGCTACGCCAAGGCGTTCCAGGCCCTCGACCTCGCGGCCGTGAAGCAGGACATCGCGGAGGTGCTGACGACCTCGCAGGACTGGTGGCCGGCTGACTTCGGCCACTACGGCCCGCTCATGATCCGGATGGCGTGGCACAGTGCGGGTACCTACCGGATCAGCGACGGCCGCGGTGGCGCGGGCGCCGGCCAGCAGCGCTTCGCGCCGCTCAACAGCTGGCCGGACAACGTCAGCCTCGACAAGGCTCGCCGGCTGCTGTGGCCGGTCAAGAAGAAGTACGGCCAGAAGCTCTCGTGGGCCGACCTCATGATCCTCACCGGCAACGTCGCCCTGGAGTCGATGGGCTTCAAGACCTTCGGCTTCGCCGGCGGCCGCGCGGACGTCTGGGAGCCGGACGAGGACGTCTACTGGGGTCCCGAGACCACCTGGCTCGGCGACGACCGCTACACCGGCGACCGGGAGCTCGAGGAGCCCCTTGGCGCGGTCCAGATGGGCCTCATCTACGTCAACCCGCAAGGCCCGAACGGCAACCCGGACCCGCTCGCCGCGGCCCGCGACATCCGCGAGACGTTCCGCCGGATGGCGATGAACGACGAGGAGACGGTCGCCCTGATCGCGGGCGGTCACACCTTCGGCAAGACCCACGGTGCGGGCCCGGAGGACCACGTCGGCCCCGACCCCGAGGCTGCCCCGCTCGAGCAGCAGGGCCTCGGCTGGAAGAGCACCTACGGCACCGGCAAGGGCGGCGACACGATCACCAGCGGTCTCGAGGTCACGTGGACGAGTACCCCGGTGACTTGGGACAACAGCTTCCTCGACACCCTGTACGGCTACGAGTGGGAGCCGACCAAGAGCCCCGCCGGCGCCCACCAGTGGAAGCCGAAGGACGGCGCCGGGGCGGGTACCGTCCCCGACGCCCACGACCCGTCCAAGAGCCACGCCCCGACGATGCTGACGACCGACCTCTCGCTCCGCATGGACCCGGTCTACGACCAGATCTCGCGGCGCTTCCTCGAGAACCCCGACGAGCTCGCGGACGCCTTCGCCCGCGCGTGGTTCAAGCTGACCCACCGCGACATGGGCCCGATCGCACGCTACCTCGGCCCGGAGGTCCCGACCGAGACGCTGCTATGGCAGGACCCCCTCCCCGCGGTGACGCACGAGCTCATCGACGCTGAGGACATCGCCTCCCTCAAGGACCAGATCCTCGCCTCGGGCCTGCCGGTGGCCCAGCTCGTGTCCACCGCGTGGGCCGCGGCCTCGTCCTTCCGCGGCAGCGACAAGCGCGGCGGCGCCAACGGCGCGCGTATCCGCCTCGAGCCGCAGAGCGGCTGGGAGGTCAACGACCCCGACCAGCTGGCGACGGTGCTGAGCACCCTGAAGGGGATCCAGGAGTCCTTCAACGCCGCCCAGACCGGCGGCAAGCAGGTCTCGCTGGCCGACCTGATCGTGCTCGCCGGTAGTGCGGCCGTCGAGCAGGCCGCCAAGGACGCCGGCTTCGACGTCGAGGTCCCCTTCACGCCGGGCCGCGCGGACGCGTCACAGGAGCAGACCGACGTCGACTCGTTCGCCGCGCTCGAGCCGACCGCCGACGGGTTCCGCAACTACCCCGGGAAGGGCAACCGGCTGCCGGCTGAATACCTGCTGATCGACCGGGCGAACCTGCTGACCCTGAGCGCCCCCGAGATGACAGTCCTCATCGGCGGGCTCCGCGTCCTGGGCGCGAACTACCAGCACTCGCCGCTCGGCGTCTTCACCACGACCCCCGGGTCTTTGACCAACGACTTCTTTGTCAATCTGCTCGACATGGGCACGACGTGGAAAGCGACGTCCGAGGACGCGAACACGTTCGAGGGCCGCGACGCCGCTACCGGCGAGGTCAAGTGGACCGGCAGCCGTGCCGACCTCGTCTTCGGGTCGAACTCCGAGCTGCGCGCGCTCGCCGAGGTCTACGCGAGCGACGACGCGAAGGAAAAGTTCGTGAACGACTTCGTCGCGGCCTGGGACAAGGTGATGAACCTCGACCGGTTCGACCTCGCCTGATCATGACGTCCAGGCCGGCCCGCGCCGGCCGGCCTGGACGTCCTCAGCCCGAGGGATCGCGGCATCGTCCGCCTCCAGCGCGACGTCGAGAGGGTCGCGGCCGAGCAGGGTCTAGCCGGTGAGCGCGCCCGCGCGGTTAGCCGGCCTCCGGACGGCACCGCGGGCACAGTCCCCAGAACGTGACATCGGCCTCGCCGGCCAGGTAACCGGCGTCATCCACCGGATCCAGGCAGGTCAGGTGCCCGCGACGCAGTCGACGTCCCTGACCGCTCCGCAGCCCCGGCACACCAGGTGATGATGGTTGCCGCCACGCGCCCCCGGTGACCGGGAAGCCGGCCAGCCTGGCCAGGCCCCAGGCCGGAACGGCAGACCGTGCTCGGCCGGCCTGGACTTGGCGATCTTCTTGATCTCCCGGCGCTCGGACAAGGTGAACCTCTTCGGCCGCCCGCCGGAGTACTACAGAAATCAGAAGATGCGCTTCATCGGCGACGAGACCACCGCGAACGCACCCGCCTCGTTCGAGGCCACCAGCCCGGAGATGGTGTGGAAGACGATAGAGCAGGGTGCGGCCACCTCAGTGCTGCTGGCTGCCTCGCCGCTGCTCGAGGGCATCACAGCATCCCGCTCCGGGGCCTGCGCTTCTGCGGGGCGCGAACCGGTCTGAGGGATGCCGCTTCAGAACGGCCGAGGACGCACGAACGACCCAGGCAGCCAGTTCCAGCGCGGACCCATAACCCTCACCGCGCGGCTCCGCGGCCGACGACACGCCCTTCTTTGGCCTTGGCGATGAGCCGCAAGAGCGCTGGCCACTACCGGCCCCGGGGTGAGAAGATGTGGCCGTGAGCAGCGACGAGAACAACCCGGTACGGCAGTTCGTCGCTGCCTGGCAGGCAACCGCGACCGTGGTGGCCGAGTGGGCGGAGCGGACGGCGGCAGTGACCAGCGAGGCGTTCCATAAGCTCGCGAGCGACCCGGCCATCCGCGCGGTGCTGGAAGGCTGGCGCATCACCGTCGTCTGGGCCCGGCGGGACTGCGAATGCTCCTGCGCCAGGTCACACCCAGACGACGCGGGGATATGTGACAAAGACGCGGTGATCACGCGCCGACTCACTACAGACCTGGACGGTGACGTGGAGGTACCCCTGTGCGCGCCGTGCGCAGTGGCGCAAGGTGTCGCTGAGCTGCCCCGGTAACCGCCCCGGATTGACCGGTGGCGTGGGCTGAGTCGTTCAACGAGATGTTCGCGCCGGCGGCGGGTGAGTTTCACGTAGGCGGCGTCACGCAGGATGACCAGGGCTAATCGTGGGGCTGGCGGCGTAGGGAAACGCAAGAACGGGCAGACGCTGGCGGAGGTCGCCGGGACCCGGCACTGGACTGGCAGCGGGGTGGTGCCGGGCGCCCCGGGGCGCGCCCGGGGCGGGGCGCGCGGGGCGGGCCGGCCGGAACGGGGGCTTCGGCCAGCCAGTTGTGCCGGGAGGCCGCTCACACCGGGCCCAGGCGGCCCAATCCTGCCGTCCAGCACAGTCCGGGCGATGGCCCGGCATAACCGTCTCCGTACTGGTGACCCCAAGGGCCCTCGGGCTCTGGGCGGTCATGGCCGTGCATAGCAGGATGATCTGAGCGGGCATCCCTGATCGCAGACATCTCGACGGACGAGCAAATAGTCGGCGATCTGTCTCCCGTGTGCGCTCTGGGCACCAGCACCGCGCTCACCCTACGTAGCGAACTGGGTCATGCGCCCGGTGGCCGTCGCTGGCAGATGGCGATGGCTGCTGACAGCCGGTAGCCGCTGGGAGGCGGGCCCGCGCTGCGCACGGCGGGCTGCTTCTAGGAGCGTTGCTCCTGGGCGGCCGATTTGATGATCACGGCACGAGAGTTCAGATTGGGCCCGGGGGACCATCCGATCAGGTGCCGGAGCGTGACGGGAAATTCGTTTAGGCACGCGCAGTGTCACCTGATGCCGGCCCGTCCCGGTGACATCTGGGTGACAAGCGATCTTCCATGCCTGTCTACGAGGTTCATATACGGCCTCTGACCTGCGGTTTTGGGTGGGTGGAGCTGAGGGGATTTGAACCTCTGACCCCCTCGATGCGAACGATGAGGTCTTCACGTTTGACCTGGCTTTATGTTCACGTTTGGGTCTGACATTCTCGCCGCCCGGGGCTGGGGTGCTCTGCCGGGTGGTGCTTGTCCGGGTGGGTTGGCGGCGGCGGCCGGGTTCTGGTCCTGTGGCGGCATCGGGTGCCGTTCCGGGTCAGTCTTCAGCTGCTGCCGGCGTGGCTGAGGCGATGCGGGACGTTGCGGTGGTGCCTGGGATGGTGATGGCGGGCCTGGCTGCTTGTTTATGGTCCGGCGGCGAGGGTGGCGAGTGTCTTGCGGCGCCTGCGGCGGGTTTTCGGCGGGAGGCCGGCGGCGGCCCGGCGGGCGTTTTCGGCCTGGCGTGCGTCGTGGGCGTCGAGGATCCGCTGGTTGCGGGTGATGATCAGGGCGGCGGCGAAGAGCGTGATGGCGGTGACGCCGGTGAGCCGGCACCAGCCGCGGCTGATGTTGTTGCTGGCGGGGTCCTTGGCGGTGGAGAAGGTCCGTTCGGCGGCGGTGCGGCGGGCGTAGGAGCGGCGGTGCGCTTTTGAGGGGTAGTCGTGTTTCTGCGCGGTCTTGGCGTGCACGCCGGGCGGGACGGTGATGGTCTGCTGCGTGCAGCACGCCGGGCTGGGCCCGGGCGGGTCAAGGATCTCGGGTCGCTGGTAGTCCAGGGCCATTGATGCTGGCCGGAGCGGGCAGCGGAGTTTTCCCATCACGGCGGGGCACATGACCCGGTGGTAGCCGTCTTCATCGCCGGCGGTGATCTTGCCGAGCTTGTAGCGGGCCGTCTCCGCGGTCTGCTCGTCGTGAGCGGCAGTCGCCTCGGGTGTGGCGTCGCGGGCGAGCGGGCCGAGCCCGGGCAGCGGCCGTGGCGTGGCGGGGCAGTACAGGTTGCCGTTGGAGATGATGGCGCCGGCGTGAGTGCCCTTGGGGCCGCGGTCGTGGGGGTGCAGGTCCTGGATGAGGGCGGCGCCGGCGGCGCGCAGGGGCATGGCCCAGTGCTGCGGGGCGCGGTGGGCGTAGCCGGAGTCGTCGAGAATGTCGCCGAGCGGGACGCCGGCTGCGGGGAGGCGCTGCAGCGCCGGGGCCAGCGCTTGCGCCGGGTCGTGGCGGCAGGAGGTGAGGGTGATGCGGCGGGCGAGCTCAGGGGCGGGCGGCCCGGTCTCCTCGCGGACCATGGTGCCGGCTGACAGGTAGTAGCCGTGGAACAGCTCGTCTTTCTGCCCGGGGCTGTCGCCGCGGCGGTGTCCCCAGGAGGCTTCGGGGTCGGCGCAGCCGCTGGTCCCGCGGGACGGCGGGCGGGAGAAGGTTTCCAGGTCGGTCCAGTCGACAGCCAGGGATCTGGTCGTTTCCTTGTGCTCGGGGGGGATGCTGGCTTCCAGCAGCGCGTCGCAGGTCCCGGCGAGTGCCGCGGAGGGCGTGCCGTCGGGGTGCTCTTTGTCCAGGGCGGTGACGACGAGGCCGTAGGTGCGCTCGGTCTGCCGGTAGGTGAGCAGGTGCGGGCCGTTCTTCCAGGCGGCGGTCACGCCGAGCCGGAGGCGGTCCCGCTCGGGGAGCGCGGTGAGTGCCTGGTGGACCCTGGTCAGGTGCGCGGGCCGGTGGCCGGCCAGGGCCAGCAGCATGCCCAGCAGCAGGGTGCGGACCCGCAGCTGCCGCGGGCGAGCGCCGATGGGCAGGAGCGCCTCGATCCGCGCGGCGGCGCGGGAGCGGTCGATGATCGCCTCCAGGCGGGCGAGCGGGAACGCCATGCTCACCGTGTCCCGCCGGGCAGTGCCACGGCCCCGGTCTCGTCCGCGGGATCCGGCGTGGCGGCGATGTCGCCGAGGCGCTGGGAGCAGGTGATCCCGGCGGCGTGCAGGAACGCGGTGGCCGGACGGGCCGCCCGGCGCAGTCCCGCAGCCAGGTGGCCCGCAGCCGCCCGGTATCGAGGCGGGGCAGGTCGGTCCCGCCGGACAGCGCCGTTATCAGCGGCGTGGTCACGTTGCGGCGGGCCGGGTCGCGCCCGCCGGTGACCAGGCCATCCCCGGCGAACGCTGCGGAGGCCAGCAGCGGGCCGTGGTAGCGGCCCAGGACCGGCACCACCCGCGGCCGGCGGCCGCGGACCTCCGCGATCACGCCGCCTGACCGGCAGGCGATGTCGCTGCCCCGGACCTGCCGCAGGTCAGTCCCGGTCAGCCCGGCGCCCGCCCCGAGGCAGATCAGCCCGGCCGCCCGCATCCTGCGTGCCCGCGTCGGCTGCGCGCCGGCCAGCGCCAGGTAGGCCGCGATCTCCGCGTCCCCGTAAGGGGCCTTGGACAGCTCGCGGGGCAGCGGCGCCGGCGCGGGCCCGAGTTCCGGGACGACACGCCGGGCCAGGAAACGCAGGTTCGTGCGCAGCGTCCGCCGCGCCGCCCCGGACAAGCCGGGCGCGCCGGCGGCGAACCGCCCGGTCACCGACGGGTGCAGCAGCACCTCCGGGACCGGCTCCAGGCCCAGCGGGATCGCGAAATCGGCGAGCTTCGCCGCGGCCCACAGCAGGTTCTTCGCCCGCTCCCGGCCGTGCGGTGCCGCCCGCGTGACGGCCGCCCGGGCAAAGCACGCCGCCTCCCGGGACACCGAGGACGGCCGCCAGCGGGCGATGCGGGCGGCTACCCCCGGATCCAGCGCTGTCATGCCGCCTCCATAAGCAGATGTCCGCAGTAATATACTGCGGACATCCGGGAAGGCCGCGGATCTGAGACGGTGTGTCGCATGGAAGTCACCGCAGCCCAGCAGGCGGCCCGCGACAAGATCGCCGCCGGGCTCGCCGCCGCCGGCTTCGCCCTGCCCGGCACCCTCACCATCCGCGCCTACCGCTGCGGCAAGCCGAACTGCCGCTGCCACGCCGACCCGCCCCGGCTGCACGGCCCCTACGCCGAATGGACCCGCAAGATCGACGGCAAGACCGTCACCCGCCGCCTCACCGACGCCGAGCTCGCCGACTACCAGCCCCTGTTCGACAACGCCCGCAAACTCCGCGCCCTGCTCGCCGAACTGCAGGACCTCACGCTCGCGATCATCGAGGCAGAGCCGGCCGGCGTGCCCGGCCCCGGCAGCCCCTGACACCCAGCCGCGGGCCCAGAATCATGTGGGCCAAGCCCGCTTAACCTGTGGGTGAGCCCCGGATCAACCGCACTTCGGCCAGGTCACGCCCAAACGTGAAGACCTCACGATGGCGCGGCCGGTTCATATGCGTGTCTGTCCGTGCCGCCGGCTCGGCTTGGATGCTGGCGGGTGTTGTTACGGCCCTCCACGAAGTACGGCTCGACTGGACTGATGCGAGCATGCGCCGGCAGGTTCTAGCGGCGGCCGGACACACCCCGGATTAGTCCGGCAAGTCCGGCGGGCCAGATGACCTGTGTTGTGGTATCTAGTTCCGTCAGGGTCCACCATCGCCATGCGGCTATGCCATCGCAGGCGTGCATCGCGGCGACGTCTCCGAGCTCGCGGCGGGCCAGGGCGGTTCGCGCCAGGAACAGGCGCTCATGCTGGCGGACGATCTGACCACTGTGCTCCATCGTGCGCACGTGCCGGTGAATCTCGCCCTGCAGGGCAACATCGGTCCACCCGGTCTCTTCGGCGAGCTCGCGGCTGGCCGCCGCCGCGTAGGTCTCGCCCGGGTTCAGGCCCCCGCCGGGGGTGGCCCAGTGCCGCCCGTCCGGAGGATCGTTGTCATATCGCAGCAGCAGCACGCAGCCACCCGGGTCGAGCACGACGACCCGGCCCGCGTGCCGCACCGGCAACCCGGCCATCTCCCGCATCCCGGAGCCAGCCGGCTCCTCAGGCTCGGACCGGTCCATGCTCTTCATTGTGCCGGGCACGCCGGACCCGGACGACAGCCCGGCAGGCCCGGCTCGCCAGCGCCGTAGCCCGGCAATGCCAGCGGCCTGGCCACAGCCAAGACGAGCACGCCATCCGGATGCTCGCAGGTCCCCGCTATGAGGTACGGCCTGTATCAGCGAGCAGATATCGATGACGCGGCACGCCGAGGTAGTCGCGAGCTCCGTGGATCGGCGTGGCAAGCAGGTCGCCTCAGCCCGATCCGCCAACTAACTACAGAGCGTGGCCGAGTCACGGTGTGACAAGCGCGCAAATAGCCGCCATTCGGCGTGAGCGGTTGGCTCGTGACGACATCCATCCGGTGAGCTCAGATCTGGGCGATCTGGGCGTGGTGATATCTCTGGACTGGCAGTTCAGATAGTGCTTTCGGATCGGGTCGGCGCAGTCGGCCTCGCTGCGGGGCTCACCATGATGATCATTTAGTCGCAAGCGCTCACGGCTGCGGATCGTCAAGCTGGAGAACCTGGGCTGCCACCAGGCGTCAGGAACCGCTGGCCACAGGCCACGGGAATCACCCCCCGGCCGGCGGATATTCTGGATGACATGGACAGCCGGGCGAGTGACAAAATCCCCGGAGCCAGGGTGCGCGTCAAACGACACCGGCCAGCCCAGCCCTCGTCACGTGCCAGGCCACGGGAGTGGCTGGCGCTAGCTGACGGAGCTGTCCAGGAAGCCAAGACCGAGGGGGCTGTTCTTGCCCTCGTCGGCGAGCCGCTGCCGTACCAGCCAGGCCGTGCCGAGCGGCGTAGCGGTGTGCCTGCCGAGGTCATAACTTCCGATCACGTACCTAATTCCTGTACATGCTCGTGGGCGTATTCCCAGGGAAAGCTGACCTTGAAGTACTATAATGCAGCATGCCCGGTGCACCTAACGATCCTTGGCAATTAATGGCGCAAACGCCTGCACATGCCATTCCTGGTGTACGCCTGGACATGATCACGGAGCCCATATTATCGGGTCTTCGTGCTTCATCACCCACTTAAAGATCTTTAATGGTGGAGGTTACGGGCTCTGCTGACGGCTGGCGTGCCGTGCGGTATGCCGGGGTCATGAGGTATCCCGATGGTGGCGGGCTGACCGCCGGGGAACGGGCCCGGCGGGAGCGGATGCGGCTGGCGGCGGCTGAGCTGATCGAGGCAGGGGCCAGCGACCGGGAGGTGGCCCGGCGTTTCCGGGTAAGGCGGATGCCGGCGAACCGGTGGCGGCGGGCATTAGCCGCTGGTGGCCGGCGGGCGCTGGCCTCCAGGG
>WNGQ01003617.1_pt1 | contig 27069 bp, 19 predicted proteins | sample 5407661 | NCBI WGS metagenome assembly WNGQ01 (sample SAMN13153382, study PRJNA577476) | soil metagenome | isolation source: 60 cm soil or saprolite under Garry oak tree replicate 2 | place: USA:California | collected 2016-06-15 | reverse complement strand
CCACCGCCGGAGCGCACCTCCCACACGTCGGTGATTCCCTGGGGTGCGATCTCGTCCATCCCGATTCGGCCGTGCACCACGAGCGCGTGCTCCGCGCCGAGGCGCGCCAGCGCGCCTGCCACGAGCGGCGCGCGATCCGGGTCCGCCACGCCCACTACCTGACGCCGCACCCCGGCCGGGTTGGCGAGCGGCCCCAGCAGGTTCAGCACCGACGGCACGGCGAGCTCGCGGCGCACGGGGCCCGCGTGCTTCATGGCCGGATGGAAGGTCGGGGCGAACAGGAACGTGAGGCACGCTTCGCGCAGCACGCGCGCGGCCGCGGCGGCGTCGAGCGTGATGGGCACGCCCAGCGCCTCGAGCACGTCGGCCGAGCCGCACTTCGAGGTGAAGGAGCGGTTGCCGTGCTTCGCGACCGACGCGCCCGCCCCTGCGGCCACGAACGCTGCAGCGGTGGAAATGTTGAAGGTAGAAACCGTGCCGCCCCCCGTGCCGCAGGTGTCCACGAGATGGGGCCCGTCCGCCACGACCCGCACCATGGCGTCGCGCAACGCGCGCGCCGCGCCCGCTACTTCTTCGGGCGTCTCGCCCTTCACGCGCAGCCCCATGAGCAGCGCGGCGATCTGCGCCGGTGTCGCCTCGCCCCGCATCACGGCGGCGAACACTTCCGCGGTGTGACGCTCCGAGAGCGACTGGCGGTTGGCGAGGGCGGCGATGGCCTGGGCGAGCGGCGAGGTCGGCATGGGGATTCGAGGATTCCGGGCCTGCCAAAGCTATCCCGAAAAATCGCCTTTTGTCAAATACCACAACGGGTTGCGTGGCTTGATCGGGCCTCTCTTTCCGCCTATCTTTCGCCCGTGACGAGCCGGCCCTACCTCGCCGTGGTCCACTACGACGGGGCCCAGTTCGTGGGGTGGCAGCGGCAGCGGGATGGGCGCACGGTGCAGGCGGAGTTCGAGGCAGTGCTCGCGCGTCTGATGGGCCGGCGGACGACGGCGACGGGCGCCGGACGCACCGACACGGGCGTGCATGCGCTCGGGCAGGGTGTCGGATTTCTCGCGGGTGAGCGTTGGGCGGCCGACGCGGACGGGCTGCGCCGCGCCCTCAACGCGCTGTTGCCGCGGGACGTGTGGGTGGAGCGGGTGCACCCGATGCGGGCCGGCTTTCACGCGCGCAAGAGCGCGGTGGCGCGCCGCTACCGCTATCTCATCGGCACCGACGACACCGCCCACTCGCCCTTCCGGCGGCCGTACGAATGGGCGTTCGCCCGCCCGCTCGACGTCCTGCTGCTCGCGCGTGCGGCCGAGCTGCTCCCCGGGGAGCACGACTTTCGCGGCCTGGCCGCCACGGCGGGCGGGAGGGAGGGGAGGGGGAGAGACGCGAAGCCCCACTACCGCAGCCGCGTGGCGCTCGCCCAGTGGGCGCCGCGGACCGACGGAGCGGGGGTGACGTTCACGATCGAGGCCGACCGGTTCCTGCATCGCATGGTGCGCTTTCTCGTGGGCGCGATGGTGGACATCGCCCTGGGCCGGCGCCCCCTGGAGGACCTTCCCCGCCTGCTGGTCGCGACCGACAACCAGGCGGCCAGCCCGCCCGCGCCGCCCCAGGGTCTGTATCTGGTGGCGGTGCGCTACCCCGCGCACCTCTACGGCGAGGCCGAGCCATGAAGTTCTTCCTCGATACCGCCAGTCTCAAAGACATCAGCTGGGCGACGCAGGCCGGCCTGATCGACGGCATCACCACCAACCCCTCCCTGCTCTCGAAGCAGGCGGGTGATCTCGACCCCCGGGACGTGCTGAAGGAGATCTGCTCGCTCGTCGAGGGGCCGGTGTCGGCCGAGGTCGTCGCGGTGGACACCGAGGGGATGGTGAAGGAGGGGAAAGAGCTCGCCAAGATCGCCGACAACATCGTCGTCAAGATCCCGATGATCGAAGCGGGAATGATCGCCGTGCGGCGGCTCGCGGCCGAGGGGATCCGGGCGAACGTGACGCTGTGCTTCTCGAGCGTGCAGTGCCTCATCGCCGCCAAGGCCGGCGCGGCCTATGTGAGCCCGTTCATCGGGCGCATCGACGACGTGGGACAGGAGGGGATGGAGGTGATCCGCGAGACGCGGGTCATCTTCGACAACTACCAGCTCGCGACGGAGATCCTGGCCGCCTCGATGCGGCACCCGCGCCACGTCGTCGAGGCCGCGATGATCGGGGCGGACGTGGCCACCCTCCCGCCTGACGTGCTGAAGAAGCTGCTGCTGCACCCGCTCACCGACCGCGGGCTGGAGCAGTTCCTCGCCGACTGGAGCAAGCTGGTCGCCCGCGCGAAGGCCGCGGTTTGACGTACGCGTCGCCGCTCGGGGCCCGCTACGCCTCCCCCGCGATGCAGGCGCTGTGGGGCGAGCGCCGGCGCATCGGGCTGTGGCGGCGCCTCTGGCTCGCCCTGATGGAGGCCCAGCAGGAGCTGGGGCTCGACATCCCCGATCGCGCGCTGGCGGAGCTCCGCGCCCACCTGGACGACGCCGATCCGGAGCGCGCGGCCGAGCACGAGAAGCGGCTGCGCCACGATGTGATGGCGCACATCCATCACCTGGGCGAGCAGGCCCCGGCGGCGCGGGCCTACCTCCATCTCGGCGCGACGAGCGCCTACGTCACCGACAATACCGACCTGGTGCTGATGCGGGAGGGGCTGGAGCTGCTGCTCGGCCGGCTCGCGGCGGTGCTGGTGGCCCTGGCGAAGCTGGCGCGCCGCGACCGCGCCGTCCCGTGCCTCGCCTACACGCACTTCCAGCCCGCGCAGCTCACGACCGTGGGCAAGCGCGTGACGTTGTGGATGCAAGACTTCGCGCTCGACGCCGACGAGCTGTTGCACCGCCACGAGACGCTGCAGTTCCGCGGCGTGAAGGGGACCACGGGCACGCAGGCGAGCTTTCTCGAGCTGTTCGACGGCGAGGACGAGAAAGTGCGCGAGCTCGACGCCCGCGTGGCGAGCAAGATGGGGTTCGCCCGGGTGTTCGCGGTGACGGGACAGACGTACACGCGCAAGCTCGACGCACAGGTGCTCGCCGCGCTCTCCGGCGTGGCCGCCTCGGCCGCGAAGTTCGCGACCGATCTGAGGCTGCTGCAGCACGAGGGCGAGATGCTCGAGCCGTTCGAGAGCGAGCAGGTGGGCTCGAGTGCGATGGCCTACAAGCGCAACCCGATGCGCGCCGAGCGTATGACCGGCCTGGCGCGCTTCGTGATCGAGCTCGAGGGGAACGCGTGGCACACCGCCGCGGAGCAATGGCTCGAGCGCACGCTCGACGACAGCGCCAACCGCCGTCTGGTGCTCCCCGAAGCGTTCCTCGCGACCGACGCGATCCTGGTGCTCGCGACCAACGTCGCGGCGGGCATCGAGGTGCGCGAGCCCGTGATCGCGCGCCACGTCGCCGCGCAGCTGCCGTTCCTCGCCACCGAGCCCCTGCTGTTGCGCGGCGTCAAGGCCGGCGGCGACCGCCAGCGGCTGCACGAGGTGATCCGGACGCACAGTCTCGCCGTCGCGCAGGCGGTGGCCGAGCGGGGCGCGCCGAACGATCTGCTGGAGCGGCTGGCGCGCGACCCGGCGTTCCGGGCCCTCAAGGTCGCCGCGCGACCCGCCGAGCTCGATGCCACGACCTACGTGGGCCGCGCCCCGCGCCAGGTGGACGAGTTCTTGGAGCACGTCCTCCCGACGACCCTCCGCCACATCGAGGCCGTGGCCCCCGCCGCGGCCGCCGCCGAGGTCACCGTATGACCGCTCCGCTCGTCGCGAGCGCGCTGCCCCTCCCCCTCCTCCGCCGTGGCAAAGTCCGCGAGGTGTACGAGGTCGATCCCGACACCCTGCTGCTGGTCGCCAGCGACCGCGTCAGCGCGTTCGACGTGGTGCTGCGCGAGCCGGTGCCGCACAAGGGCGCGGTGCTCACCCAGCTCAGCGCGTTCTGGTTCCAGCAGCTCGCCGCCGTGATTCCCAGTCACTTCCTCTCCGCCGACGCCGACGAGATCGTGGAGCGGATTCCCTCCCTCGAGCCGCTCCGCCCGGCCCTGACCGGCCGGGCAATGCTGGTGCGCCGCACCACGCCGGTCCCGTTCGAGTGTGTGGTGCGCGGCTACATCACCGGCTCGGCCTGGGCGGAATACCAACGGTCGCGCACGCTCGCCGGAGAGCCGCTGCCCGGGGGACTCGTGGAGAGCGCGCGTCTCGAGCCGCCCATCTTCTCGCCGGCCACCAAAGCCGAAGTGGGGCACGACGAGAACGTGGCTTTGGCGCGCCTGGCGCAGGCGCTGGGCCGATCACTTGCGGAGCGCCTGAAGCAAGCGAGCCTGGGGCTGTACGAGGCCGGGCGGACCTTCGCGGCGCCGCGCGGCATCATCATCGCCGACACCAAGTTCGAGTTCGGCACGACGCCCGACGGGCGGCTGCTCGTGATCGACGAGATCCTCACGCCCGACTCCTCGCGGTTCTGGCCGGCTGACCGCTACCGGCCCGGCAAGAGCCAGCCGAGCTTCGACAAGCAACCGCTGCGCGATTATCTCGCCGGCCTGAAGCAGGAAGGCCAGTGGGACGGCGACCCGCCGCCCCCGCCGCTGCCTCCGGAGGTGGTCCGGGCGACGAGCGAGCGGTACCTCGAGGCGTACCGCCGGATCACGGGAAGAAAGCTGGAGATTGAAACGTGATTGGCTCCCGTCTTCCCACCCTGAAGGGTGGGCTCGGCGAATCACTGCCCTTAAGGGCACCGCAGTGCCGAGCACAGGCTTCAGCCTGTGAATACTGATGCGACTGGCTCCCGAAGGCTGGCCCTTCATCCTTCCGGGCTGGACGGTGGTGCTGCTCGGCGCATGGGTCGCGCGCGGCTCGGCGTGGCTCTGGGTGCCGGAGGGCCTGCTGCTGCTGTTGGCCGTGTGGCTGCTCGTGTTCTTCCGCGACCCCCCGCGCACCGGGCCCCGCGGGGACGGCTACGTGATCGCGCCGGCGGACGGCCGGATCGTGGACATCGCGGTGGTGGATGAGCCCATCTACCTGCACGCGCGGGCCACACGGATCTCGATCTTCATGAGCGTGTTCGACGTGCACGTCAACCGCTATCCCGCGAGCGGCACGATCGAGCTGGTCCGCTACAACAAGGGAGCATTCCTGCACGCGGCGTCCGACAAGGCGAGCCTCGACAACGAGCAGGCTTCCGTAGGCCTCCGCACGACCCCCGGGCCGCTCCTCGTGCGGCAGATCGCGGGTCTCATCGCACGGCGCATCGTGACCGACGGCCGGCCGGGGGAGCCCGCCGCGCAGGGCGCCCGCATGGGGATGATCCGGTTCGGCTCGCGAGTGGACGTGTTCCTCGCGAGCGCGGCGCCGCACGCGGTGCGGGTCGCCGTGGGCGACCGCGTGCACGCCGGCGCCACGGTCCTGGCTGAGTACGTCGCATGAGACGCTTCCCTCGCCCCGACATGCGGCGCGTCGTCATCGTGGTGCCGAGCCTGTTCACGCTCTTCAACCTGTTCTTCGGCATCTGGGCGATGGTGCTCGCGTCCCGCGGCGAGTTCTACCGGGCGAGCTGGTACATCTTCTTCGCCGGGATCCTGGACGCGCTCGACGGGCGCGTGGCGCGCCTTTCCAAGACGGGCACGCGCTTCGGCGCGGAGCTCGACAGCCTGGTGGACGTCGTGAGCTTCGGCGTCGCGCCGGCCTTCCTCATCTATCAACTCGAGTTCGCCGCCGGGGGTCAGGCGGAGTGGATCTTCTGCTACTTCTACGTGATGGCGGCGGCGATCCGCCTGGCCCGGTTCAACATCACGCAGGCGGGCCGCGCCAAGCGCTCCTTCATCGGGTTGCCGTCCCCGGCCGCGGGCATGACGCTCGCGACGTTCTACCCCTTCACCACGACGGACCTGTACCAGCAGGTGTTCCGCTTCCTGCCGCGGCATCATCTGATGCAGTTCCTGATGATCCTGCTCACGATTCTGATGGTGAGCAACGTCCGCTACGCGACGCTGCCGCGCGCCGGGTTCCGCTCGGTGCGCGGCCTCTTGGGACTCGCGACCATCCTGTTTATCGTGATCTTCGGCGTGCTCGAGCACGACGCGTTCTTCTTCCCACTGGGAATCGCGTACATGGCCTACGGCGTGCTGCGGGCGACGATGCTCGGCTTCTTCTTCGAGGCCGGCGAAGACGAGGAGGCCGAGATCGCCGGGCCGATCGTGATCAGCAACGGCGAACGGGTGGACGAGGCGTACGGCCCCCCCCCTCCCAAGTCGGCCCGCGGGGTGGCTCCCCACGGCGGCCAGAGATGAGCGCGTACCGGGTCGAGGTCCGCGTGATGCCGCGCGCCGCGCTGCTCGACCCCCAGGGCCAGGCGGTGGAGCACGCCCTGCACGCCCTGGGCTTCGGCGACGTGGCCCGGGTGCGCGTCGGCAAGCACCTCGTCCTCGAGGTGAGCGCCGCGAGTCGCGACGAGGCGCTGGCGCGGGCGCGCGCGATGTGCGACCGGTTGCTCGCGAACCCGGTCACCGAGGACTACGACCTCGCGGTTGACGGAGAGCCACGTCGATGAAGCGCGTCGCGGTGATCGTGTTTCCGGGCTCGAACTGCGACGCCGACGCGCTCGTCGCCGCGCGCGACGCCGGCGGCGATGCGTATTACGTGTGGCACCGCGACACCGCCCTGAACGGCGCCGACATCGTCATCCTGCCCGGGGGCTTCAGCTACGGCGACTACCTCCGCTCGGGCGCGATCGCCCGCTTCTCGCCGATCATGGCCGCGGTGGCCGAGCACGCGCGCGCCGGGGGCCCGGTGCTGGGCATCTGCAACGGCTTCCAGATCCTGTGCGAGGCCGGGCTGCTCCCCGGGGGCCTGATGCGGAACGCCCGGTTGCGCTTCCTGTCGCGCCCCGCGTGGGTGCGGGTCGAGCGGACCGACACGCCGTTTACGGGTATGTACGAGCCCGGCGAGATCCTAGAGATCCCGATCGCCCACGGCGACGGCCGCTACGTGGCGGACGAGCGCACCGCCGCCGAGCTCGAGGCGCACGGCCGCGTCGTGTGGCGCTACGTGCGCGACAATCCGAACGGGTCGACCAATGCCATCGCCGGCGTGTGCAACGCCGGCCGGAACGTGCTGGGGATCATGCCGCACCCGGAGCGCCGCACCGCTTCGATCTTGGGCGGCCAGGATGGAGCCCGCATCTTTCACTCGATGGAGGCTCGACATGCGACGCAGCACGCTATGGATGTGCGCGCTGTTGGCGATCGCCACCTCAGGGTGTGAGGAGATCAAGAGCCAGTACACGAAGATCAAGGACACCATCGCCGCCAAGATCGCCGAGCGGCGGGGCCGCGCGCCCGCGGCGCCGGCCCAACCGGCGCCCGCTCAGGCCACACCCGAGACGCCCGCCCCCCAGCCGGCGCCCGCGACGCCGCCGGCGAAGCCGCCGCGGCGTCCGGCCATCCAGGCGCCAGAGATCTCGCGCCCCACGCGCGACACGCCGTACGACTCCCCCAACACCGGCACGATCGACCCGGGGATGAGCGAGAAGGACGTCTACTCGATGTGGGGCCCGCCGGTCGGCGTGCGGCGGCAGGGCGACATGACGTTCCTCTACTACAGGAACGGCTGCGAGTACAGCTGCGGCACGGAAGACGTGGTGTTCCTGCAGAACGGTAAGGTGGTGGACGCCGTGTTGCGCTGGCCGGGACACCGCTATAGCGGGCAGTCGTCCTCGCCCGCGGCCACGCAACCGCACCTGCGCCGGGGCGGCGACACGCTCACGGTCAAGCCACCCTCGAGCCCCTGAGCTCCCCGATGCCCGACAAGCCGAGCAAGAACGAGGAAGAGTACTTCGCGAGGCGCGACGCCGAGCTGCTGCGCCAGCAGCGCGAGGCGATGCGCCGGACGGCCGCCGAGACGGAGCGCCGGTCGCACCACATGAAGTGTCCCAAGTGCGGGTACGACCTGATCACCGGGGAATGGCACGGCGTGCAGATCGACCAGTGCACCCACTGCCATGGGATCTGGTTCGACAAGGGGGAAGCGGAGAGTCTGCTCGCGCACCCGTCGCCCAACATGATCACCCGCGTGTTCCGCATCGTGATGCGGGGCGTCTCGGGAGCGAAGATATCCGACCCGTGACGCCGGCGACGCCGTTCCCGGGCGACCCGCCGATCACGCCCGCGCTGGTCCGCGACCACAATCTCACCGCCGCAGAGTACCGCCGCATCGAGACGATGCTCGGCCGCGCGCCGACCTTCGCGGAGCTGGGCGTGTTCTCCGCCCTGTGGAGCGAGCACTGCTCCTACAAACATTCCAAGCCCGTGCTGCAGACTTTTCCGACCACGGGTCCGCAGGTGGTCCAGGGGCCGGGTGAGAACGCCGGCGTGCTGCGCCTGCCCGACGGCTGGGCCGTGGCCTTCAAGATCGAGTCGCACAATCACCCCTCCGCCGTGGAGCCCTACCAGGGCGCCGCGACCGGCGTCGGCGGCATCCTGCGCGACGTCTTCACCATGGGGGCCCGGCCGGTGGCCGTGCTCAACAGCCTGCGCTTCGGCCCCCTCGACGCCGCGCGCAACCGCTACCTCTGCGCGGGCGTGGTGCGTGGCGTGGGGGATTACGGCAACTGCGTCGGCGTGCCCACGCTCGGCGGCGAGGTGGACTTCGGCGCGAGTTACGGCGGCAACCCGCTGGTCAACGCGATGTGCGTCGGGCTGCTCAAGGAGCAGGATCTCATCACCGCCGCGGCGCACGGCGTGGGCAACGTGCTGCTGGTCGTGGGCTCGAGCACGGGGCGCGACGGCATTCACGGGGCCGCGTTCGCGTCGGAGGAGCTGACGCACGAGTCCGAGCGGCGCCGGCCCCAGGTGCAGGTCGGCGACCCGTTCACCGAGAAGCTGCTGCTCGAGGCGAGCCTCGAGCTGATCGCGTCCGGCCACATCGTGGCGATCCAGGACATGGGAGCCGCCGGCCTCACCTCGTCGTCCGCGGAGATGGCGGCGAAGGGTGGCGTGGGTGTGGAGATCGATCTGTCGCTCGTTCCCACTCGCGAGCCGGGAATGACTCCGTACGAGATCCTGCTGTCCGAATCGCAGGAACGGATGCTCGTCGTGGCGAAGGCGGACCGCGTGCCCCAGGTCCAGGCGATCGCGACGAAGTGGGAGCTCGCCGCCACGCCCATCGGCCGCGTGACCGACGACGGCATGTACCGGGCCCGATGGCAAGAGCAGGTGGTTGTGGAGATCCCGGGTCGAAGACTAATCGAAGACTGCCCGGTCTATCGACCCGAGGCACGAGAAGATGCTGCTGTCGCCAAGCTGCGAGCGGCGCGTCCCTCTCCCCTCTCCCCTCTCCCTGATCCCGGGGAAGTGCTTCTCAAGCTCCTCGACCATCCCCCGATCGCGTCCAAGCGCTGGGTGTACGAGCAGTACGATTCGACCGTGCAGGCGAGCACGGTGATCGGGCCGGGGGGAGACGCCGGAGTGATCCTGGTGAGGGGCGCCGACTTCGGCGTCGCGGTCACGGTGGACTGCAACAGCCGCTACGTCCTGCTCGACCCATACGAGGGCGGCAAGGCGGCGGTCGCCGAGGCGGCGCGGAACGTCGCGTGCACCGGCGCGCGCCCGCTCGGCATCACCGACTGCCTCAACTTCGGCAGCCCGGAGCGGCCCGCCGTGTTCCACCAGTTCAAAGAAGCGTGCCGCGGCATCGCCGACGCATGCCGCGCGCTCGACACGCCCGTGACGGGCGGCAACGTCTCCTTCTACAACGAGAGTCCGGGCGGCGCCGTGGACCCCACGCCCGTCGTCGGGATGATCGGGCTCCTCACGCGGGCCGACCGGGCGGTGCCGAGTCATGCGCGCGCCGCGGGAGACGCGGTGTTCGTGTTAGGGCACACCCGGGCGGAACTCGGCGGCTCGCAGCTGTGGGAGGCCTTGTACGGGTTCACCGGCGGCGAGCCGCCGCGCGTGGATCTCGCGGCCGAGCGCCGGCTGGTCGATTACCTGGTCGCCGGGGCGGAGCGCGGGCTGTTCCGCTCCGCGCACGATTGCTCGCAGGGCGGGCTGGGCGTCGCGCTCGCGGAGGTGGCGATGGGCGGCCCGTACGACGAGACGGGCTTCGGCCTGGATATCGATCTCACCGCCTACGGCTTGGGACTACCGGGTGTCGAGCTGCTGTTCAGCGAGTCGCAGGGGCGAGCCGTCATCACATGCCCCCCCGACCGCGCCGCCGCGGTGGCGGCGCTGGCGCAGGAGCTGGGCGTGCCGACCCAGCGCTTCGGTGCGGTGGGCGTGCGGGGCGGCGTCGTGCGGCTCGGGCTGCGCGACGCACAGCTCGCGCACCCCGTCGACCGGCTGCGCCAGGTATATTTCACGGCGATCCCCCAACGCATGGGAGACTGACGGACGGATGTGCGGCATTATCGGCGTCACCGGCGTTCCCGACGCAGCCCGCGTCGCCTATCTCGGCCTCTACAGCCTGCAGCACCGCGGGCAGGAGTCGGCGGGGATGGTGGCGGTGGACGGTGAGGGCGTCGCCCGCTCGCACCGCGGCATGGGGCTCGTCTCGGACGTCTTCAGTGAACGGGTGCTGAACGATCTGCCGGGCGACGTCGCGATCGGCCACACGCGCTACTCGACCGCCGGCACCTCCGTGCTCGCCAACGCCCAACCGATGCTCGCCCGTTACCGCGAAGGGCCCCTCGCGCTGGCGCACAACGGCAACCTCACGAATGCCGTGCCGCTCCGCTCCGATCTCGTCGCAAAGGGGTCGATCTTCCAGAGCTCCTCGGACAGCGAGGTGCTGGTGCACCTGATCGCGCGCTCCGAGGCGCGGGAGCCGGAAGACCAGCTGCTCGACGCGCTCGAGCGGGTGGAAGGCGCTTACTCCCTGGTGATCACCATCGGCCGTACGCTGTACGCGATCGTGGATCCGCGCGGCTTCCGGCCGCTCGTCCTGGGGCGGCTCGGCTCGGGCTGGGTGGTCGCGTCCGAGACGTGCGCGCTCGACATCACCGGTGCGACGCTCGTGCGCGAGCTCGAGCCGGGCGACTTCGTCCGCATCCACGGCGCGGACGTGGACGAGCTCCCCAAGCTCGCACCCAAGCCGCACCGGCGCTGCGTGTTCGAGCTGGTGTATTTCTCCCGCCCCGACAGCACCGTGTTCCACCGGTCGGTGGACCGGGTGCGCCGGGCGCTGGGGCACGCGCTGGCACGCGAGCACCCGGCGCCCGGCGCCGACTGCGTCTTCTCGGTGCCGGACTCGTCCAACGCCATGGCGCTGGGGTTCTCCGAGGAGTCGGGCATCAAGCTCGAGCACGCCCTGATCCGCAATCACTATGTCGGACGGACGTTCATCCACCCCGCGCAGGCAGGTCGCATGGCCAAGGTGAAGATCAAGTTCAACCCGGTGCGCGAGGTGCTCGAGGGCAAGAAGGTCGTGGTCGTGGACGACTCCATCGTCCGCGGCACCACCAGCCGCGCCTTGGTCCAGTTGATCCGCCAGGCGGGTGCCAAGGAGGTGCACTTCCGGGTCGCCTCGCCGCCCATCACCGGCCCGTGCTACTACGGCATCGACACACCCACCAAGAGCGAGCTGATCGGCGCGAGTCATACGGTCGAGCAAATCCGCGAGCATCTGGGGGTGGACTCCCTGGGCTACCTCTCGCTCGGGGGCATGGTGGCCGCCGCCGCCGGAGACGGCGACCCCGCAGACTTCTGCCACGCCTGCTTTTCCGGCGAGTACCCCACGGAGATCTCCGAGGACCTGGAACGGGCCCGCCACGCCGCGCCCCTGCAATCCGCCCTCACCGTGTGATCGCTCGTGCCGTCCCTCGCACGCTGGGTGTACTTCTTCGGCCCGGGCCGCGCCGACGGCTCGGCGGCGATGCGCGACATCCTGGGCGGCAAGGGAGCAGGACTGGCCGAGATGGCAAATCTCGGCCTCCCCGTGCCCCCCGGCTTCACCATCTCCGCCAAGCTGTGTCTCACCTACCTCGAGCAGGGCACGTTCCCCGACCAGCTGCATGACGAAGTCGGCCGCCACCTGAAGCAGCTGGAGCAGGCCACCCACAAGAAGTTCGGCGATCCCAAGGACCCGCTCCTCGTCTCCGTCCGCTCGGGGGCGGCGGTCTCGATGCCGGGGATGATGGAGACGATCCTGAACCTCGGCCTGAACGATGAGACCGTGCAGGGGCTCGTCGCCGGCGCGAAGAACCCCCGCTTCGCCTACGACTCCTATCGCCGCTTCGTCCAGATGTACGGCGACGTGGTGTTCGACCTGGGCAAGCAGCCGTTCGAGGAGGTGCTCGAGGAGTGCAAGCGCCGTCGCCGGGTGGCGCGCGACATCGACTTGCCGCCCGACGACCTCAAAGCCCTGGTGCACGAGTTCAAGGCGATCATCCAGGCGAAGCGCGGCGTTCCCTTCCCCGACGATCCTACCGCCCAGCTGTGGGGCGCGATCGCCGCCGTGTTCCGGAGCTGGCGAACGCGGCGGGCGGCGGACTACCGCAAGGTGCACGGCATACCGGACGACCTCGGGACCGCGGTGAACGTGGTCGCCATGGTGTACGGGAACATGGGCGATGACTCGGGGACGGGCGTCGCGTTCACGCGCGATTGCCGCACGGGGGAGAACGTCCTGAACGGCGACTTTCTCACGAACGCTCAGGGGGAGGACGTCGTGTCCGGGGCTCGCACCCCCGAGCCGCTCGCCAAGCTGAAGCGCGGCGCGCTCGCCAAGGTCCACCGCGAGCTGGAGCGCGTCGCGGACAAGCTGGAGCGGCACTTCAAGGACGTGCAGGACATCGAGTTCACGTTCGAGCACGGCCGCCTCTTCATGCTGCAGACGCGTCGCGCCCAGCGCACCGGCCTCGCCGCCGTCCGGATCGCCGTGGATATGGTGCAGGATCGGCTCATCACGGCGGATGAAGCGGTCCAGCGGGTCCCGCCCCGGGATCTGGACCAGATCTTCCACCCCATGGTGGACCCGCGGGCCGCCGTGACCGTGGTGGCGAAGGGGCTGCCGGCATCGCCCGGCGCGGCGCAGGGCGAGGCGGTGTTCGACGCGGACGAGGCCGAGGCGCTCGCCAAGCAAGGGCGCAAGGTCATCCTGGTCCGGCCGGAGACGAGCCCCGAGGACTTCCATGGGATCGTCGCCGCGCAGGCCGTGCTGACCGCCCGGGGCGGGATGACGAGCCACGCGGCGATCGTGGCCCGCGGCATGGGCAAGACGTGCGTGGTGGGCGCGACGGAGATCGAGGTGGACGCCGCGGGCGGCCGGTTCCGCGCCAACGGGCGGGTGGTGAAGCGGGGCCAGGTGCTCACCGTGGACGGCACTACGGGGCGCGTCATCCTGGGCGCGGCGAAGCTCGTCGAGCCAACGGTGGGCGAGCACTACGGCAAGTTGATGGCTTGGGCCGACGCACGGCGCCGGCTACGCGTGCGCGCCAACGCCGACACCCCGGCCGACGCGCGGCGCGCCCGGGAGTTGGGCGCAGAAGGCATCGGGTTGTGTCGGACGGAGCACATGTTCTTCGAGGGCGACCGCATCACGGCGATGCGCGAAATGATCGTCGCTCCGGACGAGACGGAGCGCCGCCGGGCGCTCGCGAAGCTGCTGCCGATGCAGCGCGGCGACTTCGAGGGGATCTTCGAGGCGATGGCCGGCTATCCCGTGACGATCCGGCTGCTCGATCCCCCGCTGCACGAGTTCCTGCCCCACACACGGGGCGAGATCGCGCCGCTCGCCAAGGCGATGAAACTGCCGGCGGCTGCCCTCGAGCGTATCGTGGACGGGCTCACGGAAGTGAACCCGATGCTGGGCCACCGGGGGTGCCGCCTCGGCATCACCTATCCCGAGATCACCGAGATGCAGGCCCGGGCGATCTTCGAGGCGGCGTGTCGCGTGGTGGCGCGCGGCAAGCAGGTCGTGGCGGAGGTGATGATCCCGCTGGTCGCCCACGTGGAGGAGCTCCGGCGCCAGGCGGAGATCGTGCGCCGCGTGGCCCAGGACGTGTTCCTCGCCGAGGGTCGCGCCGTGCCCTACCTCGTCGGTACGATGATCGAGCTGCCCCGTGCGGCCCTGACCGCTGACGACATCGCGAAAGAGGCCGATTTCTTTTCCTTCGGCACCAACGACCTCACGCAGACGACGTTCGGACTGTCACGCGACGACGCCGGGCGGTTCCTGCCGTTCTACGTGGAGCACGGCATCCTGAAGGACGACCCGTTCCAGGTGCTGGACCAGGAGGGGGTCGGGCGGCTCATGGAGCTGGCGGTCCGGTTGGGCCGGGGCAGCCGCAACGAGCTCAAGATCGGCATCTGCGGGGAGCACGGCGGCGAGCCCGAGTCGGTGAAGTTCTGTCACCGCGTGGGGATGAACTACGTGTCGTGCTCGCCGTTCCGCGTTCCCATCGCCCGCCTCGCGGCGGCGCAGGCCGCACTCGAGGAGCAGGGCGTCATCAACCGCACCAGGGCGACGGTCTAGCGGGCGCCCCCGCCTGCGCCCGGTCCGAGCAGGCTGAAACTCGCCGCGACCAGGCTCCCGATCAGAAACGCGATGATCGCCGCCGTGTAGGCGGCTCGCTTCGGCGTCTTGAGCGCCGTCTGAATGCCGATAGCGGTGAGGATCACGCCCCAGATCGTGAAGGGGTTCACGGCCTTGAGGAAGGCCGTGAGGAAGCGCCCCGCGTCGGGCACCAGCAGGTCCAGGCCGAGCGCCGGTTGCAGGTCCGCCGGCGACGTGACGCCGCCGACGCCCTTGAGCATCAACACCGCCACGCCGGCGATGCCCAGCAGGATGCTCGTCGCCCCGGCATAGGTCACGATCGAGAGCAGCGTGGCGAACTTCGCTTCCCCGCCGACGAGCGACACGAGCACCCACAACAGCACCGTCGAGATCAGGAGGCCGATCAGGAGTCCGATCGGCGCGAAGATCACGCCCAGGATCGCAAACTTCGCGGGGTCGGGCGCGTTCGCGCCCTGGGCGGTGGGCGCCTGCGCCAGCATCGCGTGCATGGCGGCCTGCGCGTACGGCAGCGCGAGGTAGGCGAGGATCATCTGGACCACGGCGAGCCCAACGAACGGCGCGAGGAAGCGTGGTCGCTCGCCCACGCGGGTGAACACGGCCCCCGGGTCGTACAGCACCTTGACTAGATCCAGCACCGCGCCCATCGATTGCCTCCCAGGGAAGAGGTTGAGTGCGCACTACGTTAGCGCCGGACGGGAGAGAAAGCGAAGCGGGGGAAGAGGGGTCGGGGAACCCTTCCCCTTCCCTCTTCCCCCGTTCCGGCATGATGGAGGCGCGTCTTACGCGACCCGTTCGGGCCCCAGGTCACGCCAGCCCGATTTTGCGATACGTGAGCGCCGCCTCAGGCGGGCTGCCACTCACGCAGGTGCGTGAAGCCGAAGCTTACGCAGCCAGTGCCAGGTTTGAATTGGCAGTTATGAAGTGTGCCAGTGGTTTTACCAGGTGACTGACGACCTGGGCACGCAGCGACATCCTCGCCAAACCCGTCGAAGCCTGTCGCCCCCGTGCGGTTAACCTATCCGACCGCGAGCGCTTTTTCAACTCACTGGCGAACCTTTGTCCCCGCCCGGACGTTTATCGTGGTACCATGAACCCCCATACCGACGACTCGGTCAAGCGTATCACCGTGGTCGAAGCGCACCGCTTGATCGACGCAGGCCGGGCCGTGCTCGTGGATGCGCGCGACCGCCGCCTGTACGACAACGCCCACGCCACGGGCGCCATCTCCCTCCCGCTGTCAGAAATTGAAGCGGCGAACGGGCACGTCACGCCAAACTCCGCCCCGGCAGATCGGATCCTCATCCTCTACTGTGCGTGAAAGGATGAAGCCACAAGCGCCCGGGCGGCGCGAGCGTTGATCGCTGGCGGCTTCGAGAGCGAGCGGCTGGCCGTGCTGCTCGGCGGCATCAGCGCTTGGTACCAAGCGGGCTATGGGCTGGACAAGTGGAACGACCCGTCATGAGCGCGGCGGTCGCCAGGTGCGCGCCGCCTCGGTACTTTGCAGGCCGTGATCGACGTCCTGGGCGCGCTGCGTCAGGGCCTGGCCCCCCACTACACGGTTGAGCGCGAGGTCGGCGCCGGCGGCATGGCCCGCGTGTACCTGGCGTACGAGCGACATCCGCCGCGCCAGGTGGCGATCAAGGTCATGAACCCCGAAGTCTCCACACCGACCTTCCGGGAGCGGTTCATCCGCGAGGTCGAGGTCACCTCCAAGCTCAGCCACCCGAACATCGTACCGATCCTCGCGGCCGACGAGTGCCTCTTCGTCCCCGACGGACCCGATGGGCTGTGCTACTACGTGATGCCGTACGTCGAAGGAGAATCGCTGCGCGCTCGGCTCCAGCGGGATAAGACGCTGCCGCTCGACGAAGCGCTACACATCACATTCCAGGTGGCGGATGGGCTCAGCTACGCGCACGCGCACGGGGTGATCCACCGCGACGTCAAGCCGGAGAACATCCTGCTTTCGGGGCGCAGTGCCTTGGTCGCGGACTTCGGGATCGCGCGGGCGGTCAGCGCGGCCGGTGTCCAGACCCTGACCGATGTCGGTCAGCCGGTTGGCTCGCCCGCGTACATGAGCCCCGAACAGCTCGCCGGCAGCCGGGCGATCGACGCCCGGACGGACGTCTACAGCCTGGGGTGCGTGCTGTACGAGATGCTCGTCGGCCAGCCCCCGCTTCTGGACGTGGCCGAAGGCTCCGCACCACGACATGCGGCGCTGGACCACAGCCTGCGTGCCCAGCGAGTCGGCCCGCGCACCGCCCGACTCATCACCGACGCCATGTCCCGGGCGCTTGCCGCGCAGCCGGGGGCGCGCTTCGCGAGCGTGGACGAGTTTGCGGCCCGTCTGCAGGGCGCCGTGGTCCGGCCGCTCGGGAAGGGCGCTTGGATCCCGCGACTAGGCGTCAAAGCGTCACTGCTCGCGGGTGCTGCGGTCGTGGTGCTGGCCGCTGCAGGAGTCGTGCTGTTCGCGAACCGGGGGCGGGCCATCGATCCCCGGCGGGTCGTCGTCACCGGTTTCGAGGACCTGACGGGCGACCCGGCGCTGGCGTCGCTCGGTCACATGGCAGCCGATTGGGTCACCCAGGAGCTCGCCCGCAGCGGCGCCGTGGAGGTGGTGCCGGCGGTCGAGAGCGGGCATCATCTCGACATGGCCGCGGTCGAGGCGCTGGCAAGGAAGACCGGCGCCGGGACGCTCGTAGCGGGCTCCTACTACAAGCATGGCGACTCGGTCCGGTTCCAGGTCCAGATCATCGACGCGGAACGGGGGACGGTGCGGCACGTGCTCGAGCCGGTGGCCGCGCCGCTGCAGGCGCCGATCGATGCCGCCGAGGTCGTGCGCCGGCGCGTGGCGGCCGCGTTCGATACGCTGTTCGGACAGGCCGCTGGGCGTTCCCATCCTTAAGTCAGCGCCGGCTGGTGCGTCGCCCACCACTCCCGCGCACGCTCCTGGGTCCAGGCGCTCGCGCCTTCCACCTCGGCCAGCTGAAGCGACAGTTCTCTGGCGGACTGCGGTCGATTCGCGGGGTTCTTGGCCAGACAGGATAGCACGAGTTCATCGAGTGCCGTGGGAATCGGCAGGTCCGTCCGGGCAGATGGAGGCGTAGGCGGCGTCTGGGCGTGCTGCAGGAGAAGCCCCATCGGGGTCTCGGCAGTGAACACGAATTGCCCGGTCAGGAGCCAGTAGGCCACACAGCCGGTCGCATAAATGTCGGCCCGCCCGTCCACATCAGTTCCCATCGCCTGCTCGGGAGCAATGAACGCTGGCGTGCCTTGGACCGCGTTCTCCCGCGTGGGCACCAGGCCCGTGTCCGCGGAGTCGCGGACTGCCCTCACAATGCCGAAATCCAGCACCTTCACGAAGTCGTACTCCTCGCCGTAGCGGCAGAGGAAGATGTTTGCGGGTTTGATGTCGCGATGAACCAGGCCGCATGACTGGGCCTCTGACAGCGAGTGACAGACCTGGCGCAGCAGGTAGATGGCCCGTTCGGGCGGGGTTGGCCCGAAGCGCCGGAGTAGCGAGTCAGCATCGAGGCCGTCGAGCAGTTCCATGACGTAGTAGAAGGCGCCGTCGGCGGCTATCCCGAAATCGAACAGCTCCACGGTATGGGGTGAGCGGAGGCGGGCGATCACCTGGGCCTCGCGCTCGAATCGGCGGACCGCGTCCTCCGACACTCCGGCACGCGCATTCCCGGCGAAGGAGGGCCGAATCAGCTTGATGGCGGCAGGCCTTGCGAGCATCCGATGCCGGGCTCGCCAGACCTCGCCCATCCCCCCCTCGCCGAGCTTCTCCTCCAGGCTGTAGCTCCCGAGCTCTCGGGCGCGCTTGACCTCGGTACCCAGATAGTAGACCACGCGGGCTCCGACATAGGCCATGCCCACCACGAGGAGATAGGGAAACACGAGCCCGAAGAAGAACTGTCCCGGGTCTAGCCTGAATGAGGTGGTGCCGGATGCGATCAGGAGCCCGATGATGACGGGGACCGAGCTGACCGATGCCAGGGCGGCCAACACCGCCCGGCGCGGCGGGGTTGGCACGACGACCGTGAACAGCACGATCCACACGGCAACCCACGAGAGCCCGATCATGCCACGGTGCATCTCGAGCCCCATCGGATCGGCGAACTCGGCCGCGGCGATGGCGTAGCTACTGGCGATCTCGAATGCCAGGCCGATGTTCATCGCCGTGGGAAGCGGAAGGCGCGCGCTCCGGATCACCGCCGCGACGAGCAGCGCTATCACGATCCCGATCACGCTGGGGCCCCACTGGAGGAAGCTCCCGAGGAATCGGGCCCGATCGCTCGGGAACAGCAGCGCCGGAAAGATTCCGGCCATGAAGAAGACAAACGCGTACAGCAGGGCGAGGACGCGGAGGCGTCCGGCAGACTGGCTGAGCAGATCGACCGGGAATCCCGACGAGATCCCTCGAGCGGTCGGGTCACGCGCGTCCGGGTGCATGAGAGTGACGTGCTCGTTCATGCCGAGGCTCCAAACGGTACGGGCGAGTGCTGCAGCCTCACGGATCGCGCTCAAGCTGCGGCCTGGGGCGGCCGCAATCAAGATAAAGATAGAGGACTTCCCCCTGGGCCTTCCGCCCGAAGCGGCCGCCGCGGGCCGAGAGCTTCAAGCGCGGGTGAGGCGGCAACCTTCCTTCGGCAGCATCTGCCTGTACCCTATCGCAGAGAAGCGAGTCGGCTCTGCAGCGAGGACGACAAATCGCCCACGTTGTCCCATATGACCGATGAGCCCTGGCAAAAGCCCGCAGCTTGAGCCCCAATCCATTGTTCGTAACCCGACGTCTTGATCGTCGCGAAAGGCGTCCACTCGGCCTTGCCTCCTTCCTGCGCTGGCAGCAACTGGCCGCACAACATGTACTGCTCTTTTCCACTGGGAGTCACAACGTGGCCAATGCGCACATCACGAAAGCGCACAGGATCTGGTGGGCGGTGGGTACGAAAATCAGTAGCGGCTGCTGTAAGCAAGAATTGTACGACTGAATCTATTGATGGCCTCTGTAGTTCAGGAGCAAGTACCTGAGTGGGACTCACTGCCTGGGATTCACTGCGCGTGACTGGAGCCGTGCTGCAGGCTGCGAGACCTACTAACACCGCGAGCAAGATGCTGCTTCTCATGCTTCGTCCCCCCACAAAGACAGCCTTCGGTGCATAAGACGCGTTTCCCACACGCGCGAACGCTGCCGGAGCCCTATTCCTTCGGTCTCAGCAGGTCCCGGAACGGCGGATAGTCCCGCAGCGACCAGAGCGACGGGTAGAGGTGCATGACCCCGCCCTGCGGATACCCCTGTGCGAACGCCTCCTGCACCAGCGCGATCGCGGCTTCGCGCTCACCCAGCACGGCGTGGATCCGACCGCGCCACATCGTGTGCCTGCCATACAGATACCGGCGGCTCATCGCCTGCAGCGTCCGGTCGAGGCGGAGCGCTTCATCGCGCTGTCCCGCGCGCGCCGCCACTACGCCGAGAAAGCCCAGGAAGGTCAAATGATCGGGCTGGTCACCCGTGATGGCGGACATCCAGCGCACGCCGCTGGCGTCGCGTGCGTCAATCCGCTCCGACGCGAGGCCCTCGAGCAAACGCCGTGCGGCGTCGGGCTGTCCGGTGACGTAGTACGCGAGCGCGAGACGGAACCGGTGCGGCACCGAGCGCGCCTCTGCGGCGGGCCGGCCTTCCAGCCAGCGCACGGCCCACGTACCCGCGGCGAGCGCCTCCGCCTGATGATCGTGCGCCGTCAGCTCGAGCGCCGCGAGCAGTCCGATGTCGGCCGGCGACCAGCCCGGCTGTGGCGGGAGGCTCGGCGCCTCGACCAGGCGCTGCTCGATGTCGGCGACCCGCCCCAGGGCCGCGAGCGCCCGCACTTCGGCGGCCAGCACGGCGAGCTCCTCGGGGTGGCGTCGCCGGCCCTCGACGGCCGCCTTCAGCTCGCGGCGGTGATCGCCCATCAGGTGGTGGGCGAAGGACAGATAGAACCAGTAGACGGACCAGCCGCGGAACAGGCCACGGTCTGGACCGAGCGCGGTGAGGGCCGCCATCATCTCGCGGGGACGATTGAGCGCGAGCGCGCCCTGCGCCACCAGCCACAGCGTCTCGGAATTCGGCGCGAAGGCAGCCATCTCGCGCGCCGTCTCGAGCGCTCGCTGCCGGTCGCCCCGGGCCTGGGCGAGCACCCACGTCAGGTAGAGCCGGTCGAGCGGGGCCAGGCGGCCGGGGGAGCGCTCGACGGCGTGGGCGATCGAGTCCGCCGTGGCGAACTCACCGAGGTCCATGTGCTCGTGCGCCGCGAAGATCAGCGGCAGGCGGAAGGTCGTGTCCTCGAGCGCGGCGCGCCGGAAATGGCCGATGGCGCCCCGCGAGTCGAACTGCACCATGCGGTCGAGGCCCTGGATGAACTCTTGGTATGCCTCGAAGCTGGGAGGCTGGCCGGCGGCCTTTGCCCAGAGGCTCAGGCGCGAGTCGAACAGGGTCGCGAGCGCGGCCATCACCCGCTGCCGTACCGCTTCCACGGCGGCGAGCGGCTGCGAGATCGGCCCCGCGACCGGCTCGAGCGCGCGCAACACCGTTCCGTCCCTCGCCGCGGAAACCTGGACTTGGAACCGGATGCTGTCTCCCTGGCGGTAGTAGGCGCCCCAGACCACCGTGCCGGCACCGGTCTCCCGGCCCAGTGTCCGAAGCCCGGCGGCGTCGAGCCGGCCGGGGCCGTGCTCCGCCGACGCCTTAGACACCGTGATCACGGACATCGAGGGGACGACTTCGACGATGCCGGTCTGCGCCAAGCCTTGCGTCACCCAGTCGGCCGCCATGTGACCGACATTGTCGAGCGAGGAGTCGCCCGTGTGGTTCTCGATCACGGCCACGACGACGCGACGTTCGTTGAGCCGTGGTCCGCCACCGCGTAGCACGCGGACCGCTGTGCCGGTGCCGAGCAGCGCGACCACGATTCCCAGACCGAGCGCGATTCGCCGTCCCCGCCGGCCGGCGAAGATGGCGCGCGTCGGTACGCTCGTCCGATGGGTCGGTCCCCCGAGGGCCGCCGCGAACTCCGCCCCCGTGGGGAACCGGTCGTCGGGCAGCGGCGCGAGGGCCCTGGAAATGGCGTGCTTGACGGCTCGCGCGACGCTGGCCTCGGCCCGGTCCACGGCCCCGCTGGTCTGCAAGGCCGTCCAGTTATGAACCCGGCGTTCCGTCATGCTCGCCACCGGCGGCTCGCCCGCCAACATCTCGAACAGCACGCAGCCGAGGCTGTAGATGTCGGTCCGCGCGTCGAGATCGCTGCTGGCCATCGCCTGCTCCGGGCTCATGTAGCCGGGCGACCCGATCTGCTGGCCCGCCTGGGTGAGCGTCAGGCTGCCGGCGGCGCTGATGGCGCGCGCGATCCCGAAGTCGGCGACGATCGCATGGTCGCCCGAGAGGAGAATGTTCTCGGGCTTGATGTCGCGGTGGATGATGCCCTGCCCGTGGGCGTAGCCGAGCGCGTCGGCGACGTCGCGGGCGATCCGGAGCGCCTCGTCGAGCGGGAGCCGGCGCTGGCGCCGCAGGCGATGGCGCAGCGACTCTCCCTCGAGGTACGGCATGACGTAGTAGAACAGCCCCGCCGCCTCGCCCGCCGCGAAGACTGGCACGATGTGCGGGTGGCTGAGCTTCGAGGAAAGGTCGACTTCGCGGATGAACCGCTCGCGCAGCAGGCGGGTGCTCACCTCCGGGTCGAGCACCTTGATCGCGACCCGGCGGTGTGGGTGGTGCTCCACCGCCAGGTAGACCCGGGCCATGCCCCCGGCACCGATCTCGCGCTCGACATCGTAGCGGGGCGCCAAGGTCGAGCGCAGGGAGTCGAGCACGTCGAACATGTAGTGCCAACTTACCGACGGGCCCCGCATCTAGCCAACCATCGGCTCGCACTTTCTATTTCGGACGACGGTCTCGACTATGGGTCGAATCTGGAAGTCCCCCTTCGTGCGGCTGGCGGCGTACTACGCCGTCCTGGGCCTCGCTACGCTGCTGCTTATCAGGACCTTCCCGCAGCTGCGCGACCTGTTCGAGCGCTTCCAGGAGCTTTCGCCGGTCCACGGCGCGGTGAGCAGGAAGGACGCGCTCGAGGCCGCGGGCACACCAGGGCCGGCGAGCCTCGGCTCGATCGCGCTCGGCCTCATCACGTTCCTCTCCATGATCGGCGCCCTGGTGCTGATGATCCCGACTGCCTGGGTCTACATGGTCACCAAGCAGGAGCGGGGGTACGATCAATCCGTCGTCCAGACCGTCATCGTGCTGCCGATGACCGTCGCGGGCACGCTGATCCTGGTCCAGAACAGCTTGGCCCTCGCCTTCGCGCTCGGCGGGATCGTGGCGGCGATCCGCTTCCGCAATACGCTCAAAGACACCAAGGACGTGGTGTACATCTACCTCGCCCTTGGTGTGGGGCTCGCGGCAGGAGTCTACGTTCCGATCGTCGCGGCCGTGATGTCGCTGGTGTTCAACATCACCGTCCTCATGCTGTGGCAACTCAACGTCGGGAACATCTACGCGGACCGCCTGGGCGCGGACCGCGCCGCCCGGCTGGAGCCGCACCTCCAGGCGGCGGCCGAGGACAAGAAGAAGAAGCGCTTCAACGGAGCCTTGCTGATCCGCGCGGCCCGTCCCGAGCCGGCGCAGCGGGTGGCCGAGGCCTTGCTGGACGAGCACGCCAAGCGCTGGAAGCTCGCGGAAATCGTTCCCTCGGACGGCGGGACCTCGACGTTCGAGTACCTGGTGCGGCTGAAGGACGACGGGGTCGCGGCGGCCCTGGTCGGCGCCCTCAAGGCTGAGGGCGCGCCGGACATCGTGGCGGCCGAGTTCCGCTCGCTGCGGGGGCTCGAACGGGGCAAAGACGAGTGAGCCGCTCGGTGCGCAGGGGGGCGCTCGTCGCCGCCCTGGCGTCGCTGTGGATCGGGGTGCAAGGATGCGGCGCGGGAGGGCGGGCGAGCGCGAGCACCGCACCCGTCCCCATCGCTCCAGCGGCCGAAATTGACGTCACGCTATTCCTGATCGGCGACGCCGGCGCTCCCGCCGCACCGCCCGATTCAGAGCCCGTGCTCGTGGCGCTGCGGGCCGCGGCGGCCGCCGCGCCCCATCCTGTGATCGTGTTCCTCGGTGACAACGTCTACCCCCGCGGGCTGCCGGATTCCGGCGCCGCCGATCGCCCCGAGGCCGAGCGCCGGCTCGACGCCGAGGTGGGCGTGATTCGCACGACTGGCGCGCGCGGGATTTTCGTGCCGGGCAACCATGATTGGGATCGGCAGGGGCCGCGGGGGTGGGACGCGATCCGGCGGCAGGAGCGCTTTCTCGCGGCGCTGGGCGACGCACGGGTCGCGCTGCTCCCGGGGGGTGGGTGCCCTGGTCCCCGCGTCGTGGATCTTGCCGGAGCGGTGCGGCTCGTGGCGCTCGACACCGAGTGGTGGCTGCACGACGGACGGAAGCCGGCGAATCCCACGTCGACGTGCCCGGCCGACTCCGGGGGCGAGGTGGTCGATTCGCTCCGCGCCGCCCTCGGCACGGCCGGCGGGCGCGCCGTGGTCGTGGTGGCCCACCATCCGCTCGAGAGCGGCGGGCCGCACGGCGGGCACTTCGGGTGGCAAGACCATGTCTTCCCCCTTCGGGAGGTCAAGTCGTGGCTGTGGATTCCCCTGCCCCTGATCGGCTCCACGTACCCCATCGCCCGCGAGAGCGGGATCTCCAGCCAGGATGCGCCCAGCACGGCGTACCGCCGCATGCGGGCCGCGCTCGATAGCGCATTCGCGGGAGCGCGTCCGCTCATCTACGCGGCGGGACACGATCATGCGCTCCAGGTGATCACCGGGACGAGCGCGCGCTACGAGCTCGTGAGCGGCGCGGGCACTTTCGGCCACCTCGATCGCGTGACCGCGCTCGACAGCACGCGCTTCGCGCGCAGCGCCAGCGGGTTCATGAGAGTCGAATTCCTGCACGACGGCCGCGCCCGCCTGGGCGTGACGGTCGTGGATCGCTCGGGGGGCGGCGTGGAGGCGTTCGCGCTGTGGCTCCAGTGAACCCAGCACGGCGGCTCTGGCTGGGGCTCGCCCTGGCGGTGGCACCTGCGCCCTGCGCCGCGCAGGCGCCGGTCGCGACCAAGCCGCCCGTCCGCGCGAACGTGGTGGCGGGAGCGCACTACGGCGCGGGATGGTTCCATCGCCTCATGCTCGGCGCCCACTATCGCGAGCTCTGGGCCACCCCGCTCACGGTCGATGTGCTCGACCTGTCCTCTTACGCTGGTGGGCTCACGCCCGGCCGCTGCGGCGGCCGGCGCCAGACGAAGGTGCTCCGGTTCTCGGGCGCTGACGGCCGCGACTACGCATTCCGGTCGGTCGACAAGGACCCGACACTCGCGCTCCCTCCCGAGCTGCGCGCCACCTTCGTCCGCGAGATCATTCAGGATCAGATCAGCTCCGCTCATCCGGGCGCGCCCCTGGTAGTCGCGCCACTACTCGACGCTGCCGGTGTGCTGAACGCGGAGCCGAGACTGTTCGTCCTGCCGGACGACCGCCGTCTCACAGGAATGGTCTGCGCGTTTCCCGGCGAGCTCGGGATGATCGAAGAACGCCCGACCGAAGGCCCGGACGGCGAACCCACGGTCCGCGGCGCGGCTGACCTTGCCAACACCAAGAAGTTATTCGAGCACCTCGAGCATAGTTCGCGCCACCGGGTCGACTCGCGCGCGTTCCTTGCCGCCCGGCTCATGGATGTGTTCATCGGGGACTGGGACAGGCATCAGGACCAGTGGCGCTGGGCGCGGTTCGATTCGGCGGGCGTCTATTGGTGGCGGCCGATCCCGCGCGACCGCGACCAGGCATTCGCGCGCCTCGACGGCGTGCTGGTGTGGCTTACGGGCTTCTATCAGCCGCAGGTCGTCGGGTTTGGCGACGACTACCCGAGCATCTGGCGCCTCACCTTCGCCGGCCAAGTGCCTGACCGGCGCCTCCTCGTCGATCTCGAGAGACCCGTTTGGGACTCCGTGGCGAAGGTGCTCCAGGCACGTCTCCCCGACTCGGTGATCGAGGCGGCCGTGCGGCGGCTGCCCCCGGAGTACTATGCGAAGAACGGGGCGGCGCTCAGCCGTGCGCTGCGCCGGCGGCGGGATCATCTGCTCCAAATCACGGATCGGTACTACGCCTTGCTCGCCGGTGTGGTCGAGATTCACGCAACCGACGAAGCCGACGTGGCGGAAGTCGAGCGCCTCGCAGGAGGGCGGCTCGCGGTGCGCCTCTCGGCCCAGGGCGCTCGGGACCCATACTACCAGCGGACGTTCCAGCCGCGCGAGACCGAAGAGGTCCGTGTGTACCTGCACGGGGGCGATGACCGGCTCGTCGTGCGCGGTTCCGACGGCTCCGGGCCCCGGCTCCGGGTGATCGGCGGCGGCGGGGACGACGACCTGACGGACTCTGCGAGTGCCGGGTCGACACACTTCTACGACGACCGAGGGAACAACCGCTTCACAACGGGACCCGGGACCTCGGTGGATCGACGACACTATGACGACCCGCCGCGCGACACCTCGACGCTCGGGTTGCCCCGCGACTGGGGCTCGCTCTGGGTGCCGCTCACCTGGGTCGGTTACACGCCCGACGTCGGTCTCTTCGTGGGGGCGGGCGCGGCTGGAACCGGGTACGGGTTCCGCCGGCTTCCCTACAACTCACACGTGCGCGTGCGGGCGGGATACGCGACCAGCGCGGCGACCTTCCGTGCCGAGCTGGCGGGAGAGTTTCGCGGGATCGCACCACCCGCGATTGTGACCCTGCACCTGCGCGCTTCCGGCATCGACGTGCTGCGGTTCTACGACTTCGGCAACCAGACTCTGGACACGGGCTCGACCGACTTCCACAAGGTGAAGCAGCAGCAGTACCTGCTCGCTCCCGCGTTACAGTTCGGGCTCTCGTCCGCCGCGTCTTTGACGCTCGGCCCGGTGCTCAAGTTCGCGCACACCAGACTCGAGGACAGCACACTCGTCACGGTCAGGCGGCCGTACGGCGTCGGGGATTTCGGCCAGGTCGGCGCGACGGCCGGCCTGCGCTTCGACACACGGGACCGGCCCCAGGCGGCGAGCCGGGGGGTCCTGTTCAGTGTTGGCGGGAGCGTGTACCCCGCCGCGCTGGACGTCACTTCGACGTTCGGCGAGGGCCATGCCGAAGCGGCCACGTACCTCTCGGCCGCGATCCCGCTGCGGCCGACGCTCGCCATCCGGGTGGCGGGGAAGCAGGTGTCGGGGCCCTATCCCCTCCACGAAGCCGCGTACGTGGGCGGGTCGAGCACGGTGCGCGGCTTTCCGGAGCATCGCTTCGCGGGTGACGCCGCCGCATATGGCAACGCGGAGCTGCGGCTGTCCATCGCGAAGTTCTTCCTGCTCCTTCCAAACGAGCTCGGGGTGTTCGGCCTCGCCGACGCCGGACGCGTCTTCGTCTCCGGCCAAACCTCGGACCAGTGGCACGCGGCCGCGGGGGGCGGCATGTGGATCGCGTTTCTCAGTCGCGCGAACATCCTGTCGGTGGCCGTGGCGCACA
>WNGQ01001176.1_pt1 | contig 27107 bp, 22 predicted proteins | sample 5407661 | NCBI WGS metagenome assembly WNGQ01 (sample SAMN13153382, study PRJNA577476) | soil metagenome | isolation source: 60 cm soil or saprolite under Garry oak tree replicate 2 | place: USA:California | collected 2016-06-15 | reverse complement strand
GTGAAGAAAGCGGTGAGCTGAGGGCGCGCCGTGGAGCACATTCCATCTGGCAAGCCAGGAACTTGGTAGCATGGCGCTGCCGAGTTCTTTTTGCTTTGGGTGTTTCTGATAATCGAAAAGTGACCGTTTGGTAACTCAAAAGTAGACCACTACACCTCGTGTTTTTGGTAAATGCCCTGAAGAATGAGCACTTTTTGACCTCAAGGGCGAGCACTTGCCCTGAAGAGTGAGCAGCTCAACCATTGCTGCCTGGAAACATGGCTCCAGAAGCGATCCACACTCTTCGACGGTTGTAAATTCAATGGTCTGATAGTCGAGAAATTTCTGCCCCTTCTGGCAGAAATTCGACGCTAGCTCGGACGAAATGGCAGATTGAGAACAGATTTTTGTCATTTGTCAGATAAAAAGGATCTTACGCAAGTTTGCTGATTCGTGGAGTGGATCAGGTGGGGCCGAAAACGCACCGCTGCTTGCGAAGCAGATTGAGACGTTTTCAACCGTAGAGCTTCTGTTCAACATCAGCAAACTTGCGTAAGATCCGATAAAAAAGACCGTCTGCCAGATATTATGCCACGCTGCCAAGCGCTTTCAGCAGATGGTCTCTGCCACATAATCTGGTGTGACATCGTGTGCAGCCTTTTTTTCGTTCGTCACCCTGCCTTTTTGCCATCTTTTCTCGCGCGCCTCGTCACGCTATTTTGTCAGATGCGTCGGGAAATGGCGTCAAAACGGTCGCATTTCTGGCAGATCTCAGGTATACTTGCTACGGATCAGGGAAAGAGACACTCATTGTTGTGCGACTCGAGGGAAGACGGTCATAGGCGTACACTACCTCACTAAAGAAAGGAAATCATCATGGCTGGAGTATCTCATTCGGCGGAAATAACTATCGTTCTTGTTCACGGTGGTTTCGTGGACGGTTCCGGTTGGGAGGGCGTCTATAGGATACTGAAGAAGGACGGCTACAGTGTTACCATCGTCCAGAATCCGACGATATCGCTGGCCGACGATGTCGCCGCAACCAAACGCATTGTTCACGCGCAGAACGGCCCGGTGCTTCTCGTCGGCCACTCCTACGGAGGAGCGGTGATCACCGAAGCCGGCAACGATCCACAGGTCGCGGGGCTGGTGTATATCGCAGCCTTTGCCCCCGACAAGGGCGAGTCCGTGTCCACCCTTATCAAGGATCCACCGCCTGGCGCGCCCGTGCCCCCGATACTGCCGCCCCAGGACGGCTATCTGTTCCTCGACAAAGCCAAGTTCCCTGCCTCATTTGCGGCTGACGTGGACGAAGAAAAGGCCGCGTTCATGGCCGATTCCCAGGTCCCGTGGGGCGTGGAGGCGCTCAGCGGCACGATCAGCGAGCCGGCGTGGAAGACCAAGCCGAGCTGGTACTTGGTCACCACCGACGACAAGATGATCCCACCGCCGGCCCAGCGTTTCATGTCCAAACGCGCAGGTTCGACAGTCGTCGAGGTAGCGGGCAGTCACGCGATCTACGTGTCGCAGCCAAATGCGGTGGCTGCGCTCATCGAAACAGCCGTAAAAGGAGTGAAGATGGCGGCGAACTAAGCTCGGCGAACGCCGCCATCTGGCAGGCACGCGGCGCCACCACGCGACCGTCCGCGTGCCGACACAGGCCTCATCGCGGGGCATGCATTCGATATGTACTCCGCGTTGACTCTCTGAATTTACAACTCTCAAGAGGAGCAAACCGCCTCGGGAGGGGGTTCTCTGATAGTCAATGGTTGAGCTGCTCACTCTTCAGGGCAAGTGCTCACCCTTGAGGTCAAAAAGTGCTCATTCTTCAGGGCATTTACCAGTTTTTTCAAAAAGACAGTCGAAAAGTAGACCACTTGATGCCCCAAACAACCTGTATTCTCAAATCTGCATCAAGTGAGTCGCTCCGCTATGCTTTTTTCTCTCCCTTGAAAATCCGGTAGTGACTCTAGAAAGGAGTGATACAATAGAGAGGAGGAGGTAACCTATGAAAGAAGCAGGGAGACAAGAGGAGACGAAGTTGCCCCCGTGTCCGAATCCGAACTGTCGAGAGTCGCATGTGGTGCGCAATGGGAGTCATCGAGGACGGCAGCGTTACTGCTGCCGCACATGCAAGACCTCCTTTGGGGAAACGCAAGGAACGCCCATGTATGGGTTGAAGACGGAAGCTTCGGAGGTGGCACAAGCACTGTTGATCGTGATGCGCCGAGGCAGCTTGCGAGGGGCTGAGGAGATCACAGGACATAAATACGAAACGATCAGCGTGTGGCTCAAGCGGGCGGCCAGTCATGCGGCAGCCATCACCCAGGTGCTAGCCAGCGATCTGCATCTGAGTCAGGTGGAAATCGATGAGTTTTGGTCGTTTGTGCAGAAAAAAAGGGCGTAGCCTGCGAGCCGAACGAGGGGGAACGGTGGGGATGCTTGGTGCAGGATCGGCAGAGTCGCTTCGTGGTCGCCTGTGCCACTGGGCCTTTGAGCGAAGACCTGATCGAGCAGGCCGTGACCACCACCGTTCAGCGAACGCACCACCGTCCCCTCTCCTGGTGAAGCTCTGGCTGGCACGGCTATGGGAGCATCCTGGAGCGGGCCTCTCGCAAGCGAGTGCTGACAGGCAAACGAGGGCGTCCTCGCTTGGTCGTCCCCGAGAGCGTCAGCTTGACACAAACCGTCAAGCATCGTGATGAGCATGGACGACTGCTCTCGGTGGAGATTCGTGCCACTGTGGGAGCCAGGATGGAGCAAGTGGGCACCGTACATGTCGAACGACTCAATGGTGCCTTGCGTGATCGGCTCGGTGCCCTCACCCGCAAGACACACGCCGAAGCCCTCCGCGATGCCACCTTCGATGCGCTGGTGGGCTTGCAGCTCTTCGATCACCATTTCCATCGGTCTCAGAAGGCCTTGCGGCTCGAAGCTTCCGCTGGCAGGCATCGCTATCAGCAGCGGTCTCCGGCGACGGCTTTGGGGCTGACCGATCATCTCTGGTCCTTTCAAGAATTGCTGACGACTCGCATTCCTATCACCCCTTGATGGGGTCACTACCTAGTACTGTAAAGCATTAAGATATAAAATTCATACAGCATACTACCCTCGATGCCATACCAAATTTTGTGTAATGGTAAATAGCACAAAAGCCTGGAAGCCAGGCCTGGACTAAATTTAGCACCTTCTCGTAATCCATCGTTACACAACATTCGGGTTCTTCCGCGAGGGATAGAGCAGTGGTTAGCTCGTCGGGCTCATAACCCGGAGGCCGCAGGTTCGAATCTTGCTTTCGATACGTCATCAATGGCTTGCCATTTGACACTTGATAGTGCGTGTATACCTGCTTATGAAGGGTCTCGAAGTGATTGTTTCCTCGTCAAATTGACAGCACAACTGACAGCATAACCAATGGTTACGGACGGATGACATTGAACACATTTGAACAAAAATACGCCCTTCAAGCTCACTCAGTAGCTCAAGGAAAACCGGAATAGGCCCAAAAAGCATAGTTCAGATTCTAATACTTCTCTAACACTACTCCTACGTCGTTCTAACACGTGCTGTGGCAAACTTGTAGGCAGAAGTTGAATGAGCGATGGCAGCAATGTGATCAAGGCAAGAGGATATGGAAGCAGAGAACAAACGAATTCAAGCGAAGAATGGTGAATTGCTGCAACGTGTTCAAAATCAGCCGCCGCGCTGTGCGAACTGCGATATAGATATCCTCTGGAAGCCAACAGTCGTACAGGGAAAAACGTTTTGCTGCACGGGTTGTGCTGCTGGAGGTCCCTGTAGCTGTGATTATTCGCTGTATCGCTCGACCAATATCGCGGGAACTATCCATTATCACGAGTGATAGTGAAGGATACCCGTCTATTCACATGTTTCTGTATGAAAGGAAGTACACATCGTGGGAAAAATTCGACCTGTTGGTGACCGCGTGGTTGTTAAACCAGCGGCTAAAGAAGAAGTCACGAAGAGCGGTATCGTTATACCTGACACAGCGAAGGAGAAGCCCCAGGAGGGCACGGTGATCGCTGTCGGTAGTGGTCGTCTTCTGGATAATGGCGATCGCGCAGCCATTGATGTACGCGAAGGTGATCGCGTCCTCTTTGCCAAATATGGCGGTACGGAATTCAAACTGGATGGCGAAGAGTACCTGGTTCTAAAAGAGAGTGACATTCTTGCCATTATTGGCTAAGTTTGAAGAGAAGGAAGAATTACAATGGCAAAACAACTGGAATTCGATGAAGAAGCCCGTCGTTCCTTGAAAAGGGGCATTGATATTTTAGCTGGAGCCGTCAAGACGACGCTTGGCCCTAAGGGGCGCAACGTGGCACTTGATAAAAAGTTTGGCGCTCCCAGCGTAACCCATGATGGTGTGACTGTTGCGAAAGAGATCCAGCTTGAGCAACCTTTTGAGAATATGGGAGCTCAGCTGCTTAAAGAAGCTGCCACAAGAACTAATGATGTTGCTGGTGATGGCACGACGACTGCCACTGTGCTGGCACAGGCGATTGTCAATGAAGGTCTTAAGAACCTGGCCGCCGGCGCCAATCCCATGCAGCTCAAGTATGGTATCGACAAGAGTGCCGAGGCTATTGTCGATTATATCCGTTCAATAGCAATCCCCGTTGAAGACAAGAAAGAGATTGCGCAGATCGCTGCTATCTCGGCTGCTGACGAGCAGATTGGTAACCTCATCGCCGAAGTGATGGATCGCGTTGGGAAAGAGGGCGTCATTACAGTTGAAGCCTCCCGGGGTATCAACTTCGAGATCGAGTATGTCGAAGGTATGCAGATCGACAAAGGGTACGTTTCTGCTTACTTTGTGACGAACGCGGAAAAGATGGAAGCTTCCATCGAGAATGCCTACATTCTGATCACCGATAAGAAGATCAGCGCGGTCCAGGACATCTTGCCGGTTGTCGAAAAGATGGTACAGCAGGGGCGGCGCGAAATTGTCATTATCGCAGAGGATGTCGATGGTGAGGCGCTGGCTACCCTGGTTGTCAACAAACTGCGCGGTATTCTCAATGTCCTGGCTGTGAAGGCCCCTGGTTTTGGTGATCGCCGCAAAGAGATGCTGCGTGACATAGCGGTGTTGACCGGTGGGACGGTCATCAGCGAGGAGATGGGACGCCGCCTGGATAGCGCCTCGCTGGAAGATCTCGGTTCTGCTCGCCTGGTGATTTCACACAAAGATGATACGACGATTGTTGAGGGTCATGGTGATCCCGCCGAAATTCAAGCTCGCATCCGCCAGATTAAGGCGCAGATCGAGGAGACCACCAGCGATTATGATCGTGAAAAACTGCAGGAACGGCTTGCCAAGCTGTCCGGTGGTGTTGCGCTGATTCGCGTTGGCGCGGGCTCAGAGGTTGAGCAGAAGTACCGCCAGACGCGTGTCGAGGATGCGCTCTCTGCCACTCGCGCCGGCGTCGAAGAAGGCATGGTCCCAGGTGGTGGAGTTGCGCTGCTGAACGCGGTGGCAGCCCTGGATAAGTTGAATCTGACGGGTGATGCAGCCACTGGCGTGAGCATCTTGCGCCGCGCGCTTGAAGAGCCATTGCGCCAGCTGGTCATCAATGGCGGCCGCGATGGTTCGGTGGTTGTCGAAGGTGTTCGCCGCGCGCAGAAAGAGCACAACAACGATCATTATGGGTACAACGTGCTCGATGACCAGTACGAGGATATGGTCCAATCGGGTATCATCGATCCCGCGAAGGTGACTCGCTCTGCTTTGCAGAATGCCACCAGTATAGCCGCGATGATCCTGACGACCGAGGCGCTGATTACGGATCTGCCCGAGAAGGAGAGGCCTGCTGCTCCAGCAATGCCAGAGTATTAGCCTGTACACAGAACACAGAACAAAATGCCGCCGGACGCTCGTCCGGCGGCATTTTGTTCTGTGTTCTACGATTTGAATTGGAGCGATTTCAGCATGGGTTGGAAGTATTTTTGCAACGCTTCGTTATAAACGACCGCAGGGGCGTAGTAGAGAATGTCGTAATAGATCTGTTTGTATTGCACCGCGATGGTGGTGAGGTGATACTGCAGACCGCTGTTCGTGCTAAAGGTGGCGTCCTGTTCATCCCATTGGATTCCTCCAATAGTGAGCTGAGGGTTAGGCGGGCTGACGGGGCGAAGGTTGTTTACCCCTTGTGTACTCTGAAATGCCGAAAGGATGCCCTGGTTGACATCATTGGTGCTGGTGAGCTTGGCTGAAGTGCTGGATGAAAAACGTTCTACATAGAGAACAATGCCGCTGGCTTGCTGTGGGTGAAAGGAAAGTATGATGCTATTGTCGCTTGTAGATTGGGGGACATCTTTTACCCATTCCTTTGGGTATTTCAGCGTGACGCCCACTGCAGCGACAGTTGTTGTTTGAAACGAAGAGGGAGTAGGCAACCGATTTGTCTGCGCTTGAGCTGTGGGCGTCGAGGCATTCGATGTAGGGGTTTGCTTTGCCGAGGGGGGTGGTCCGCTCAAAGATGCGTTGACAGTTTTAATGGGTAACTCGCCATTAAACCACAACATGCCAAGCGTTGCTCCGATGCCCACTAATGGAACAAGAATAAATAGCGCGGTAATGATGAGGACGGTACGAGCGGAGCGTTTAGGCCTGTCAGAAAGCGGTTTCGTCGAAGAAATGCTTTCTTTTTCCTTTTGCTGTGCAGTTTGGGCAGAAGTGCCCGCTATGGTTGAGGGTTTTTGTGGAATAGTAGTAGGCCAGGCGGGTGTGCCGGGCGGCAAATAAGAGAATGTTGCCGGGCGAACAGCTGACCCACACGAATGGCAGTATGTGGCTGATTCTGGCAATTCAGCATTGCATTGAGGACATTTCATGATGTTTAGCTCCCATCTATTCTTGTGTCGGTGTTTTGATCAAATGGCAATCAAATCGCACTATACCACTACGACGTTCCGTTACAACTTTGATTACTTCAAGGTTGATAGGTTCTCCAATAGAAATAGGTATGTCAGTTTCATCGAGTACACGACACTCAAAATGGCGTTCAGGGTCTGTTGTATCGGCGATGATACAACGAACGTATGGGTGCTCTTCACCTTGAAAGATGGTTTTTAATCCCGGTTCTTTCGCCAGGAGGGTTCCTGATCGTGTCATGCGATAACGCTCTCTACTGGTTAATATATATTGTATTCCACGAATGCAATATAAAGAAGGAGAGAGCAAATGTCAACCCTCGGCAATAGCAAAAAGAGTATAGAATTGACACGTTTTTTACCAGGGAAACGTGTCAGGGGTTTGCTTTATGAGAGGTTTTTCTTTATTCAGCGATTCATATCATGGCATGATACAATATTATATAACTTTATTGTTAGGAGGCTATGATGGCAGAACGACCGAAGATTTTGGTGACGCAGAAAGTCCCCGATCCAGCTTATCCTTTGCTTGAGGCGATTGGCGATGTAGAAGCCAACATGGAGGAGGGCGTTATCTGGCCCTACGAAGAATTGCTACGTAGAGGTCCTGACCATGACTATATTTACAGTCTTCTCACAGATAACATTGATGCCAGGTTTTTAGAAGCTGGCGCAGCCCGCACGCCGCGCTTGAAGATGGTAGCGAACATGGCCGTTGGCTTCAACAATATTGACGTGGACGCAGCGACGCGCCTTGGTATTGCAGTCAGTAACACTCCTGGAGTGCTCTCAGACACAACTGCAGATCTTGCCTTTGCCCTCTTGATGGCGACGGCCAGGCGTATTCCCGAAGCGGAACGGTTTCTGCGAGCAGGCAAGTACAAAGGGTGGGGTCCACTGCTCTTTTGTGGCGCTGAAGTGCACGGTTCAACGCTAGGTCTCATTGGGGCGGGCCGTATTGGCAAAATAGTGAGCAAGCGTGCCAGTGGCTTTGATATGAAGGTCATCTATTACGATGTCAACCGTATGCCTGCGGAAGATGAAGAAAAAAACCATATGACATATATGTCAATGGAAGAAGTTCTCCAACAGTCCGATTTTGTGAGTATCCATACGCCTTATATGCCTTCGACGCATCATTTGATCGGCGAACGTGAATTCCATCTGATGAAACCGACGGCGATTTTGATTAATACGGCGCGTGGTCCAATCGTCGATGAGAAGGCATTAGTGAATGCATTGCAGACGAAAACAATTGCGGGGGCGGGCCTGGATGTTTTCGAGAATGAGCCGGCAGTTGAGCCAGAGTTGTTAACGATGGAAAATGTGGTTCTCTTGCCGCACATTGCAAGTGCATCACTCGGAACGCGTACGTTAATGGCGACTATGGCAAGCGATAATATTGTGGCTCACTTCCATGGGCAGCGTCCGCCGAATATTGTTAATCCGGAGGTATTGGGATAGGTCAGGTTACCTGATGTTTTTCTGAATCCTCATCGCTGCGCTCTTCGGAATATTCTTTTTGTGGGGATGGAGGTGTGGCTGCCGCAGGCAGCCACACCTCCATCCCCACAAAAAGATTTTATTGGGGACGGAGCTTTTCTCCATCTCCACAAAAAGATTTTATTGGGGAACGGAGCTTTTCTCCATCCCTACAGAGTGATTTTATTGCGGAATAGAGCTGGTTTGAACTTCCTCGGTAGTGGCTGTGCTGGCTGTTTCGTTTAAGGTGGGACGAAATGGTTTGCTAAAGCGCCGGCGCAGCAGCATGGCCAGGGCGGGCCAGCCGTCTTTCCAGGGGTTGAGTTTCTTTTCTACGCGAGGCGAGTAGCTGATAGGTACTTCGAGAATTTTGTAACCTGCCTGGAGGATGCAGGAGGTGATCTCCGGTTCGATCTCGAACCGGCGGCCCTCCATGGGGAGCGCACGGGCTAGAATGCCGGGCATCAATTTGTAGCATGTCTCCATGTCGTGAATATGGGAGCCAAATAAAATATTCGTGACAGTGGTGAGGAAACGATTGCCCAAACGTGTCATGAATTTCTGACCAGAAAGATTGCGGTAGCCATAAACGGCGACTTTGTTGTTGCCTGCCTCTTGCCATTTTCGTACCAGTGCTGGAATATCCTGCGGATCATATTCCATATCTGCATCCTGTACGGTCACCAGGTCTCCACTTACCAGGCCAAAACCAGTGCGCAATCCTGCGCCTTTGCCCTGGTTTTTGTCATGACGGATAAAGCGGTAGGTGGTGAAGGGTTCTTTCTGACGCAGCTCCTGCAAAATCTCCCACGTGCGATCGGTGGATGCGTCATCTACGACAACTACCTCAAGATCAAGGGGTACTTTCGAGAGAGACTCCAAGACCTGAGCCACTGTCTCTTCTTCATTAAATACTGGGACAATCACCGAAACACGCATGTACCTGTTACCTCGCTTCTTTGGGGGTAGAATATATTCTTATCACGGCCGAGTCAATAAGCAATAAATCAGGGCATACAAGCAGCTTTCAATTGCATCCTGGTCTACTTAAATACACAAACGAATGATGCATAAGATGGCAACAAAAGAGATCACTATTGCCTACTGTCTATGTAATGAACGTATGGGCAAAAAGAATGGCTACAAAAAGCTATTGCCAGACCTGAATAGTACCATCAGTCAGGGCGACGATTAAGTGTTTCTCAGAAAAGTGAAGGGCACTGATCTGCCAGGGATGGTATAGTTTTTGCACGATCTGCCCCTGTACTGTAGACCAGAGATCGACGACCCCTTCGTTGACTTCGCTATCCTCGCGCGCGACAGCTAACCATTGGGCATCGGGGGAGAGTGCCAATTTCGCGCTGCCGCCCATAGTTCCGCCTGGCACCTCGCTGTACATACCCGAGAGTGTATCATAGAGCCGCACTTTACGACCGCTGTAGACGAGGGCGAGGGTAGTGGCATTGGGGGTCACAGCGTAAGGAGGCGTATACTCGATGCAGCGTCCGATGACGACCGAACTGGTGATCTGTGGTCGTGCTTTGCCGCTGATGCGTGCCCGGGCAGTTAGATCCCAACGGCGCGCTACAGCCATCTCGTCTGCTTCGCCAGGTACATGGGCACAGGAGAGGGTGAGCAATGTGCGAGCATCCTGTGCCAGGGCGCGCAGGCGAATCGCCCAGAACTGTCGTTGTTTCTCTACCTCTTCTTCGGCGCAGATAAGCGGCTTACTTAACGTTTCAGGGGATGCTCCAATACTATGCCTGACGATGTCGGTAGCGCGAACGCCAAGGGAACGCGGTCCCAAGGGGTCTTCAGGAAGTAATGGGAGCGCCATGATGACTTCCTGTTCGTCAGGGGGTGTGTCTTTGAGCGCGACGTCAAGCGAGTAATAGGCTGAGACCGCGCGTTGAGCGAGTGGATAGCTCCAGAGCAGGCGCCCATCTTTTACGTTCCAAATGTGTAGACCCAATCTTCCCCATCCAGCCAGCAACTCGCCCTGAACAGAGAAGCGTAAGGCTCGCAGTGACTCAATGGTCAGCGCGGGATCGGCTGTGAAATGTGTCTGGGCCGTGCTGCTCTCAGTATGCCAGAGTAGCCCTTTGCCATCGAGTGTGCCAACAGCGGTGCAGAAGCCAGCAGGTGCCGGCAGGCTGCTCAGCGAAGAGATGACGCCCAGGGAGGTGCGCAGAACCGGCCCGCTTTTGAGCGGTCCCTTTGTGCTAAAAATGCTGAGGCCTGAGAACTCGAGGTCGTCGGCGGGATCGAATTTATGTGGTCTTTGGCGAGGGCGCGATAGCCCCCCTCTGCGAAAGTCCATGACCCCGCCGAGGATCGTGTCATAATTCAAGCGTTTCTCGGGATCACTCAGGACATCGTAGGCGCGATTGATGCGCTTCATCTGTATTGCCCCGGCGGACCCTGCTACGTCTGGGTGGTAGCGCCGCGCCAGTTGTCGATATGCTCGCTTGAGCGTTTCACTATCAGCATCTATTGGTACGCCTAATATGGCATAGTAGTTATCGGGTGTATCCATACGCATTCTATTATAGCATTGAAGCATTTACAATGGTATGCAGTAAATGCCCTGAAATGTGAGCAGGTTTGGCTCTCAAACATGAGCACTTGCCCCGAAGAGTGAGCACCAAGAGGAATGTGCCTGGGCAAACCGCTCCACATCTGGTATACTTTTCCTAGAGTTGTAAATTGTGTACGCGTGTCTCAGACTGTCCATTTTTCCCGCCCACTTCCTTCTCCAATTTCAGCCCACAGAAGAAAATGATTGACAGGCAGCACACTCTGAAAGCGCTTACTCACCGCCCTCATCGGCTTTCGCCCGGCTGACCCAATCAGAGGCTCCAGAAATTCCGTTCTGTCCGAGAAACAGGTTCAACTGGGCCGCATGTTCCTGCACATGGCGCATGGTGTACAAGAGGAGCTCTAAAAAGCTCATCGGCTTTCCCTCGATCCAGGGGAAAGAGACCTGTTGGTGCGCTTTCTCGTCTGACAACCCAGCAATCGTTGTCTGGCACTTCTTGCGCAGATTCACCAGATAGGCGTGTAACTCATCCTTGGTATAGGGCTGTTCGGGAAGGACACGTGCTGGTTCAAGCTCATCCAAAGTGAAGGGCGTGGGGGGAGCGAATCCTTCAAGTGAGCCTGTGAGATACAAGTCGAGCCAGAAGAGTGTGTGATGGGTGATAGACCAGAATGCTGCATATTCCGGTGGCAGAGGGTGGTCTGAGTGGTCGCTCCAGAGGCGTCCATTCCAAAGCGTGCTGGGACAGGCGAGCAGGGCGTTTTCGAGCATGTCGATAGTTGCGCCGAACTGCTGCCAGAGGGCGTTACTCCACAAGGGATCCATCTGTATGCCTCCAAGTGTAATAATGATTGACAGATTGACACTCCGGCTGATTCACGCGCGTCGCTCCCGATAGGGGATGAACTGATGAAGATCGTGGACAACGGATCAGGCGTGGGCGCTCCGACACAGCGAGAGCGCTTAATCAAGCCGTTGATGCAAGAACTCAATGGTACGCTCCCAGGCAAGGCGAGCAGCCTGGGCGTCATACTCAGGGCGATTCTCCTCGAAGAACCAATGTTTGGTCCCCGGATACATATAGAAGGTGACCGGCCTCCCCGCAGCCTGGAGCGCCTGCTCCATCGACGCTCCCGACTCAGCCGGCTCCCAGGGGTCATCCTCCGCGAAGTGGCAGAGGTAGGCGGCCGAAGCTCTGCTATAGTCCGGTCCGGTGTAAGCGGCATAAAAGGTCACGACTGCGGCGATCTCCTCGGCCAGGGTGACGGACATGTCGAGCGCGTAGGCGCCTCCCAGCGAGAAGCCGACGAGGGCGAGCTTGCCGCGACCGTCCGCCTGATGTGTCGCATCGTGTTGGCGCAGGAACTGCACTGCTCCCACGATGTCGCCGCGCACCCGCTCCACATCCCAATCCAGCGCCGCGCCCAACGCTTGCGCTTCCTCGACCGACGCGGTCGTCTTGCCGCGGTAGAGGTCGGGGGCGAGCGCCACGAAGCCCGCCTCCGCGAGCCGGTCGCAGACCTGCCGAAACGGCTCCGTCAGTCCCCACCACGCATGCAGGACCACCACACCTGGTCCGCTGCCATGCTCGGGAACGGCCAGATAGGCGCTGATCGTTCTCCCATCAGCCTGAAATTCTCTCATACTGCTCTCCTTAAACACTCAAGAAACGCTGTGCTTCAAGAAGCATAGCACAGATGTTCTTTTTTGTACACCCCAGAAACATTTATACCAGTGCTCATGATTGGGGGCAAGTGCTCATGTTTGAGGGCCAAACCTGCTCACCCTTCAGGTCATTTACCATCCGACGAAAATATGTGAGACGGGACATAGACAAACGTTCTACTACCCTTTATACTTATCAGCACAGGTTAATATGTCGTATGAATCAAGGAAAGAGTAACAATAGCAATGCAAACGTCATTTTCTAACGTTGTTGCGACCGCAATAGCATATTTGAGCGAGATTGACCCGGTTATGCGGGCCGCCATTGAGCGTGTTGGTCCATGCACCTTAGAGCCCGATTCGGACATTTTCAACGCCCTCGTCGATGCCATTATCTCGCAGCAAATTTCTGTTAAAGCCGCAGACGCGATCATGGCACGTGTACGCGCCGCTCTACCAGAGGGAAAAGTGACGCCAGAAGCTCTTCTGCCTTTTGATTTTGAGCGATTGCGGACACTTGGTCTCTCAACGCCAAAGGCTCGTTATATTCGTAACCTTCTCGAGCACGTCTATAGTGGTCAACTACAATTAGAGATACTCTCAGAGCTTGACGATGAAGAGATTATCCGTCAACTCACAGCCGTCAAGGGCATAGGTCGCTGGACAGCCGAAATGTGTCTCATATTCACTTTTGGGCGTGCCGATGTGTTACCAGTCGACGATCTAGGTTTTCTTGAAGGCGTACGCGTGGCTTATCAGTTATCGGCACGCCCATCTAAGCAGGAACTCCGCGAGCGAGGTGAACTGTGGCGTCCATACCGTACCTTTGCTACATGGTATATGTGGGGGCTGCGACGACTAGAGATGGGGGTCGTCAAAGAGAAGACGCGAATTGTATCACTGTAATGGTTAGTGCTTACCTTTACTTACCCCGTTAAGAAGGAGCCACAATTTCTGTTGTATTTGATACACCAACTACAATATTTCTCTCCCATTACCTCTGTTACTAACCATTAGTGCGTATAAAGGCATCGCGCCTTGCCTGCGCTAATGCCTGTCCAGCGAAATCGGGACGTGTGGCTGCCGGTTGTCGATTCCTGGATGGCAGCGCGGTATCACCGATATTGCGGCTGACTATGAGTGCAATACTGGCGGCGAACAATGCAGCGCTTCATGCCAGAAGCAAGGGCATAGCCGCAGGATTTGCACCATGCGTGAGAGTGTCAATTGCAAAAACTTGTCGTACAATGCTAGTACATAATCAAGGGACCGTTTCGGGAATAAGAGGCGTCCTCCGTACATCCCCTTTTTTATGCACTGGCTAACACAGAGAAACAAGTGAAACAAGTGAAACAAATGAAACAAATGAAACAAACCTCACGGGAAACGCACTAGGGAGATGAAGCGAAATCGAGGGACATGTATAAGGATTCCCGGTTAGTATGGAAAGGGACAATTATGTCTGATATACAAGGACAGCATAAGCATACAAATCGGCTCATCAATGAGACGAGCCCATACCTGTTGCAGCACGCGCACAATCCGGTGGATTGGTATCCATGGGGAGAGGAGGCGCTGCAAAAGGCGAAGAGCGAGGATAAGCCTATTTTGCTGAGCGTGGGCTACTCGGCCTGCCACTGGTGCCATGTGATGGAGCGCGAGTCGTTCGAGAATGAAGAGATCGCGGCCATGATGAACCGGTTTTTTGTCTCTATCAAAGTAGATCGCGAAGAGCGACCGGATATCGATGCCATCTATATGCAGGCGGTGCAGGCTATGACCCAGCAGGGGGGCTGGCCTATGACCGTCTTCCTCACGCCCGATGGCCGCCCTTTCTATGGGGGCACCTACTTTCCGCCGCGCGATCGCCAGTATGGACAGCAGACGATGCCGGGGTTTCCACGTGTCTTGCTGAGCATGGCTGAAGCCTACCAGGAAAAGCGACAGGACGTCGAGGAACAGGCGACGCAGTTGGCAGAGTATCTGCAGCAGCGCAGCGGCACCCCTTTTCGTCGTCGGGGGGAGGAGGCCGCGGGAACAATGCCTCTTGAGTTATTGGGCAGTGCCAGCCGGGAGTTGGCTTCGGAGTTCGACGCCGTTAATGGCGGCTTTGGCACTGCTCCGAAGTTTCCGAACAGCATGTCTCTGGAGTTCCTGTTGCGCGTGCACCAGCACCGGCTCAAGGGCGAGATGAGCGCGCAAACCATGCCGGGAGAATTGGAGATCATCGAGTCATCGCTACAACATATGGCTAAGGGGGGTATCTACGATCAGCTGGGCGGTGGTTTTCATCGCTACTCCGTTGACGCGCAGTGGCTGGTACCGCACTTCGAGAAGATGCTGTATGATAACGCGCTGCTCAGCCGCGTCTATTTGCATACCTACCTTGTGACGGGGAATGCATTCTATCGCCGCATTGTCGAAGAGACGCTGGATTACGTTGTGCGCGAAATGACCTCTCCCAGGGGTGGTTTCTACTCCACGCAAGATGCTGATAGCGAGGGTGAAGAAGGTAAGTTCTTTGTGTGGACACCAACAGAGATCGAGGCTGCGCTCTCCCCACGAGATGCCGAGCTCTTTATGCAGTATTACGATGTGACACAGAAAGGAAATTTTGAGGGGAAGAATATCTTACATGTCTCACGGGACGTTGAAGAGATAGCGAAAGCGGCTCAACTGAGCGGAAAGCAGGTGGAGGACTCGCTGCAGCAGAGCCGGTTGCAGCTCTTCCAGGTGCGCGAACAGCGCGTAAAGCCGGGGCGTGACGAGAAGATCCTGACATCCTGGAACGGGCTGATGCTGCGCAGTTTCGCGGAGGCGGCGCGGTACCTGGAGCGCGCCGATTACCTCCAGGTCGCCAGCAAGAATGCCGAGTTTTTGCTGGGAGAGTTACGTCCTGAAGGCCGATTACTGCGCACGTATAAGGATGGGCGAGCGCGCTTGAAAGGTTACCTGGAAGATTACGTCTTCCTGGCAGATGGACTGCTGGCATTGTACGAGGCAAGTTTTCAGCCACGCTGGTTCATTGAAGCGCGCGGGTTGATGGATGAAGCGATCGCGCTGTTTGCCGATGAGCAGAATAACGGATTCTTTGATACGGGCAGTGATCACGAGGCGCTGATCAGCCGCCCGAAGGATATCATGGATAACGCTACCCCTGCCGGTAATAGTGTTGCCGTCGATGTTCTGCTGCGGCTGGCGGCATTTACTGGCGAGGAGAGCTATAGCCAGCGTGCGGACGACTACCTGCAGCCTATTACGGATGTAATGGTGCAGCACCCACAGGCTTTTGGACATGTAATTGGCGCTCTGGATTTTGCTCTTTCGGCGGTGAAAGAATTTGCTATCATAGGCAATCCTTCCGAGGCTGATACCCGTTCGCTGCTGGGAGTCATCAATGGACGCTATCTGCCCAATAGCGTGCTGGCCTGTGCTGATCCAACTGATCGTGAGGCTGTACAGGCTGTGCCATTGCTGGCGGATCGACCATTAAAAGAGGGTAAGGCAAGCGCCTACGTCTGTCAGAATTTTGCCTGTCTTGTGCCTGTCAATACAGCGGATGAGTTGGAGGAATTGGCATCTTGAGATCATGTTAATCTACGCCTCGCTTTATGCCAGAGCAGCAGGAGAAATATCCTGCCAATCCTGGGAGAGGAGCGTTGCAGTTCGCGCTCTTCAACAGACTGAGGAGCCTGGTGGGGAGGGGCCCAGCGTTCTCGTACAAAGAGTTCTGTCAGCCGCCAGAGAGGGCGCGCTTCCCGGGGTACACGCTGGCACAGCGCCTGGCTGAACTCATATGGTGTCTGCCAGGCGCGCGGAGATAAGCCCACCATGCCGGCGAGGCGACATACACGCCAGTATGCTCCGGCAACGAAGGAACTACCGGCGTAGAGGTTGCGCCACCAGTATCTCCCGATGGCAACGAGCAGTACAAGGATGGAACCAGCTAGCGCGACCAGGGATAGCTCTACCAGCATGTTCTGGCGGGCGCCAGATGATATCGAGCCCCCATTGGATGGAGGGTCGGATGGTGGCCTCAGGGGAGTTCCCTTTTTCTTGTGCGCGGGTGTTGCTGTAGGAGCGGGTTTAGAGGGCGTTGGTTTCGCCGCAGGCTGCGTCATCGGTTGTGAGCTGTTCAAGGCAAAGCCAGGGGTGGGATCGAAGTTGATCCAACCATAGCCAGGAAAGTAGGCCTGAACCCAGCTATGCGCGTCACTTCCATTCACCACCCACACTTTGCGCTGGCTATCCAGGTGTCCATGGGAAAAGCCATTGATCACGCGTGTAGGGATCCCCAACAGGCGGGCCATGACCGTCATAGCAGTTGCATAATACGTGCAGTAGCCATGATGTGTCTTCAACAGCCAGGAGATGGCATCGACATTGTCGGGGACAGGGGGGTTATCCAGAGCATAGGTAAACTGCGTCTGATTGCTGAGATGAGACTCGAGCATCTTAAGAGCATCATACATACCTGTCGCGCCCTGCGTCCATTGCTCGGCTGTATGCAAGACCTGGCGCGATAAGCCGTTTGGGACCTGCAAGTAAAACAACTGCAGCGTGGTCAGGTTTGAAGCTCCACTCCAGTAATCCGGGTTATCTTGTGGAAACGGCACCGGGGATAAATCCCGGGGAGAGGCCGTCGAAATGAAGGATGTGACCTGGTAATGTTCTCCCTTCGACAATGGGCTCTGCTGCGACCAGGCAGAGACAAAAGGATTACCATAGAGTGTCGTGGCGACGTCAAATGTTGATGGTTGTGAAGGGCCGAAAAGGTAGTGTTTCTTCCCACCAGGCGGCTGTACGATCGTTATCGAGGTATTGACAGGTGTGTAGCTGACGCTTGTATCGTTCGGCAAGGAGGCCCTGGCGTCATAATTCTGCCCGTTAGCAAGGTCAGAAGATGTCCATGTATGGCCATCGAAATGATCATAGCTGAATCCTGGCAGGTACTGCGCTGCGGGGTTACTACTCGTGTAATGCAACACTTCGCCAGCGGGAAGGTGAACACTGCCAGCGATGGTCAATTGATCTCCAAAAAAATTTGTCGGGGTCTGGTAAGGTTGCAGTATTGATCCCGTGTTCTGCAACGACAGGTGGCCCTGGGTAACGTTGGCCCAGGCATTATCGATATTATTCCAGAACGTGACGCCTGTGCTTGGTTCGCTCAGCACTGGAAGAGCCCATGCTGAGAGTAAGGCGAGCAGTAATAAGGCCGAGGCGATTTGTATGAAACGCCTCGTTATGCCACGCAGCCAGGAACGATCGATATACAACCCCTGGCTTTTCCAGTCTTCTAACTGTGTCGCCAGCTGGATACGTCCAATGAGGAGAATGAGGGCCGCCAGCATAATGGCGATAACAAACGATATGTTCTGCTTTACATAATTGAGATTGATCAGAAGAACGGAGCAATAGACCAGGGCGACAAGCCAGGTGAGGTGAGCATGATAGATGAGCCATGCTCCAAAGTATCCCAGAAAGAAACTGAGAAAAGAGAGATAGAAAAGAAATACCATTTCACTGTTACTTACGCGACTGGGATCAGTCAGTACTGCTCCTATGCCTGCTATTAATAGTCCCCAGGAGACGCGATAGGCGATAGCGCTGGTGAGCCAGATCGAGAGCCAGTGGCCGATGAGACAGGCGGCAACATGTAGGATTGGCTGCGGTAAACGGTGTATCTTGGCGATAGCAAGGCCGACGAAGAGGCCAGCAATAGTACTCCAATAGAGGATAAAAGTATGACTCACCCAACCAACCGAACTGATAGAGTAAACGACGCAGCATACTGCTGCGGCCAGGAGCAGCATTGCTAACCAGCCTTCTTTTGGCGCTAACACCAGGCGGAATTTCGACGTTTCTCGAGTGAATTGCGGGGTTGGAGATGGCGGCATTGGTCCTGGAGGTTCGTATTGTGGCTGCTTACGCCGGCTTTGTATATCTATGTTGGGCGAGGCATAGGGCTCAACAATATTCGACCTCATTAAGAACTCCTCCAGGTGGCAAGCATTACTTTTTTGAGCGTTGTTATAAAAGACGCAAACGTAAATCAAATTGTATCATACCTAAACTAAGTTCCTAACAGTCCTCCTCTTGCCAAAGAATGTGAGCAAAAGACTGGAGCCCTGAATTGCTCGCATTGATGCTATTGTATTATTTATAAAATAAGGAACGCATTAAAAGAAAATTAGAATCAACTTAAAGACGTCATTGTTGACTTGAAATATTAGTATGGATAGGGTAAGGTGTGTGTAGCAAATGCGAAACGGCTGAATCAGATTGAGTTAAGCCGAACAACATTCATAGCAAAGGAACATATTCAAGCATTTGCCGCAGTCTAAGAATAGATCTAGAGAAGATAAAAGAAGGAGAATTACATCATGTTGTTAACCCTTGTTTGGTGGATCATCGTTGGTTTGATTGCCGGCGCCCTCGCGGGTATGGTTATGCGCGGCGGCGGGTTCGGTATCGTCGGTGACATCATCGTCGGTATCCTCGGGGCGATCATCGGTGGCTTCCTGGCTGGATTGCTGGGTATCGGCTCATCGAATATCATCGTCAGCATCATTATCGCATTCATTGGAGCGTGTATCCTGATTGCGATACTGCGAGCCGTCAGCGGCAGTGGTCGATTTGGTGGCCGCACTGGTGGCCGCACGCTATAAGCTGGCGATAGGAAAATCTGTTAAGGATAGAACAGACTGCTAACGTTTAATGGAGAAAGGGCCTGTCCGCGGCGAAGTCGCGGACAGGCCCTTTCTCGTGAAAGCATAAAAGCTTATTGAAACCATAAAATAAGCAGGCTGGTTACCCGCGTTCGATGCCTATTCCTTCAATGATGACTTCCTGCCCTGGTAGATGCACGACCATAATATATTCACCAAGCGGTACCCTGCTGAATACAATGTTTCCCAGGTCGTCTACCATGGCGCAGCAAATCGAGTTTTCCAATTTTCTTTCTTCTGTATTACTATCCTGTTGCGCGCGGTAAAGTTCGGCCTGCGCTCCCTCGAAGGCGCCTACACTTTCGTTGCTATTGGCACTGGTGAGGATGCCAAGCAACATGTAATCGCCATTGCTTGCACGTGAGAGGTGCAGTGAGATATCGGTAGCCTCGGCGCGGTACTGACGCGGCCATGCTTTTTCGGACACAGTGTGCCCATTGCGCAAGACCAGTTGCGCTTGCTGACGGAAAAGGGTGGCATAAATGCGGCGTACGGCTGCCAGTGGCGCTGCTTCGCGAGACGGCTCAAGAAGGGGCTGAGCCATAAAACGCCGCGTCACAGCAACCTCGGCAGTACAAAGGGGACAATCCAATATATGGGATGCTATACGCGTCCGTTCTTCGTCAGGCAGCAGATCGGCGCAATAGAGGCTTAACTGCGTCCCACTGGGGCAGAGACGACGATACAGTCGGGAGACAATAGAGGAGTTGACTAGTTTGTATTCAGCCAGACGCTGCTGGCATATTTCGCACTGTTCCAGGTGTTCACTCGTCGTCGTTGACAGAGGTTGCTCATCGAGAGCAAAACCCAAAAGTTCCTCGTCGTTGGGGGCCATTGCGTCCAAGCAGTCCATCATTAGTAATTCCTCATTCTCTGGCACGAAATTCACTTACGGGTCAAGTTAACGGATCAGTCAGGCTTGATTCTGTATGTGTTGCCTTTTAAACGTCGCCAAAACGGTTTTTTAGGGCCTCAATTTCGTGCATTCGTGCTGTCCCCTTAAAACTCACCATCGCCCAGCAGCCAGCGCAGCCGGTCTTTATTGCGTCGCAATCGATCGATGATATTGCGTGTCAAACGAAAGATTTCATGAACATCGTTGAATTCCCGCGGGAGAAGCTGTACAATTTGCCTGGGCTTGAGGCCGCAGTAGTAGAGCAAATAGGCCAGCCGCTGCTCGCGTGCATTGGGAATAAAACCTTTGATGACTTCCCAACGTTGATTGCTTTCATCAGGTTCGGGTGCTACTCGTTCAAAGTTCTCCGGTATTGGGATCTCTTTCTGGCTTCGCAATGTATCTATGATAACACTATTGACGCAGGCACGTAAAAAAACGAGCGCTCCGGCCAGGGTAGTAAATTCCAGGGTCTTATTGCGTACGGTGACCCTCCAGAAACGTTCGAAGGTAAGTGCAACAAAATTTTCTTCGCTATCGATATCACGGACCGCCTCTCTCTGGGGATGACGGCGTACCCAACTCAGCACGATGCCATGAAAGCGCTCCGTCAGCACTGACCAGGCATGAGAGTCTTGCTGCAACAGTGCGCGCCGGAAAATTTCCAGGCAACACTGGTCGTTGTGTGGCTCCCTCTGATTGTACTTCTGTATTTCGCTCATACAGCGCGATGTAAGCTCTGGTAGGCTCATTGAGCGCGGAGGTTTATCCATCTCGATGCCCATGTTCTCGACCTCTCTCTTCAGCACTGCTGAAGTAATGTTGTCGATACGAAATCAAGCTGTTATGTTGATAGACGTATACAAGCGCTACAAGTCAAATGATGTTTCCAGGTATTTAAGAACACAAACGACTCATTTGCATTCCGAGCACTCAGTTAGTCTGGTGGGCTGCGGCGTTTTACTGACAATGTAGGGTATGTACAATAGATCTCGCCCAAAACGATGAAGTATTATGGAAGCGAAAAGCTCAGGTTATTGTCGTTAGCTTAACGCAGCCCACGGATAAGTGTCAAGTTATTTTGAATGTAAAATGTACTTAAAACAGTTCCTTATGAAGTATATACAAGCGCTTTATGGAATGGGAGTGTCAAATGCACTATTTCGTTGTGAATGATTACCACTTATGTGGTGTGGCAGGATTGTTGTAAAGCCTTCACTAAGAAGCTGCTGATCCGGTACTTCAAAACAATATAGAAAGAGACTGCTTGAACCAGCGCCCAAACCATTTCATCAATCGCCAATCAGTAATCTAGCCAACGCGGTGCTGCATGGTGTATACTATGCCTATAGAATTTGAGGTGTTTCTCGTTAAATCTAACATATGTTGTTGAGGCCAGCACCGCGTGACCAGTTGAAACATTGATCAGGCTGGGAAGACTATGAATAAGCGCATTTTGCTGGGCATCGATACAAGTATCTCGCCTCAGACGCAGCGTGCTCTGCGCGTGGTCAGCGCGTTCATGGAGCAGGCGGCACCAGAATTTCATGTTGTGCTGCTCAGCGTCATACCCGTCCCCTATATGACCTCACCCTCGCTGGGCATGTACGTTGGACATCTCCTTCCCATGTCGATTACTCCTGAACAACGCAGCCAGGCGGAGGACGACCTGCGCAGAGCGCGTACAGAATTGCAAAAAGCGGGGGTATTTGCGGAACAGATCGAGGTGCTTATTCGGATTGGTATTCCTGCCGAAGAAATTGTCAAAGTGGCTAAAGAGCTACAGGTTACCTTCATTGTGGTGGGCAGCCACGGCAATGCGCTGCGGCAGAAAATACGGAGGTTCTTTGCCGGCAGTACTTCGCGGCGTGTCCTACAACTTGCCCCTTGCCCGGTGATGATCACCTCTACACCGGACACACCACGCCCCGCTGACCTGGTAACCTGGTATGTAGATGCGATTACAGTTTATCTGCAACAGAACACCGACGTGCTCACGGTTTTCACTCCTCAGGAGGTCGCGAAAAAGTTTATACCTCCCAATAAGAAAAGGCCTGGACGCAAGGAAATCGCGGCCGCGACGCTTGCCCTGGAACAATTGACCGGGTCTGGTATGCTGTGCCGCCACGATGTCAGCGGTGAACTGAAATATGTGAATGATTAGAGCACATCAAAATACTTTACTTTTTACTTCTGGTGTGGTATCCTAAATATAATCAATATGGATGGCATGAACGCGAGATATGTCCCTTCCCATGAGTAAGCAGAGAGGAAGCACCGGCGGCTGAAAGTGCTCCAACTCGCAAGAAACGGATACCCCTTGCCAGCCTGCACAGAGTCAGTAATGTGTACGGCTCAACCCCGTTACAGGTTGTTAAAGCGCGCTAGTTTGGGTTCAATGAATTGGCCCTTACAGTTAAGTGAGCGCGGAAGCTGGGTGGAACCACGAAGAGTGTTATTACCTTTTCGTCCCTTTAGGGGATGGAAAGGTTTTTTTATTGTCTTGTCTTATGTTATGGAGGATTATCGTCTATGTCAGTGGAAGTAGAACTCGAGGAATCGGTCGGTTATACGCCGATTCAGCGCATGCGGCACTCTGCCGCGCATGTGATGGCGGAGGCGGTCCAGGAGATCTTTCCTGATGCACGTTTTGGGATAGGTCCAGCCATCGAAGATGGTTTTTACTATGATTTTGAACTGCCGCGCGCGCTCACTCCCGATGACCTGCCCGATATCGAGAAGCGCATGGCGCGTATCGTGGCCGGGAAATATCCCTTTGTGCGCGACCGCTGGCCGCGTGAGAAGGCGCTAGAGTACTTTCGCGATAAGGGTCAGGTCTACAAGGTTGAGCTGATCGAAAACCTGCCCGACGCGGAGGTAGGTATCTTCCAGCAGCACAATTTTCTTGACCTCTGCCGCGGCCCGCACGTGGCCAATACAGGTGAGATAGGCCCGTTCAAGCTGATGCGCGTAGCGGGTGCCTACTGGCGCGGAGACGAAAATCGACCCATGCTGCAGCGACTGTACGGCACGGCGTGGTTCACGAAAGAGGAGCTCGAACAGTACCTGTGGCGCCTGGAAGAGGCGCAGAAACGCGATCACCGCAAACTGGGACGCGAGCTCAAGCTCTTCGTCCTGAGCGAAGACTTGCCTGCTGGCGTGCCAATGTTTCTGCCGCGTGGTGAGACGCTGCGCCACCAGATGGAGAGCTATGTTCGTGAGACGCAGGAACGCTACGGCTACCAGCATGTGTGGACGGCCCACCTGGGCAAAGTGCGGCTCTATAAAACGTCGAAGCACTGGTTCACGTACCGCGAAAATATGTTCCCGGTGATGCAGGGCGAGCAGGAAACGTCAGAAGACGATGCTTATGTACTGAAGCCAATGAACTGCCCGCACCATATCACGTTGTACAAGTCTCAGATGCATAGCTATCGCGAGTTGCCCGTGCGCTATGCCGAGTTCGCCACACTCTATCGCTATGAGAAAGCCGGTACATTGACGGGATTGGCACGCGTGCGCAGTTTGACGCAGGATGACGCGCACGTCTTCTTGCGCCCGGACCAGATTCAGGAAGAGTTTGATCGAGCATTTAACCTGACGCTCGAGGTCTTCAACACCTATGGACTCGAGGACTACTGGATCGCTCTTTCGCTGCGCGACCCCCAGAAGAAAGAAGATTACGTCGGCAGCGATGAAGTCTGGGAAAAGGCCGAGAACGCCCTGCGCGCGGCTGTAGACGCCAAGGGCGTTGAGTACAAGGCGGTCATCGGCGAGGCGGCATTCTATGGTCCAAAAGTAGACTTCATGGTGCGGGATGCCCTTGGCCGCGAGTGGCAATGCTCAACAATCCAGCTTGACTTCGTCCAGCCGGAGAACTTCGGCCTTGAATACATTGCTGAGGATGGGCAGGCCCACCGCCCGATCATCATTCACCGCGCTGTGACCGGTTCAACGGAACGCTTCATGGCGCTGATTATCGAGCATTTCGCCGGAGCCTTCCCGGTCTGGCTCTCGCCCGTGCAGGCCATGGTCATACCGATTGCTGATCGCCACATTGAGTATGCTTACACGGTGATGGAGACGCTCAAGGCCGCCGGCGTGCGCGTGGAAGTGGATGCGCGCAGCGAGCGCATGAACGCGAAGGTGCGCGACGCCCAGATGCAGAAGATACCCTACATGCTGGTCGTTGGCGATAAAGAGGCCGCTGAGAACGCGGTGGCTGTACGCCTGCGCACCAACGAAAATCTCGGCGCAACGCCGCTGGATAGCTTTGTAGAACGTATTACAGACATCATCAAAACGAAAAGTAGAGATTTGTAGTAATATTGTTACAACAAAATATGGCGAGAACGCGAGACATGTCCCTTCCAAGGGGAGAACAGAGAGGAAGCACCAGCGGCTGAAAGTGCTCCTACTCATAAGAAAAGGAGCGTTACCATGCCGCTAGAATCACAACCTCAAGAATCCAATAACCATCGTAGATGGGGACGCGATCTCGGCCTTTTCACGTTTTCAGCCGAGGTAGGATCCGGGCTGCCGCTCTGGCAGCCCAAAGGCGCGATACTGCGTGATACCCTCGAACGCTTTCTGCGTCAGGAACAGCTCGAGCGCGGCTACCTGCCGGTCGTAACGCCCCATATTGGCAGGATCGACCTGTACAAGACGAGCGGGCACTGGTACAAATATCGCGAGAGCATGTTCCCACCGATGGTCGAAGCCCACTCGGATGCGAACGAGCGTGATCGCTGGACGTATTCTGATGATAGCTGCTCTGCACCCTCCTTTGGAGAACAGGCTCTCAGTGCAGAAGATGATGGACCGCGTGGTGAGGTGTATATCCTTAAACCAATGAACTGCCCGCACCATATCTACATATATAAAAGTGAGCTACATTCGTATCGCGATCTGCCCCTGCGACTAGCCGAGTTTGGTACGGTCTACCGTTACGAACAGAGCGGCGAACTCAACGGCCTTTTGCGCACGCGCGACTTCACGGTCGATGATTCGCACATCTTCCTCACACCCGAGCAGGTTGAAGGAGAATTTGTCAACGTAGTCAAACTGGCCCTTTTCGTTTTTCATACGCTGCAGCTTGGCGACTTTTCAGTCCGCGTTGGATTGCGCAATCCCGCTAGCTCCAAATATATTGGCAGTGACGAAGCGTGGCAGCAAGCACAAACGGTGATTATGAGGGCCGTCGAGAAGCTCGGCATACCTTATCGGATAGAGAAAGGAGAGGCGGGTTTCTACGGGCCGAAACTTGACTTCCTGTTCCCAGATGCCCTTGGACGTCAATGGCAGCTTGGCACGGCCCAGGTTGACTACAACCTGCCCGCTCGTTTTGATCTGACATATGTTGGCGAGGATGGCCAACTCCACAGGCCGGTGATGATTCACCGTGCCAACTTTGGCTCGATGGAGCGCATGATAGCCATTTTGCTTGAACGCCACTCTGGCGCTCTACCGGCGTGGCTGGCGCCTGTGCAGGTAAAGCTTATCCCCATCTCTGACCGGCACATGGTTTACGCGCAGGAGGTCGCAGCAAAGATCAGGGCTGCCGGTGTGCGCGTGGAGGTGGATACGCGCAGCGAGCGCATGAACGCGAAGGTGCGCGATGCCCAACTGCAGAAAATTCCCTATATTCTCATAGTGGGTGACAAAGAGGTGGCTGAACATGCTGTGTCTGTCCGCTTGCGCACGAATGAGAACCTTGGGGCCATGCCGTTACCGAGTTTCGTGGATCGTATCACGAAGGTCATCAATGAGAAAAAAAGAGATTTGTAATCCTGAAATACATGTACGGGTGGGCAAACCTCACCCGTACATGTATGTGGTTTCCTAATCGAGGTATTTATAGGCGGGCAGGGTCAAAAACTCGACAAACTGTTCGCTTGTAATGATCTCGTCGAGCAGCCGGGCGGCTTTGTCAAATGGACGCGAGGCGTACTGTTGCTCGCCAATCGCTTTCTTGATTTTCTCTAACTCCTCAGCCTCTAGCTGGCGGAACAGCTCGACCGTCACTTTTCTGCCATCCGCGAGAATCCCTTTGGGATGACGAATCCATTGCCAGATTTGTGAGCGGGAAATCTCGACGGTGGCGGCATCCTCCATCAGGTTATTGATGGGCACGCAGCCTGAACCCCTGAACCACGACTCCATATACTGCAGGCTGACGCTGATATTCGTGCGCAAACCGGCCTCGGTAATTGTGCCATCGGGAACGGCCAGCAGGTCTTCCGCCGTGACATGGACGTCTTCGCGCTTCTTGTCTATCTGATTAGGGCCCTTCATCACCTTGTCGAATTCTTCCATGGCGACAGCTACGAGACCTGGATGAGCTACCCACGTGCCATCGTGTCCGTCCGTCGCCTCGCGCAGTTTATCGGCCTGCACACGAGCCATCGCTTCTTCGTTGGCCTTTGGATCGTTCTTAATAGGAATCTGTGCGGCCATGCCCCCGATGGCATGGATATTGCGCCGGTGACAGGTCTTGATGGCGAGCAGGGAGTACGATCGCATGAAGTGCGTTGTCATAGTCACCTGGGCGCGATCGGGCAGGATGAAACCGGGGACGTTGCGGAACTTTTTGATCGCACTGAAGATATAGTCCCAGCGCCCGCAGTTCAAACCAGCTGAATGTTCCCGCAGTTCGTACAGTATCTCATCCATCTCAAATGCTGCCAGGATAGTCTCGATGAGCACTGTAGCTCTGATGGTGCCGCGTGGAATACCCAGTTCATCTTGAGCCAGTACAAAGACATCATTCCAGAGGCGAGCCTCCAGGTGATTCTCCAGTTTGGGCAGGTAGAAGTAGGGGCCAGTACCTCTCTCCAGCAGTGATTTAACGTTGTGGAAGAAGTACAGGCCAAAATCGAAGATCCCGCCGGAAATCGGTTGGCCGTCGATGAGCACATGCTTCTCC
>WNGQ01001173.1_pt1 | contig 27128 bp, 24 predicted proteins | sample 5407661 | NCBI WGS metagenome assembly WNGQ01 (sample SAMN13153382, study PRJNA577476) | soil metagenome | isolation source: 60 cm soil or saprolite under Garry oak tree replicate 2 | place: USA:California | collected 2016-06-15 | reverse complement strand
GACGAGGGCCGTCCGCTGGAGGCCGCGCGCCTGCTCGGCAGCGCCGCCAGCATCCGCCAGCGCCACCGCAACCCCTTGAGCCCCGCCGCGCGCGCCGCCCTCGACCGTGACCTCGCAGCCCTGCGGGAGCGCCTCGGCGCCGCGGCCGTCGACGCGGCCATGACGGCGGGCGCCGCCCTCGACCCGTCCCTGGCGGTCGCCGGGGCCCTCCAGGCTTCAGTCGAGGCCTAGGCCGGGTGCCGGGAACTTGGCGGTCAGCGCCCGGACCTCAGAGAAAATACGGTCGAGGGCGGCCTCGTCCTCGACCTTGGCGGCCTGGACGCCCTCGTCCATCCAGCGGGCGATCAGGTCCATCTCGGCGGGCCCCATGCCCCGGCTGGTCACCGCCGGGGTGCCGATCCGCAGGCCCGACGGGTTGAACGGCTTGCGCGGATCGTAGGGGACGGTGTTGTAGTTGGTCTCCAGCCCGGCCCGGTCCAGTGCCTGCGCGGCCGGCTTGCCCGGCACGCCCTTGGAGGTCAGGTCGATCAGGATCAGGTGGTTGTCGGTGCCGCCGCTGACCAGCTCGAAGCCGCGCTCGCTGAGGGCGTCGGCGAGGCGCTTGGCGTTGGCGACGATCTGGTGGGCGTAGTCGCGGAAGGCCGGCTGGGCGGCCTCGTGCAGCGCCACCGCGATGGCGGCGGTGGTGTGGTTGTGCGGGCCGCCCTGCAGGCCGGGGAAGACCGCCCGGTCGAGCGCCTTGGCGTGCTCGGCGTCGCTCATCAGCATCGCGCCGCGAGGGCCGCGCAGGGTCTTGTGGGTGGTGGTGGAGATCACCGGCGCGTGCCCGACCGGGGTGGGGTGGGCGCCGCCGGCGATCAGCCCGGCGATGTGGGCGACGTCGGCGACCAGCAGGGCGCCGGCCTCCTTGGCGATCGCGGCGAAGGCGGCGAAGTCGATCGTGCGCGGGATCGCCGTGCCGCCGCAGAACAGCAGCTTGGGCTGCTCCTTGAGGGCGAGGTCGCGGACCTCGTCGAGGTCCACGCGCCCAGTGTCCTTGCGCACGCCGTACTGCACCGAGCGGAACCACTTGCCGGTGACCGACACGTTCCAGCCGTGGGTCAGGTGCCCGCCCATCGGCAGCGCCATCCCCATCACGGTGTCGCCTGGCTGCAGGAAGGCGAAGTAGACGGCGAGGTTGGCAGGCGAGCCGGAATAGGGCTGCACGTTGGCGTGATCGACCCCGAACAGCGCCTTGGCGCGCTCGATGGCCAGCGTCTCGACCTGGTCGATGACCTGCTGGCCCTCGTAGTAGCGCTTGCCTGGGTAGCCTTCGGAGTACTTGTTGGTGAGCACCGTGCCGGTCGCCTCCAGCACCGCGCGAGAGACGTAGTTCTCCGACGGGATCAGCCGCACCTTCTCCGCCTGCCGCCGCTCCTCAGCGGCGACGAGCTGGGCGATCTCCGGGTCGGACTGGGACAAATGCAGGGCCGAGTGGTCGGTCATGATACGGGTCCCCTCGGGGTGAGCTCTACAGGATTGGGCGCCTTCAAGTTCGCCCCGCAGCTTATAGGACCGCGACGACGGCGATCAGGAGCCCGCCGCAGCCCCGGTCCCGGTCCCGATGCGCGTCTCCGTGCTGATCCAGGCGAGGTAGTCGGCGCTGCCCGCGCTGATCGGCGTGGCGGTGATCTCGGGGTTGTCGTAGCTGTGCCCGGCCCGCAAATGTGCGATGAGGGCGTCGAGGCGTCCGGTCGTGGTCTTCATCAGGCACATCCACTCGGCGGCCGTCTCGACCGCGCCCTCCCACCAGTAGACGCTGTCGACCGGGCCAACGACCTGGGCACAGGCGGCAAGCCGCCGCTCCACCACGTCCCGCGCCAGCCATTTGGCGTCGTCCCGCGAATCGGTGGTCGTCGTGACCTGCAGGTAGGTGTCAGCCATAGCGCCTGATCCTCCGAGAGTCGCGGCTTCGCCCAAAACACCCTCGAAGGTAGTGTAGGCGAGACTCCGCGCAGGTTGGCGCGGAGCCTCGGGGTCGAGGGCGAGGGCGGCTATACCTGACTGCGTTCGTGCTGCAGGAGCCAGCGCTTGCGGTCCAGGCCGTAGTAGTAGCCGCCGAGGTTGCCGTCGGAGCGGATCACGCGGTGGCAGGGGACGATCAGGGCGACCAGGTTCTTGGCGCAGGCCCCGCCCGCGACGCGAGCGTAGCTCGGGTCGCCGAAGATGCTGACGCCGAAGTCGCGGTAGCTCATCGTCTCGCCTGCTGGGATCGTGCGCAGGCCCTCCCAGGCGCGCAGCATCCGCTCGTTGTTGACTTGCTTCACCGGTAGGCCGTCCAAGGCCTTCAGGTCGCCGCCGAAGTAGGCGTCGAGCGCGTCCGAGACCTCGCCGAGGCGCTCGGTGCGCTCCAGCGGCAGCCCGCGCCAGTCCTTGTGCAGGCGCACCCGCAGCTCCTCGGGCTGGTCGGTGAAGCCGGCGGCGAGGGCCACGAGGCCGTCGCCGCTGCCATCTTCGGCGTCGGTGGCGATCACGGTGAACGGGCCGATCGGGGTTTCGTGCGTGGCGGTGGTGAGCCTCATGCGATGCGCTCCTTTGCTGGTTCCTTTTCTTGTTGGGGTTGCTGGCTGCCGGCCCACAGGTGCAGGACGGCGTAGGCGCGCCAGGGGCGCCAGCGTTCGGCGCGGGCGCGGATGCTGGCCGGGTCGCCGGGAAGGCCGTGGCGTTCCAGGGCGCGGCGCAGGCCGAGGTCGGCCGCTGGCAGGGCGTCCGGGTCGCCGAGGGCGCGCATGGCGATGTAGGCGGCGGTCCACGGGCCGATGCCGGGGAGCGCGAGCAGAGTGCGCTCGGTCTGCTCCCGGTCGGCGCCCCGGTCGAGGTCCAGCTCGCCAGCGGCGACCGCCTGGCCGAGGGCTCGCAGCGCCACCAGCCTCCCCCTGGTCAGGCCGAGCCCCGGCTGGGGCGTGCCCGGGTCGATGGCGGCGAGGGCCTCGGCGCTGGGGAAGCGGTGGGTGAGGGTGCCGTCCGCCTGCGGCAGCGGCTCGCCGAGGGCGTTGACCAGCCGGCCGGCGAGGGTGCGTGCGCCTGCCACCGAGATCTGCTGGCCCAGGATGGCGCGGACCGCCAGCTCCAGCCCGGCGACGGCGCCGGGCACGCGCAGCCCTGGCCGCGCGGCGACCAGCGGCGCCAGCAGCGGGTCGCCGCCGAGCACCTCGCCGATCGCGGCCGGGTCGGCGTCCAGGTCGAGCAGCCAGCGGCAGCGCTGCACTGCCACGCCGAGGTCGCGCAGGTCGTCCAGCCGCAGCCGCAGCCGCACCTCCGCGCCATTGGCAACGAGATCCAGCTCGGCCACCGCGGTCGAGCGGGGCAGCACCAGCACCCGCCGGAAGGTCCCGGCCGCTGCCTCCTCCACGCCGGGCAGGGCCCGCTGCCCGAGGTAGGCGAGCAGCCCGTCGGCGTCGAAGGGGGTCCGGTGGCGCAGCCGCAGCACCATCCCGCCGGTCGAGTCGAGCAGCGGCGGGCGGCCCTTCAGGCGGCGCAGCTCCGTCGGGGTGGCCCCGAAGGCGACCCGGATGCTGTCGTTGAACTGGCGGATGCTCGCGAACCCGGCACTGAAAGCCACGTCGGTGACGGGCAGGTCGGTCTGGTCGATGAGCAGCCGGGCGGTCTGCGCCCGCCGGGTGCGCGCCAGGGCGAGCGGGCCGGCGCCGACTTCGGCGACGAGCTGGCGGTGCAGGTGGCGCGGGCTGGTGGCGAGGCGGCTGGCGAGCCCGTCGACGCCGTCGCTGTCGACCACGCCCGCCGCGATCAGGCGCAGCGCCCTGGCCGCGAGGTCGCCGCGCACGTTCCACTCGGCGGAGCCGGGGCTGGTGTCCGGCCGGCAGCGGCGGCAGGCGCGGAACCCGGCCGCTTCGGCCGCCGCCGCGCACTGGTAGAAGCGCACGTTCTCCGGCCGCGGTATCTGCGCGGGGCAGACCGGCCGGCAATAGATCCCTGTCGAGGTGACCGCGGTGAAGAAGCGCCCGTCAAAGCGCGGGTCGCGGCTCCGCACCGCCCGGTAGAGGGTGTCGAAATCTTGTTCCATGGGTCGATTGTGCCGCGTGACCCCGACAGTTCGCTGGCGGTTTTCGGACATGACCATGGGCGCGGAGCAAAGTGCCCGGATGTGCCGAGGAGCCGCCAACTATCAGGAATTCTTCGCCTCAACTCGACAAAGCGATCGGCATTTCAGATGATAGTGATCGTTCTCATTTCACCCCCAGGAATGAGACCGAAGTAGAGGTGGGACGCGATGACCGCGCTCAGAAGAACGACCCTTCCGGTGCTGGCGCTGGCGGCGTGGCTGCTGGCCACCGGTCCCGCGGCGGGCGCCCATGCGATGCTGCGCAGCTCCAGCCCGGCGGTGGGGGCGGCCCTCACCCGTGCGCCCCGGCAGGTGGTGATCACCTTCACCGAGGCGCCGGAGCCCGCCCTCTCCACCATCCACGTGTTCGACGTCCACGGCCGCACCGTCTCCGGAGCGACCACGGCGGTGATGGGCAACCCGCTGCAGCTGCGCGTGCCCCTGCGCGGGCTGGCGCGCGGCACCTACACGGTGAGCTGGCGCACCGTCTCCCACGACGACGGACACATCGCCAGCGGCACCTTCACGTTCGCGCTGAACGGCCGCAGGACCGGGACCGGTGCGGCCCGCGCCCCGGCGTCCCCGTCCCCGCCCTCGCCCTCGCTGCCGCTGCTCGGCGTGGCCGGGCGCTGGGCGCTCTACTGGGCGCTCGCGCTGCTGGTCGGGGCGGCCAGCACCGGGCTGTTCGTGCTCGGAACTGCGCAGCGGCGCCGCCTCCCGGTCGATTCCGGGCTGCTGCTCGCCCCGCTGCTCCTCGGCATGCTCGGCCTCGTCGCGATGATCGCCGCCGAGCACGCGGCAGTCGGTGCCTCCCTGCAGACGCTGCTGCGCGCCGGTGCCGGCCGGGACGTCGCCAGGGTGGCGCTGGCGTTCATCCCTGCCGCCTGCGCCACCATCCTCCTGGCGGCCAACCCGGGCAGCACCCGGCGGCTGTGGTTGCTCGGCGCGAGCGCCAGCCTGGCCATGCTGGCGCTGGCACTCGGCGGGCACGCGGCGGCGCCGTCGTCACTGCGCCCCCTCAACCTGCTGGCGCAGTGGGCCCACCTGGTCGCGGTCGGCGTCTGGATCGGCGGGCTGGCCTGGCTGCTCGCCGCCCTCTACCGCCAGGACCGCGCCGTCCAGATCGTCGCCGCCGTGCGCTTCTCCCGCGTGGCCACGCTGGCGCTGGCAGCGGTCGCCGTCACCGGCCTGGAGCGCGCCCTCAGCGAGCTGGGCAGCTGGCATGCGCTCTTCGGCTCCAGCTTCGGCCGTGTCCTCGACCTCAAGGTCCTGCTGTTCGGCGTCCTGGTCGCTTTCGGCGCCCACCACCACTTCCGCGTGGTCCCCGCCCTCCCGCACGAGCCAGACGGGCTCGCTGTGCTCCGCCGCGGCCTGCGCAGCGAGCTCGTCGTCGCCGCCTTGGTCCTGCTCGCAACCGCCTCCCTCAGCCAGCTCCCACCGGGCTCCGCTACCGCAGCCTCAACACCTTCACCCGCCCCAGCCCACGTGCAGGCGGTCGGCTCTCGGCCTCCGACAGCCGCCGGATCTGTCCCAGCACAGTGACAAATGGTTCGTTCGGCATGTCGCGACACTACCCGGGGCCCGCGACAAGGTCACACTGAGGGCGCACACGATGTCCGGTATCGAGGCGATCTTCGCGATACTCTCCGCAGAGTTGACGATCCGGTCACGGCCCCGCTGCCACCGCCGGCCCTGCCAATGCCTCAACGGAACTGTCCATGGAACTGTCCATAATTTGTTTTGTTGGCAGCGATTCGGTTAGAAATCACAGAGTGTGTAACTGAGGCGGGGGGCGTCATGGCGGACCTTGGGCATGCCGGGCCGAGGCCCGGCCGCACGGGCAAGGCGACCAGGCCGGGCAGGCGCAAGACCCTCACCGCCGCGGGCATCGAGAGCCTTCGCAGGATCCTCACCAGCTACCGCCACCTCGACGACGAGCTGGGCCCGTTCCGCCTGCGCCAAGGGGTTGCCAGCCACCTGCAGATGGTCCAGAGCCTGTACGGCACTGGCTGCTCCGCGTCGGTCGAGACCGCCCTCGGCTCGGTCGAGGCCGAGTTCGCCCAGCTCGTCGGCTGGCTTGCCTTCGACGCCCGCGACTGCTGGTCGGCCGAGCATTATTTCCTGAAGACGCTGGAGGCCGCCGACACGGTCGGCGACCACGCCGTGGCGGCCTACGCGATGAAGTGGCTAAGCCTGCTGGCCATCGACCAGGGCGACGGCCCGGAGGCCGTGCAACGCGCGCAGGCAGCCCTGCGCCGCGTCCGCAAGAGCGGGACCGCCTCCGGAGCGCTGGGTGCCGCCGTCCTCTCCGCGAAGGCACGGGCGCACGCCAAGGCGGGGGAGCCCGATGCCTGCCGCGCCGCGCTCGACCAGGCCGAGGACCAGTGGAGTGGCGCGGATCCCGCCAGCGTCCCGCCGTTCCTCTACTACTTCGACCACGCCGCCATGGCCGGGCACCGGGGGATCGCCCTCGCATTGCTCGGCGACTCCGGGCCAGCCCAGACGGCCCTGCGCGAGGCCGTTGCCGCGATGCCCGACAACTTCGTGCGGGACAAGGCGTTCTTCACCGCCCACCTCGCCGCCGTTCTGGCCCACTCGGGCGAGATCCCGGAAGCCTGCACGGTCGCCACCGACGCCGCCGACCTACTCGACCGCTCCAGCTCCGGCCGGACCACCCAGCTCCTCCGCGAGATCGACCTCCAGGTCGCCACCGGGCACCGCTCCCGCGCCCTCCCCGAGGTGCACGCCCTCCACATGCGTCTTGCCCTGCTATAGGCCTACCCGTAGCAATGCTGAGCTGGTGCGATGGACGCAGGCACGCTACTGCACCTGCTTGTTCCGGTGTGGCGATGGGGAAGGACAATCCTCATGAACCATCGGCAATGCGCGGGATTAAGCATTGCCGACAGAACCCTTGTCGCCGGGGTTGCGATCGCCCATGTTCACCGGTCCGTGCCTGCCGGAGCTTGACCTGACGCTGCCTGTCGGGGGACGGCTCGTGTTCGTCTCCGACCTGCATCTGCGCGCCGACCGCAGGCCGGGGGACTTCCAGGCCAGCCGCGAGCTGATCGAGCTGCTCGGGTCGCTGCGGGAGCACCCCGGCCCGGCCCTGCTGGTCCTCGGCGGCGACATCGTCGACCTGGCCACGGCCGACGGCGGCACTCCTCCAGCGGAACTGGCCGCGGGCGCGCTGGCCCGCCCCGAGGCGCAGGCCGTCGCCGCTGCCCTCCGCGAGCTTGCCGCCCGGTCCGGCGCCACCGTCGTGTACCTCGTCGGCAACCACGACGCGGCCGTGGCCTGGGATGGCGAGGCCCGTGGTCTGGTCGGCGCGGCGTTCGGCGTGCACCAGATGGCCGTGCGCCTGCGGGTGGCGGTCCAGGTGGCCGGCGGCCGCGAGCTGCGGGTGGTGGCCGAGCACGGCCACGGGCTGAGCAGCGGCACCCCCGCCGGGGCCGACCCCTTCGATCCGGTCGCGTCAGCCGTGGTGGAGGCGCCCGCCGACGTCCTGATCGCCGAGGTGGTCAAGCGCCTGGGGGCTGCCGGTGAGCGCTACCCCGACCTCGCCCTCGGCCAGATCGACAGCGTGCGCCCGGCCGCGATGATGCCCTGGTGGATCGTATCCAACTTCTTCTACCGCTTCGTCGAGCGGGCACTGCGCCGCTCCGCCCTGCCCGCCCTGGGGATCCTCGCGGTTCTGCTGGTCCCCGCGCTGGTGCTCGGCCTCTACCTGTCCGACTCGCTGCGCGACCTGCTCGACTTCAGCGGCAGGGCGCTGCGCTGGGGGACAGCCTTCCTCGCCCTGGAGCTGCCCCTCGTCGCCCTGCTCACCACCTTCCTCGGCCGCAGCCTGGAACGCGCCGGCGACGCCTACGGCGTCCCTTCCCCCCACAAAGCCAGCGCCAAGCAGGCCGCTCGCCAAGCCCGCGCCCCCTCCGTCCTCACCCGCCTCGACCCCGACGCCCACGTCCTCCTCGTTGGCCACTCCCACCAGCCCATGCTCGCCACCGCCCCCGACGGCCGCGTGGTCGTCGACGCCGGCTGCTGGGTCCGCAACCTGATCGCTGTCCGCGCCTGGCTCGGCCTCCCCCCAGTCTTCGCCCCCGACTACACCTGCTCCTGGGCCGAACTCGCACCCACCCCCACCTCCACCCAGGTCACCCTCTGGCAGCGCCGCCTCGCCATCCCCACCCACCCCACCCTCCTCCAACGCCTGGTCGCCCACCACCCCCTCCCACCCCGCACGGCCACGCCACCCACCGTCGTAGCCTGCGCCTCGGCCTCGCTCGCCCTCCCCGTCGAACAGCTCACCCCGGACGAGGTCGCCTGAGCCAGGCGGTTAGAGTTGACGGGTCGTTCCGTCCACCTCCTCGCAGAGGGGTGCCAGGTGAAGCATCAAATGATGGGCAGCGTGCGGCTGCTCGCCGATGATGACGAGGCGTACTTCTCGACCGGGGAGCCTTGGGCCAGCGAACAGCGCGACGCGGATGGCAGCGCGGAGAGAAACCAACAAGGAGAGCATGTGGACGTGATCCCGGAGAGCCATGCGGACATCCTCGACAAGACCGGCCTCGCACACCTCGCCACCATCGGGCCCAACGGGGAACCGCAGGTGTCGCCGGTGTGGTACGGGTGGGACGGGCGCTACATCCGGGTCAGCCATACGCCGGACCGGCAGAAGTACCGCAACGTGCGGCGCGACCCGCGCGTGGCGCTGTCGATCACCGATCCTGACGACCCCTACCGGCGCATCGAGATCCGCGGCCGGGTGGAGCGGATCGACCAGGACCCGGACCATGCGTTCATCGACTCCATGGCCAAGAAGTACACCGGCGCCGACGTCTACACGGCCTCCCCGCCCAGCCAGCAGCGGGTGATCCTGGTCATCGCCCCGGAGCGCGCCAACACGATGGGCTGAGCAACCTCAGCCGGAGTTCAGCCAGCGCTTGATCCGCGTCTCCCACTCGCGGTCGTCGGCGGTCTCCATGAACTCCTTGCGATTGATCAGCAGGTAGAGCTCGCCTCCGCCGCCTGGGTGCAGATGGCCGAAACCGGCAAACGCCCCCTGTACCGCCTCGACGACCTGCTGCACGTGGTCCAGGCCCTCAACGTCGACCCTTCTTGATGGCACATTCGCTCGCGACCAGGCGTTCTACCGCGCCGACCTCGCCACGAGCCTCGCCGAACAGGGCGAGATCCCAGAGGCGTGCCGCGTCGGCAACGAAGTGGTTGACCTCCTCAACCAGGCCAGTTCCAGGCGCACCACCCCAGCACCTCCAGGAACTCGACGCCAAGCTCGTCGCCCACCACCGCGGGTTGCCCGAGGTTCGCGCCCTCCACGAACGCGTCGTTGTGCTGAACACCTGACTATTCGGGGTTGGTCAGGTCTGGGAGGACGCTGAAGGTCCGTGGCTGGCTGATCAGCCAGCCACGGACCTTCAGCGAATGATCTCGTCCAGCGTCTTCAGGTTGAAGCGTAGAGGTAGAGAGTGGCAGCGCATGCTCCCATGCTGGCTAGCGCTATCCGGGGACGGCCCTGTCCGTCTCCACATCCAAACCGAGCGCGGCGCGAACCTCTTGGGGCGTGCGGTCGGGGACTATCACTAGCTTTTCGCGGCTACGCTCGCCGCTCTCCAGGCGCAGCGCCCGCGCTCGCAGGCCCAACCGATCGGCGAGGAAGGCGAGGAGGGCGGCGTTCGCCTTGCCCTCGACGGCGGGCGCGGCGATACGGATTCGCAGGGCGCCGTCGGTGATTCCGGCGAGGCTGTTGGAGGTTGCGCCGGGGACGACCCGAACTGTCAGGGCTGTTCCCTCGGGGTGGGCCCGGCCAGCTTGCGGGGGTCCTGTTCTGGGACCGTCCTTCGGCATTGGTTTGCTCCCTCCGCGGTCGATCTGTCGGTCAGCGTAGCGGTCCAGGAGAACTTTCCGGTCGCGTTCAGTTCGGATAGGCAGCGGGCGCGGTCTGCTCGACGGGAGGGCGGCGGCTGCCGGATGATCGGGGCATGCTTCCGGCTGACAGTCATGCGCACAGTGAGTGGTCGTGGGATGCGGGTGCTGGGTCGATGGAGGGTTCGTGTGCGCGGGCGGTGGAGTTGGGGGTGCCGGCGATTGCGTTCACCGAGCATGTCGACTTCACCAGGTGGGTGATCGCGCCTGGGGTCAAGACGCAGTTGGAGCCGCCGTTCGCGGCGCTGGTCGGGGCCGACGGGCGGTTCGAGGCGCCGTTGCTGGACGTGGACGGGTATCTGGCGTGCCTGCGGGGGTGCCGGGAGCGGTTTCCGGGGTTGCGGATCCTGGCGGGGGTCGAGTTGGAGGCGCCGCACTGGTACCCGGATGAGGTCAAAGCGATCCTGGCGAGGGTGGACGGCGCCCGGGTGCTCGGAGCGCTCCATACCGTGGAGATCGGTGGGGAGCCTTGGCCGATCGAGGACCTCTTCGGGGAGTACGCGCCGGAGGGGCTGACCCCGGAGCAGGCCCTGCGCGCGTACCTGGCCGAGGTGCTGCGGATGGTCGAGTCGGCGAGCTCGTTCGCGGTGCTCGCCCATATCGACTATCCGATACGGCACTGGCCCGCGTCGGAGGGCCCGTTCGACCCGGCGGGTTTCGAGGAGGAGTACCGCGCGGTGCTCCATGCCCTGGCCGGGTCGGGACGGGCACTGGAGGTCAACACGGTCGTCCCGCTGCACCCCGAGATCGTGCGTTGGTGGCACGAGGCTGGCGGTAAGGCGGTCTCCTTCGGCAGCGACTCGCACGCGCCGTCGCGAGTCGCCCGCAGGTTCGCCGAGGCAACGGCGATGGCCGAGGGCCACGGATTCAGTCCCGGCCCCGGCCCGCATGACCTCTGGCGCCGGCAGCGGTCGCGGTAGCTGGCTACGGCCGCTGCCGGGGGGTCAGGCCGCTGATGTGGTCGGCCAGAGCGAGGAAGCCGGAGGTGATGAGCGTCTTTTCTCTCCAGCCGTGCATCCAGTGGTCCAGGATGTAGGCTTCGCTGATCTCGGTCGCCTCGTCGTGGTCGGCCAGCCAGCCGATGATCGGCTTTCCGAGGGCGGCGGCGTAGCCGAGCTTCCAGGCGGTGTCCATGCCGTAGCGGGGCAGGACCGTCAGGACGATGTCTGCGTTCTGCAGCAGGCGGATCGCCTTCTCGCGCGTGCGTCCCGGGTAGTCTCGGGGTTCACGGTCGCCGGGCTTCAGTTCGTCCACCGGGATGATGACCTGGCAGCCCGCATCCTTCAGGGCGGTGCTGGTCTTGATTTCGTCGATGGCGGCTTTGTTCTTGAAGGGGCAGCAGAGGTGGACGGTCTTGCCTCGGCAGCTGGCGGCGACGTCCTTCAGGCGCTTGAAGATGTCGTGCTCGTCCCAGCCGTGCATCTCGTTGAGCTTGTAGGGGTACTTGTTCACCTCTCGTGGCCGCTCCAGGACCGCGAAGTTGTCGCTGTAGCCGATCACCGGGATCTCCTTGGCTTCCGCGAAGCCCATCTCGAACGCCGAGTCCAGACCGTAGGCGGTGATGTTCACGGCCATGACGTCGGACCGCAGGATCGCCTCCGAGCAGTGGCTTCGCACCTGGGCGGCGGTCGGGTTCGGGGGCACCAGCCTGGACGGCAGGTGCACCTCGAGGCCCCGCTGCCTGAGGAGCGCGGCGACCGGCGCATTGTCCTGGTGCTTGTGCGGCCCGCACAGGTAGACCTCGGTGCCCCGCACAAGGCGCTCCGGGCGCATGCCTAGCTCGTCCACCACGCGCTTGATCTTGCTGGCCGTGGGCGCGAGGGGCGAGATGGCGTTCTTGGAGAGCGCCCCGCCGTTGTAGGTGAGCGCGGTGATGCCTGCCAGGTCGCTGGGGAGCTTCGGCTCGTGCTCGCGGTCGTAGAGCCAGAAGGCGCGGGAGATGCCGAGTTGATTGATGGCCATGCCGAGTTCGAAGACGACGTTGTCCCTTGGCGCCGACCGGGTGACCCCTCGCGACTCGACGACATCCTTGCCGTCGACTACGGCCACGACGAAGTCCGCTCCCTGAATCGCCGGAGGCAGCGACTCCAAGGCTCCCTTCGATGGCCTGAAAACGTCCGTGGTCCACGGGATCATGATGATGTCGGGTGAATCGAGTGCCTCGATCAGCGCATAGACGATCGGCAGCGACTCGGCTGCCGAGAGGATGAGGATCGTCGGCTTGAGATCGTGTCGAACGGATGTCTCCAGGGCGGTCATCTCCCCCCCTTCCCCATTCAGCGGGAGATACCCTCTTGCGAGGGATGTGATGAGAGTAGCCTGTAGTGTGTTACTGAGTCAAGCACTACACTTGACATGTGTAAGTCGGTCTGCGATATGTTGCAGTTTGAAGGTTACGCTTGACACACTAGGGGCTAAGTGTCGTATGTTTCGTGGGACAGCTTGTCCTGATTCGCACGCACGCGGGGCATCGCCGGGGTGGTGGGCAGGACGTCGATAACCGCGGCTCCTGGCCTACCTGCGGGAGGCCGAGTGTCAGAGATCGAAGTTCGCAGCATCACCGAGCAGGTCGTGGAGGCGATCCGCGAGGGTATCTGGACGGGTCGGTTTCAGCCTGGTACCCACCATTCGGTGCAGACGTTCGCTGATGCGCTTGGGGTGTCGCGCACACCTGTGCGGGAGGCGCTCCTCCGGCTCGCCGAGGTTGGCATGGTGCGGTTCGAGCGCAACCGTGGCATCACCATTCTGCGGCCGAGCGTCCACGATCTGGAGGAGATCTTCCAGCTCCGCCTCCTGCTGGAGGCTCCGGCTGCGGGTCGTGCCGCACGCCGGGTCACCCCGGGTGCGCTCGACCAGCTCCGCGGCGAGATCAAGGCGATGCGCCAGGCCGTCGAGGACGACGACTTCAACGCCTTCCTCGACCACGACGTGCGCTTCCACAAGATTGTCATCGAGCTGGCCGGCAACCGGCGGCAGCGTGACATGGTCGGGAACCTCCGCGACGCCACCAGGAGCCTCGGCGGGACCCGGCTGCTGCAGGATGCCACCCAGCCGCATGAGCGGTCCGCCTTCGGCCTCCCGGCGAGCCTCGCCGACGTGCTGCAGGAACACATGCCGATTCTGGAGGCACTGGAGGCGCGTGACCCGCAGAAGGCAGCGGAGACGATGTTCAAGCACGTCGAGGACACCGGCTCCCTGCTCATGCAGCAACTCGCTGACGTGGAGGACCCGGGGGCCTTCGACCCGAACTGGGCCGACGGCATCACCGTCCCCAACTACCAGCGGACCTAGCCCAGCGCCCTAGTGCCCGTCTCCCGCCAGGCGGCGGAGCACCGCCGAGGGGTTGGAGAGGACCCGGCGGATGACGGTGCCTGCGGCGCCGCGAACGGCGGCGTCGGGGCCGAGGCGGGAGGGGAGGATGCGCAGGGGGGACCAGGGCTGGGCGATGGTGCGCTGCTCTAGTTCGGCGGCGAGGGGGGCGCGGAGCCAGGGCTCTAACGACGTGTAGAGGCCGCCGAGGACGACCGTGCTGGGGTCGACCAGGTTGGCGGTGGCGGCGATGGCGATGCCGAGGGCGTGGGCGGCGGTGTCGATGGCCTGGAGGGTGCGGGGTTCGCCGGCGCGGGCGCGGGCGACCAGGTCGGCGACGGAGCCGCCGGGGTCGCCCATGGAGGTACCCGCCGCGCCGGTGAGGCCGGCGGCGCGCAGGATCGCCTCCTGGCCGGCGAGTTGCTCCAGGCAGCCGCGGCCGCCGCAGCGGCAGGGGGGGCCGTCGGGCTGGACGGTGATGTGGCCGATCTCGCCGGCGAAGCCGCGGACCCCGCGGAACAGCTCGCGGCCGATGACGATGCCGCCGCCGACGCCGATCTCGCCGGAGACATGGACGAAGTCGCTAAGGCCGCCTTGGGGGCCGCCAGTCAAGCCGCCGTCGCTGTCGTGGCCGCCGAACCACAGCTCGCCGAGGGCGGCGAGGTTCGCCTCGTTGTCCACGCTGACGGCGAGGTGGAAGCGGCCGGTGAAGAACTCGGCCAGCGGCACGTCGCGCCAGCCGAGGTTGGGGGCGGTGCGCAGCAGGCCCTGCTCTGTCTCGACCAGGCCGGGCACGGCGACGGCGAGGCCGGCGGCGGCCAGCCCTTCGGCTTCGGCGGCGCTCAGGGCGGCGCGGGCCATGCGGGCGGCGCGGGCGAGCACCCGGCCGGGCGACTGGCGCCGGTTGTCGCCCGCCCGGGTGCGCCGGTAGCGGACCTCCCCGGCGAGGTCGGTGACGCAGACCGCCAGGTAGTCGACGCCGATCTCCAGGCCGAGCCCGGCCAGGCCCCTCCGGTTGAGGGCGAGCGCGCTGCCGGGCCTGCCCACCGCGCCGCGCGCCTCGGGGCCCAGCTCGACCACCAGGCGGCCCGCCACCAGATCGTCGACCAAACTTGATACGGTCGCCTTGGTCAGCCCGGTGACCGCGGCGAGCTGGGCGCGCGAGGCCGGGCCGTCGCTGGCGATCTGCTGCAGGACCAGCGCGAGGTTGTGCTCCCGCATCGCGCGCTGCCGCGCGGGCGCCGGTTGCGGCGTCACCGCCTCACCCGCCCCACAGCCCGGCGGTGGCGCCCTCGCGCGCTTCGGCGTAGCGGGCGCGGACCTCGGTACCCTCGCCGGGCGCCGCGCCCTCCAGCTGGGACTCTCCCTCGTTCCCGGGGGTGCGGGCGAGTGGCCAGGGGGGTGGTTCGGGGGCGCCGCTGAGCGCCCAGGCGGCCTGGCGGGCGGCGCCGCGGGCGACGTACTCGGCGGGTCTCGGCACCTCCACCGGGGCGTCGAGGATCGCCGGAGCGAGCGCCCGCACGGCCGCCGAGCGGCTCCCCCCGCCGATCAGCAGCACCCGCCGCACCGGCACGCCGTGGGCGCGCAGGGCGTCGAGGCCGTCGGCGAGGCCGCACAGGACGCCCTCGACGGCGGCGCGGGCGAGGTTCTCGGGAGTCATGTTGGCCAGGCGCAGCCCGGCGAGCAGGCCGCTGGCGGTGGGGAGGTTCGGGGTGCGCTCGCCGTCGAGGTAGGGGAGCAGCACCAGCCCGCCGCTGCCGGGCGGGGCGGCCAGGGCGAACCGGTCCAGGGTGGCCAGGTCCACGCCGAGCATGGCGGCGGCCCCACTGAGCACCCGGGCCGCGTTCAGGGTGCAGACCAGCGGCAGGAAGCGCCCGGTGGCGTCGGCGAACCCGGCGACGGTGCCGCTCGGGTCCTCGGTGGGGGCCTCGTGGACCGCGAACACCGTCCCGCTGGTGCCGACCGATACCACCACGTCCCCGGGCCCGGCGCCAAGCCCGAGGGCGGCGGCCATGTTGTCCCCGGTCCCGGCGCCGACCACCGCGCCGGTCGCGGTCTCGCCGGCCGCCTCGCTCGGTCCCAGCACCTGCGGGAGCGAGGGCACCCGGCCGAACGCCAATTCCAGCAGGTCGGTGCGGTAGGCGCCGGTGCGCGGGGACCAGTAGCCGGTGCCGGAGGCGTCGCCCCGGTCGGTCGTTGGCGTGCCCCCTCCAGCCAGCCGCCAGGTGAGCCAGTCGTGGGGGAGCAGCACGGCGGCGACGCGGGCGGCGTGGCCGGGTTCGTGGGTGGAAAGCCAGCGCAGCTTGGTGATGGTGAAGCTGGCCACCGGCACCAGCCCCACCGCGCTGGCCCAGGCGGCTGGCCCTCCCAGCTCGTCGATGAGTTCCTCAGCGGCGCCTGCGGAACGGACGTCGTTCCAGAGCAGGGCCGGGCGCACCACCGCGCCGGTCTGGTCGAGGGCGACCAGGCCGTGCTGCTGGCCGCCGACCGCGACCGCGCGGACGCCGTCGAGCAGGCCGGTGGAGGCGGCCTCGAACGCGCCCCACCAGGCGGCTGGGTCGATCTCGGTGCCGTCGGGGTGCTGGGCCGAGCGCTCGGCGACCACCTCGCCGCTGTCGGCGTCGCAGACCAGGACCTTGGTGGACTGGGTCGAGCAGTCGATGCCGGCGACGGTGGCCATGCGGGGGCACCTCCGAGGCTAGTTCGTTCAGGCACTCAACATACTATGGAGCCTCGCCAGCCCTGAGCGCCAGATACACCATTGACATGTTCTGTGGCGCGCGCTTTAGTTCGTATGGTGAACTGACAAATCATCCTGGAATGTCGATCCGGGGGCTGCCGTGAGCACCAGTTCGCTCGGCGTGGGGATGGTGGGCTACGCCTTCATGGGCAGGGCCCATTCGCAGGCGTGGCGGACCGCCGGGCATTTCTTCGACCTGCCGCTCAACCCGCGCATGGCGGTGATCTGCGGCCGCGACCAGGGCAAGGTCGCGCGGGCCGCGCAGCGGCTCGGCTGGGCCGCCTACGAGACCGACTGGAAGCGACTGGTGGCACGCGACGACGTGCAACTGGTCGACGTCTGCACCCCCGGGTCGAGCCACGCCGAGATCTCGGTCGCCGCCTTGGAGGCTGGCAAGCACGTGCTCTGTGAGAAGCCGCTCGCCAACACGGTGGCGGAGGCCCGGGTCATGGCCGAGGCCGCCGAGCGCGCCGCCAGCCAGGGGGTGCGGGCGATGGTCGGCTTCAACTTCCGCCGGGTCCCGGCGGTCGCGTTCGCGCGCGAGCTGATCGCCGCCGGGCGCCTCGGTGCCATCCGCCAGGCCCGCGGGGTCTACCTGGCAGCGCACGCCGCCGACCCGGAGACGCCGCTGGCGTGGCGCTTCCGCGCCGAGGAGGCGGGGTCGGGCGCCCTCGGCGACCTCGGCGCCCACGTCGTCGACCTCACGCAATATCTGATCGGCGATCACATCACAGGCGTCGCCGCGCTGACCGAGACCTTCACGAGGGAGCGGAGGCTCCCATCGGGGGGCCCCGCGGCCACCATGGGATCGGCTGGCGGTCCTTCCGGCCGCGGGACCGTGCCCCCCGAACCCCCCAGCGCCGGGGAGGGCGGGCCGCGCGGGCCGGTCACCGTCGACGACGCCGCCCTGTTCATCGCTCGGTTCACGGGCGGCGCGACCGGCAGCTTCGAGGCGACCCGGGTCGCCACCGGCCACCACGAGGGCCTGCGTGTGGAGGTCAACGGCGAGTACGGCAGCCTCGCCTGGGACCTCGGCCGCCTCAACGAGCTGCACTACTACGCCACCGGCGAGCCAGCCACCAGCGGCTTCCGCCGCATCCAGGTGACCAGGGCCGAGCACCCCTACGCCGGGGCCTGGTGGCCCGACGGCCACACCATCGGCTACGAGCACACCTTCACGCATGAGATACGAGATCTGCTGGAGGCGATCGCCGCCGGCCGCGACCCGGTGCCGTCGTTCGCCGACGGCCTCCAGGTCCAGCAGGTCCTCGACGCGGTCCTGCGCAGCGCGGCCGCTGGTTCCGTCTGGACGGAGGTACACCCATGACTTATGAGCCGACCCGCGCGGACAAGTTCAGCTTCGGGCTGTGGACGGTCGGGCATCCGGGCCACGACCCGTTCGGCGACCCGGTGCGGCCCTGGCTCGACCCGGTCGAGATCGTGCGGCGGCTGTCGGACCTGGGTGCCTACGGGGTGACCTTCCACGACGACGACCTGTTGCCGCCGGGGTCGGATGGGAGTGTCGCCGAGCGGGCCGCGGCGCTGAAGCGGTTCCGGGCGGCCCTGGACCAGAGCGGGATGGTGGTGCCGATGGCGACCACCAACCTGTTCCGCCATCCGGTGTTCCGGGAGGGGGCCTTCACCGCCAACGACCCGGCGGTGCGGCGGTATGCGATACGAAAAGTCCTCGCCAACATCGACGTGGCCGCCGAGCTGGGCGCGCAGGTCTACGTCTGCTGGGGCGGCCGGGAGGGCTGCGAGTCCGACACGAAGGACGTGCGCGCCGCCCTCGACCGCTACAAGGAGGCCATCGACCTGCTCTGCGAGTACGTCCGGGAGCGGGGATATCAGATCAGATTCGCGCTGGAGCCGAAGCCCAACGAGCCGCGAGGCGACATCTTCCTCGCCACCGTCGGCCACGCGCTGGCGTTCATCGACCGCCTGGAGCACCCGGAGCTGGTCGGCCTCAACCCGGAGGTCGGGCACGAGACCATGGCGGGCCTCAACTTCCACCACGGCGTGGCGCAGGCGCTGTGGTCCGGCAAGCTGTTCCACATCGACCTGAACGCGCAGCGGGGGCCGCGCTTCGACCAGGACCTGCGCTTCGGTTCCGAGGACCAGAAGGGCGCCTTCTTCCTGGTCGACCTGCTGGAGCGCGCGGGCTACGACGGCCCCCGCCACTTCGACGCGCGCGCCTACCGCACCGAGGACCCGGCTGGGGTCTGGGAGTTCGCGCGTGGCTGCATGCGAACGTATCTGATACTGCGGGAGCGCGCCGCCGCCTTCCGCTCTGACCCGGAGGTCGCCGAGGCCGTCGCCGCCGCCGGGATCCCCGACCTCGCCATCCCGACGCTGCGGGCGGGGGAGACGCTGGCGGAATTGCGCGCCGACGGCGCCTCCTTCGACCCGGAGGCGAGGGCCCGGCGGGGGAGCGGCTACGAGCGCCTCGACCAGCTCGTCATCGACCACCTGCTGGGCGCGCGATGAGCACGAATACCACTCTTGACAGGGTCTGTCACCCGTTCCACTCTGAACATCTGATGATCAAGCCTCCGCTGCCGTTCCGGATCCGGCGGCAGTCGCTCCCCGCGCAGGTCGCCCACGAGTTCCTCGCCGCGATCGTCGGGGGCGCCTACGCACCGGGGTCGCAGCTGCCGCCGGAGCCGGAGCTCGTCGAGATGACCGGCGTCAGCCGCCTGACGCTCCGGGAGGCGATGAAGGTGCTCCAGGCCATGGGCGTGGTCCGCGTGGAGCAGGGCAGGGGCACCTTCGTCAACCCGCCGTCGAGCTGGAACCCACTGGACCCGATGGTCCTCAGCGCCCGTGCGGCTGGGCCCGGCGCCGCCGACGCGGTCGGACTGAAGCTGCTGGAGGCACGGCGGCTGGTCGAGGTCGGCGTAGCCGAGCTGGCTGCGGTGCGGCGCGGCGCGGCCCACCTCAACGCCATGACCGAGGCGCTCGGGCAGCAGCGGCTCGCCCACGCCGACGCCGACACCGACCGCTTCGTGGCCGCCGACATCGCCTTCCACCAGGTGCTCATGGACGCCGCCGCCAACGACGTGGTGGCTGCCCTGTTCGGGCCCATCCAGAGCCTCGTCTACGAGGGCCGCCGGCAGACCTCGAACTGGCCGGACGCGCGGTTGCTGGCGCTCCGGGCGCACGAGCGGATCCTGGCCGCGGTGCGCCGCCAGGACCCCGCCGCCGCGCGGCGCCGGATGCTCGAGCACCTGACGGCCACCGCGGCCGCCCTGGAAGAACACCTGGAGGGAGAGGTACCAGAGGTAGAGCGCTCCACCTGACCGGTCCACAGCACGTCCTGTTTCGGTAGTTCGGATGGACGACAAAGGAGGGTCCATGTACCGACTCCGCACCGGATGGAAGACTGCCATCGCCACGCAAGGCGCCGCGCGCCGTGGCACGGCGGCCCTGCTGATGGCCGTGATCCTCGCGATCTTCGGCTTCGCCACCTCGTCAGCGTCGACCGTCCACCCCGACCCCAGCATCACCAAGGAGCCGTTCGGCAAGACCCCGAACGGCCAGGCCGTCGACCGCTACACCCTGACCAACAGTCACGGCATGCAGGTGCGGATCCTCACCTACGGCGGCATCATCCAGTCGATATCGGTGCCCGACCGCCACGGTCACTTCACCGACGTCGCGCTCGGCTTCGCCACGCTGGACGACTACATCGCCCACAACAACCCCGGGCCGTACTTCGGCGCCATCATCGGCCGCTACGCCAACCGCATCGCCAAGGGCACCTTCACCCTCGACGGCAAGACCTACCACCTGCCGATCAACAACCCGCCCAACAGCCTGCACGGCGGCTTTAAGGGCTTCGACACCAAGGTGTGGAAAGCCGAGGCAGAGCACGGCAAGGACACCGTCGGCCTGCAGCTCAGCCTGACCAGCCCCGACGGCCAGCAGGGCTACCCGGGCACGCTCAATGCGCAGGTGACCTACACGCTCACCAACCGCAACCAGATCCACATCGACTATCACGCCACCACCGACGCGCCGACCATCGTCAACCTCACCAACCACTCCTACTTCAACCTCTCCGGCGAGGGCACCGGCGACATCTACGGCGAGAAGATGCTCATCAACGCCAGCCGCTACACGCCGGTCGACTCGACCCTGATCCCGACCGGCGAGCTGGCGCCGCTGGCCGGCACGCCGCTGGACTTCTCCACGCCGACCCCGATCGGGGCGCGGATCCGCGGCAACTTCGAGCAGCTCGTGTTCGGGCGCGGCTACGACCACAACTTCGTGCTGAACCGCCCTGCCGGCGACACCACCTCGCTGGAGCTGGCGGCCCGGGTGACCGACCCGGCCAGCGGTCGGGTGCTGGAGCTGTTCACCGACCAGCCCGGGATGCAGTTCTACTCCGGGAACTTCCTGGACGGGACCCTGTACGGCACCAGCGGCCACGAATACCGCCAGAGCGACGGGTTCGCGCTGGAGACCCAGCACTTCCCCGACTCGCCCAACCACCCCAACTTCCCGTCGACGGTGCTGCGGCCAGGCCAGACCTACCGCACCACCACGGTGTACCAGTTCTCCACTGACTGACTGTCCCTACGGCCGCCGCCCCGCCGAGGGGCCGGGGCGGCGGCCCTCTCCTCTTGGCAACAACCGTTTGGTCCGCGAAACTCAAGAGATCAGACTCCAATGGTGGGAGGTCTGCGATGGAAGCGATCGATCCTAAGGTCGAGGAAGCCGTCGACACGCTGGAGCTCAACCCGGTCACCCGGCGGCGGCTGCTGAGCGGCGTCGGGTTGACCAGCGCCTCGGCCGCGGCGGCGGCGCTGCTCGCCGCCTGCTCGTCGAAGAAGTCCACCACCAGCGCGGCCGCGTCAGGCGTCGGCCAGTTCGCGACCACGCCCAAGTGGAACTTCGTGTTCGTCAACCACGTCACTACCAACCCGTTCTTCGTCCCCACCCAGTACGGCGCCGCCGACGCCTGCGCGCTGCTCGGCTGCAAATACCAGTGGACCGGGTCGGACAACTCGGTGGTGGCCGACATGGTGAACGCCACCAACGCGGCGGTCTCCTCCAAGGCGGACGGGATCGCGGTCGCCGTGATCGACACCAAGGCGTTCAAGGACCCGGTCGACAAGGCGCTGGACGCCGGCATCCCGGCGGTCTCCTACAACGCCGACGGCGCGGTCAACAACCCGGGCACCAACCGGCTCGCCTACATCGGCCAGGACCTGTTCACCTCCGGCGTCAAGCTGGGCGAGCGGATCGCATCGCTGGTCTCCGGCGGCGACGTGGTCGGCTTCATCGCCACCCCCGGCACGCTCAACATCCAGCCGCGCATCGACGGCGCCAAGCAGGCGATCACCACCTCTGGCAAGTCGATCAAGTTCGCTGAGGTCGCCAGCGGGGCCAAGCTCCCGCAGGAGAACACCACCATCGACGCCTACATCACCGGCCACCCCAACCTCAAGGGGATCTTCGCGGTCGACGCCGGCTCCACCCAGAACATCGGGCAGCTCGTCGCCAAGCACAACCTCAAGTCCAAGGGCGTGGCCGCCGGTGGCTTCGACCTGGTCCCGGTCACCCTGCAGGCGATCAAGCAGGGGAACCTGGACTTCACCATCGACCAGCAGCCCTACCTGCAGGGCTTCCTGCCGGTGCTGGCCCTGTTCCTCTACAAGCTCTCAGGCGGGCTGGTGTCGCCGCCGGAGACCAACACCGGCCTGCTGTTCGTGACCAAGGAAAACGTCGACCCCTACCTCACCACCCAGTCGCGTTTCGAGGGGTCGACCACCAAGCAGCAGGTCATGAACCGCACCGGCGCCATCGCCCACCCGTGACCTGGTGAGCCATGGCACAGGCTGAGGCAACCCTCCCGGTCGCGCGCCGGAGCCTGCTGCGGCGCGCGACCGACGAGTTCGTGCGCCGCCGGGAGGCGAGCATCGCGGTCGTGGCGCTCGCCCTGGGCGCCTACTTCTGGGTCGCCAAGCCGGTCTTCCTGTCACGCGGCAACCTGGTCACGGTGTCCCAGTACGTCGCCCCCTGGGCCATCATCGCGGCCGGCGAGGTGCTGCTGCTGGTCAGCGGCGAGATCGACCTGTCGGTCGGCAACGTCTACGCACTGGCGCCGTTCCTGATGCACTTCGCGATCGACTACTACCACGTCCCGGTGATTCCGGCGATCCTGCTGGTGCTGCTGATCGCCGCCGGGATCGGCCTGATCAACGGGCTGGTCACGGTGGTGCTGCACGTGCCGTCGTTCGTGGCGACGCTGGGCACGCTGTTCGCGCTCAACGGCATCACCCTGATTGTCTCCCATGCGTTCCCGGCCCTGATCCCGGCCAAGGCGGCGGGGGTGGGCCGCTGGCTGGGCGGGGCGAGCTGGTCGGAGATCATCTGGGCGCTGCTGATCGTGGCGGGGTTCCAGATCGTGCTGACCAACACCCGCTGGGGGCTGCACACCATCGCGGTCGGTGGCAACCTGCTCGGCGCCAGCGAGGCCGGCGTCCAGGTCGGCCGGATCAAGATCGGCAACTTCATGCTCACCAGCATGCTCGGCGCCTTCACCGGGATGCTGGAGGCCTTCCGGGTCGGGTCGATCGACCCGCTGGCCGGCGGGACCGAGGTCATGTTCTTCGCCGTGGCCGCGTGCGTGATCGGCGGCACCGCCCTGGCGGGCGGGTCGGGCACGATCCTCGGCGCCTTCGTCGGCGCGCTGGTGCTCGGGATCCTGCACGACGGCTTCAACCTGATCGGGATCAACGCCTTCGCCTTCAGCCTGATCCTCGGCATCGCGATCCTGGCCGTGATGACCTTGAACGTCTATTTGGCGAGGCTACGAAGGGCAGGTCGAGTCTGATGGCCGAGAACGCGCTGCGGGTCGAGCACGTCGCCAAGCGGTTCGGCGCCCTGGTGGCGCTGCGCGACGTGAGCATGCACCTGGTCAAGGGCGAGGTGCTCGGCCTGATCGGCGACAACGGCGCCGGCAAGTCGACGCTGATGAAGATCATCTGCGGCTTCCACCAGCCCGACACCGGCCAGCTCTTCCTCGACGGCGAGGAGGTCACGCTCCGTTCGGTCGACCACGCCCGCTCCCTCGGCATCGACACCGTCTACCAGGACCTCGCGCTGGTCAACGAGCTGAGCGTCTACCACAACATGTTCCTCAACCGCGAGCGGGTGCGCTGGCCGCTGCTCAACAACCGCGCCATGCGCAAGCTCGCCCGCGAGCACCTGGAGGACATGGGAGTGGAGATCGCCTCGGTCGATGTGGAGGTCGCCAAGCTCTCCGGCGGGCAGCGGCAGGCGATCGCGGTGGCCCGCTCGGTCTACTCCGAGGCGAAGGTGCTGCTGCTGGACGAGCCGCTGGCGGCAATGGGTGCCAAGGAGGGGGCACTGATCCTCGACCTGGTGCGGGACCTGAAGAAGCGGGGCGACGTCTCGATCATGATCATCGCCCACAACTACGGCCAGATCCTGGAGGTCTGCGACCGGGTCAACCTGCTGCAGCACGGCACCATCACCTATGACAAGCCGACCGCCGAGACCTCGGTCCAGGAGCTGACCGACCTGGTGGTCGCCGAGTACCGTGCTGCCCGGACGCGGCGGATGGCAGAGGAGCGATCTCCCTCCCAATCCCAGGCCCAGGCGTGAACTGATCGAATCAGAAATCGTAGAGGGAGCGCGATGCGAGCGTTCGTCGTCCGCGAACCTGGCGTGTCCGCGGTGGAAGAGGTCGAGCCGGCCACCCCCGGGCCGGGTGAGGTGCTGGTCCAGGTGGTCGCCACCGGGATCTGCGGCTCCGACCTGGAGTTGCTCGACGGGCGGCGCCCTCCAGCCTATATCCGATATCCGGTCGTCCCCGGGCACGAGTGGGCCGGGCGGGTCGCCGAGACCGGCCCTGGCGTGACCGATCTCGCGCCCGGCGACCCGGTGGTGGCGGAGGGGCTGCGCTCCTGCGGGGTCTGCGCCCGCTGCGCCGAAGGCCGCACCAACCTCTGCGTGCAGCCCTACGCCGAGACCGGCTTCACCCTTCCGGGCGCGCTCGCCGAGTCGCTGGTGGTGCCCGCCGGGCTGATCCACCGCCTGCCAAAAGACCGGCCGGTCGCGCCCGCCGCCCTGATCGAGCCGGCCGCCTGCGTCGCCAACGGGCTGCTGGAGGGCGGCGTACCGAGGCCCGGCGCGCGGGTCGCGGTGGTCGGGGACGGGCCGCTCGGCCTGCTCGCCCTGCTGCTGCTGCGGATCAGCGCCCCGGCTGCGCTGCTGCTGGTGTCACGCCGGCCGGCGCGGGGTGCCCGGGGCCGCGAGCTGGGCGCCACGCTGGTGGTCGACGCCCACGACGCGGACGCGCTCGCCGCCCAGCAGGGACGCTACGACACCGTGGTGGACACCACCACCTCGCCGGAAGGCCCCGCCGCCGCGCTCGGGCTGCTGCGCCGGGGTGGCACGGCGGTCCTGCTCGGCATCTCCGGCGCCGGGCGCGCCACCATTGACCCCGACGTCATCGCCCTCAACCACCTGCGGATCTTCGGGATCTTCGCCGCCTCCCGGAGCGCCTGGCAGTGGGCGGTGGAGCTGTACGGGCAGGGAGTATTCGACCCGTCCCCGCTGATCACGCACCGCTACGGGCTGGAGGAGCTGCCCACCGCGCTCGCCACCCTGGCGTCGCGGGAGAGCGGCGCCGTCAAGGTCCTGATCCAGCCCAACGGCGACGGCCAGGGGCCGCTGTCGTGAAGATCACCGACGTGCGAACCACCGTGGTCGGCACGCCCTGGCGGGAGCTGACTTTCGTGGAGCTGGAGACCGACGCCGGGCTGGTCGGGCTGGGCGAGGTCCGCATGGTCAACAAGACCGAGACGCTGCTCGCCTGCGTGCGGGAGCTGTCGGCCAGATACGTGATCGGCAGCGACCCGTTCGACGTGGAGCGGCTCGCCTGGAACGTGCAGTGGGCCGAGTACGGCCGCGCCGGAGAGGTCTCGCAGTCCGCCCTCGCCGCCTTCGATGTCGCCTGCTGGGACCTGAACGGCCAGGCACTCGGCGTGCCAGTGTGGAAGCTGCTCGGCGGGCGCTTCCACGACCGCGTTCCCGCCTACGCCAACGGCTGGTACCAGGCCGAGCGGGAGCCGGCCGCCATCGCCTACCTGGCGCGCGCTGCTGTCGAGCGGGGCTACCGGGGCCTCAAGCTCGACCCGTTCGGCGCCGCCAGCAGCGAGCTGGACGCCCCCGAGCGGCGCCGCTCGGCCGCGATCGTGGCGACGGTGCGCGAGGCGGTCGGCCCCGACGTGCAGCTCATGATCGAGATGCACGGCCGCTTCACCCCCGCCACCGCCTGCCACGTCGCCGCGCTGCTGGAACCATTCGATCCCGAGTGGATCGAGGAGCCGGTGCCGCCCTACAACCCCACGGCGCTGCGCACCGTCCGCGCCGCCACCCGCCTGCCGATCGCCACCGGCGAGCGGGTCCACACCGTCGCCGAGTTCCACGAGCTGATCGCCGGCGGCCTGGTCGACGTGATCCAGGCCGACCTCACCCACATCGGCGGCTTCCTGGCCATGAAACGCCTGGCCGGCTGGGCCGACGCCTACCACCTGCTGCTCGCTCCCCACAACGTCTGCGGCCCGGTCGGCACCGCCGCCAACCTCCACTTCGCCGTCTGCACTCCCAACTACAAGGTCCTCGAACACTTCAACGACTTCGCCGACCCGTGGGTCCGCGACCTGGTCGACCACGCCCCCACCGTCGACCCCGCCGACGGCTGCTTCCCCCTGCCCGACCGTCCCGGCCTCGGCCTCCACCTGAACCACGCCGCCTGCGCCGAACACCCCGCCAGCGGCGCCTGGCTCCGCCTCTTCCGGCCCGGCTGGGAACGCCGCGCCAGCCCGTGACGCCGCCGGCGTCTTGATGTGAGCCGTTCCCGGGTACGATCACGCATGAACCTGATGTTCTTCCTGGATCGGTGAGGAGCGGGCAGACGGACGGGACCACCGCGATTGGGGCGGGAGCGCTGCTGGGCGGGCGCTACCGCTTGGTCGCGCGTGTCGGTGCTGGGGGGATGGGGGCGGTGTGGCAGGCCAGCGACCTGGTGCTCGACCGGCCGGTGGCGGTCAAGGTGCTGGACCCGGCGTTGCGGGACGATCAGCCGTTGAAGGCGCGGCTGCGGCGGGAGGCGCGGGCGGCGGCGCGGCTGGCGCATCCGAACGTTGCCAGTGTGTATGACTACGGCGAGGACGCCGGCTCCGGGGCGGTGTTCATCGTCATGGAGCTGCTGTCGGGGGAGACTCTGGCTGCGCGGTTGCGTCGTGAGGGCGCCCTGCCGCCGGCGGTGGTCGCCACGGTCGGCGCGCAGGTGGCGGCCGCGCTGGCAGCCGCGCATCTGGCCGGGGTGGTGCACCGGGACGTCAAGCCGGGGAACGTCTTCTTGACGCGAGGCGGCGGGGTGAAGGTGCTTGACTTCGGCATCGCCGCCACTGGCTGGGACCCCACCAAGTCATCGCCGGACCTGCTGGTTGGCACGCCCGCCTATATGGCGCCGGAGCGGGCCAGCGGGCAGGAGGCGGGGCCTGCCGTGGACGTGTATGCGCTTGGGGTGGTGCTGTACGAGGCGCTGGCCGGGCGGCCGCCGTTCCAGGCCGACAACCCGCTGGCGCTGATCAGCGCGCATACCACCCAGATGCCGCCGCCGCTGACCGAGGTCGCCGGGGTGCCGCGCCCGCTCGCTGCCGCCTGCGAGGCCGCCCTCGCCAAGGACCCGGCGCGGCGGCCCTCGGCGGCGGCTCTGACGGAGGCGCTGTGGGCCCTCGCGCCCGCGTCCATGCCCGCCAGTGCGAGCCTGCCGCCGGTCCCGGATCCGATCCCGGCCCCGGTTGCGGTTGGGACGGCCGGAACGACGGTCGATGGCGAGGGGGCGGCGGACCCGTCCCACACCGCGCGGCTCCCGCTGCCGGAGCTGTTCCTGGGGGGAGGCGGCGTGAACGGGGACGGCGGCGGCCCGGACTCGGCGACCACCGTGCTGGAATGGCCGCGAGAGCGTCGGCGGCCGAGGGTTGAGCGCCG
>WNGQ01003808.1_pt1 | contig 27138 bp, 13 predicted proteins | sample 5407661 | NCBI WGS metagenome assembly WNGQ01 (sample SAMN13153382, study PRJNA577476) | soil metagenome | isolation source: 60 cm soil or saprolite under Garry oak tree replicate 2 | place: USA:California | collected 2016-06-15 | reverse complement strand
GCCGGCACGCTCACCAACGGCTCGAATCTCACCCTGGGCACTGGCGCCACCATCTCGCGCGCGACCGGCAGTTTGGACGCTGCCCCAACGTTCGGCACGACGGTGAACGTGACCTACACCGGCACTAGCGGCGTGACGACGGGCGGCGAAATCCCTGGAGACACCTCGTTCCTGAACAATCTGACCATAAACAATTCGGGCGGCGTTTCCCTTGGCGGAGATCTGACGGTCAATGGCACGCTGACGCTGACCACCGGCGCTCTGGCGATTGGCGCAAACACCTTGACGCTCAATGGCGCCATTAGCACAACCAGCGGGAGCCTGACAGGCGGCGCCAGCGCGAACATCATTTTCGGCGGCGCCGGGGCCGGCACGACCCTGCCAGCAATCGCCTTGAACAACCTGACCATCAACCGGGCCAATGGCATCAGTTTGGGCGGCGCAGTGACCCTGGGCGGCACGCTGGCTCTAAGCAACGGCGCCCTCTCGATTGGCGCCAATACCCTGACGCTTAACGGCGACGTCTCCACGACGGGCGGAAGCCTGACGGGCGGCGCCTCGGCGAACATCACCTTTGGCGGCACCGGCGCTAGCACCACCCTGCCGGCCATTACCCTGAACAATCTGACAGTCAACCGCGCCAATGGCATTGCCCTTGGCGGCAACGTCACGGTCGGCGGCACACTGACTCTGACCAGCGGCGCGCTGAGCGTCGGCGCCAACACATTGGCGCTGAACGGCCCGGCTATCGCCGGAACACCGGCCAATTTGCAGACCACCTCATCGTCCAGTCTCTCCTTTGGCGGCAGTTCGACGGGCGTAAACATTCCCAGCAGCGTGACCGCTCTGAATAATCTGACAATTAACAATGCCAGCGGTGTCGCCTTGAACAGCAGCTTGACGATTAGCGGCACGCTCACCCTGACCAGCGGCTCGTTCACCGTAGGCGCCAATACCCTGGCATTGAACGGCCCGGCCATCGGGGGCACGCCAGCCAATTTGGTCACGACTTCAACTTCGAGCCTGTCTTTTGGCGGCAGCTCGACGGGCATAAGCATCCCAAGCAGCGTGACCGCGTTGAACAATCTGACGATTAACAATGCCAACGGTGTCACCTTGAACAGCAGCCTGACGATTAGCGGCACGCTCACCCTGACCAGCGGCACGTTCACCGTAGGCGCCAATACCCTCGTGCTCAACGGCCCGGCCATTGCCGGCACGCTGGCCAATTTGCATACAACTTCCGCCTCAAGTCTGTCCTTCGGCGGCAGCGCAACGGGCATCGCCGTTCCGAGCGGTGCGACCGCCTTGAACAATTTGACGATCGCCAATGCCAATGGTGTTGCCTTGAGCAGCAGCCTGACGCTCAGCGGCACCCTCACACTGACCAGCGGCGCTCTGAGCGGCGCGGCCAGCCTCACTCTGGGCAACGGCGCCAACATCTCTCGCGCGACCGGGAGCCTCTCAGGAACACCGGCCTTTGGCTCCACCGTCAACGTCACCTACACCGCAGGGGGTGTGACCACGGGGAGTGAATTACCGACTTCGATCAACGCACTCCAGTCTCTGAGCATCAATAACGCTTCGGGCACGGTAACTTTGGGTGCCACCGTGACGGTGAATTCCACGTTCACGATCGCCTCCGGCGCGACGTTCTCCGACGGCGGATTCACACTGGTAGCCAAGTCCACTGTCGCCAACTCGGGGACGCATACCAGCAGTGGAAATGGGGAGATTTCATACAATGGCAATGCGGCGCAGACAGTTAGCGGCACATTCGGAAACATCGAGCTTAACAACGCCCCCGGAACAAGCCTCAGCGGAGCGGCGACCATGACCAAGCTCACGGTGAGCGGTGGAACATTCACGGTGGGGGCCTTTGCCCTAACGGTAAGCGGGACGACAACGATTTTTAACCCTGCGACACTTTCCATCACTAGCGTCACCGGCGCGAAGTCGTTTGGTGATATAAGTCTGCCCTTGGCCGGCGGAACGTTCAACAACACAGCAAATGCCCCCGTCGCTGTCAGCGGCAGCATCGCAAACAGCGGCACGTTTACTGCGGGCACGGGCGTCTACACGCTGACGGGTTCCAGTCAGACAATCAGTGGGACGATTTCGATTCCCAGCGTCACAATCAACACTCCTGGTAATTACCAGAACAACGGTACGTTGACCGTTGGCACCGCGCTTTCGGGAACGGGGACCTTGGTGAACGGAGCCACGGGCACGTTAAACATCGGCGGAACCTCCGGGATCACCACCCTGACAGCCACCGCCAGTGGCAACACGGTCAATTACACGGGCGGGGCGCAGACCGTCCATGCTAACAACTACTACAATCTAACCGTGAGCGGCAGCGGCGCCAAGACCCTGCAAAGCGGCACCACGACGATCAGCGGTAACCTGACCTTGAGTGGAACCGTTTCGGTGACGACGGTAGTCGGCCTAACGATTAGCGGCAACCTTAGCGTTGGAGATGGCACGACCTTTACGGCGGCGGGTTTTGCTCTGACGGTAACTGGCACGACCACCGTTGGTGGGGGAACCAGTGGCACGCTGACCATTTCATCTCTCACAGGGACTAAAATTTTTACCGACCTGGTTACGATTGCTGCTGGTGGCACGTGGAACAACTCTGGCAATTCGGCAGTCACTCTCAGAGGCGGGATTACCAACAACGGCACCTTCACAGCGGGAACCGGCGTTTATACGTTTGACTCCAACACTCAGACGCTGACCGGAACATTCTCGATTCCGAAGGTCACGGTCACCGGCGTTACTCTGAACAACAGCGGGACGTTGACGGTGAGCACCGCGCTTTCGGGCACGGGCGAATTGGCGCAAGGCGCAAATGCCACCCTGAACATTGGCCTGACTTCCGGGATCACCACAATCACGGCAACGGCGAGTGGGAACACGGTGAATTACAATGGAACGACACAGACCGTGCATGTCAACAACTACTATAATCTAACCTTGAGCGGCAGCGGCACGAAAACGCTGACGGGCAACATTGACGTGGCCGGGACAGCGACCGTCAACAGCGGCGTAACCCTAGACTGCGGCACCAGCGTGATCAGCGGCGCGGGCACGTTCACCCTCAGTTCAGGCGCGACGCTAGCGATCGGTTCGACGGCGGGCATCGCTTCGTCAGGCGCCAGCGGCAACATTCAAACCACAACACGCAACTTCAATACTGGCGCCAACTACACTTACAGCGGCGCGGCGGCCCAAAATACCGGCAGCGGGTTGCCCGCTACGGTGAACAACTTCACCATCAACAACAACGCGGGCGTGACGTTGGATGCCACCACTACAGTCAATGGCACGCTCACACTCACCAGCGGCGACATCACCACCGGCGCAAACCAGGTCAATTTGGCAACAAGCGGGACGGTTTCCGGCGCGAGCGCCAGCAGCTACGTCAACGGCAAAGTGCAGAAGGCGTTCCTGACTACCGCCACGTCGTTCACCTTCCCGATTGGTGACGCCTCGAGCTACACACCCGTCGGTTTGGCCAGCATGACCGTCAGCGTAGCCGGCAACCTCAGTGCCACCACCACCGCCGGCGATCACCCGAACGTTGCCACCTCCGGCATCAATTCCGCCAAGGACGTCAATCGTTACTGGACCCTCACTGCCAGCGGCGGGTTCGCGGTTACAGCAAGCACCGCTACATTCAACTTCCTGGCTGGCGACGTGGATGTCGGCGCGAGCACGGCCGCATTTATCGTGCGTCGTTACAACGGCGCATCCTGGTCAACCACGACGACCGGCACGCGCACCTCTACGAGCACGGCTGCCAGCGGCATCACTTCCTTCGGCGATTTTGCCGTGGGCGAGAATCTGATTGACCACTATTCGGTCAGCGCACCGGCCTCCGCTAGTGTCGGGGTGCCGTTCACCACCACCGTCACGGCGCTGGACATCCTCGGCCAGACCGTCGTGAGCGACAGCACCACGGTGGTGACCATGACAGGCAACATAGGCAGCAGCGTGCAGTTCGACAGCGACGGCAACGGCGTCCTGGGTGACAACACCAAGGCCCTGTCCAGCGGCGCGTTCACCATCAGCACCAAGGACAACGCCGCCGAAACAATCACCATCACCGCCACGGATGGCAACAGCAAGACGGGCACGTCAGGCAGCATAGTCGTCAGCACAGCGACAGGCACCTTCCGATCGTTCACCTCAGGCAACTGGAACGCAACCACGACCTGGGAGCGCTTTAACGGCACCAGCTGGCAGACTGGGTTCTTCCCGACAAACACCAGCGCCAGTGTTGTCACCGTCCGAGCGGGTCACATCGTCACCGTGGCGGCCGCGGTCACCAGCGACCAGGTTATTATCGAGTCCGGGGCCCAGGTCACCGTCAACCCAGCAATCATTTGGACGATAGCCAGCGTGACCGGCACTTCGTTAGACGTCTCCGGCGTGGTCAGTAACGTCGGGCTTATCACGATGACGGGGACAGGAGCCTTCCAATCGGGCGCCACCTACCAGCACGGCACCAATGCCTCAACGATCCCGACGGAGACATGGAGCAGCAGTTCGACCTGTGAGATTCTGCGTGTAACCAACACCGCGCCAGCCGGGCTGGGCCAGGCCTTCGGCAATTTTACTTGGAACTGCTCAGGCCAGAACGCAACGCTCAACCTCGCTGGGAACCTTACGACGATCAACGGCAACTTCACCATTGTCAATACTGGCTCCGGCGCCCTGGTAGGAAACACTTCCGCAACCACGCTCACCATGTCGGTTGGGGGCGATATGAGCATCCAGGGGGGAAGCTTCAACTTCGACAGCTCCTCCAGCGCAGGCACCTATACTCTGAACCTTGGCGGCTCGTACAACCAAACAAGTGGGACATTCGACCACACTGCCACAGGGGGAAACCTGGCGGTCAACTTCAACGGTGCAAACGAGAACTTCACCCGATCAGGAGGGACTCTCACAACAGCACACATGAACTTCAACGTGAATTCCGGCGCCTCGCTGACGCTGAACAATGACATCCCGGTCAGCACCAGCAGGGCGCTCACCGTCACCAGCGGCGGCACGCTTTACTGCGGCACCCACCTGGTGAGCAGCGCAGGAACCTTCACCTTAAGCGCGGGCGGAACCTTGGGAATCGGCTCGACGGCTGGCATCACTACCTCGGGCACCTCTGGAAACATTCAGAACACCGGCACGCGAACTTTCACGTCTGGCGCAAGCTACATCTACAACGGCGCTCTGGCGCAGGTCACTGGCGGCGGCCTTCCTATAAGCGCCAACATCAACAACCTCACCATCAGCAACAGTTCAGCGGTCACGCTCAGTGGCAACTTGGCTGCGGTGACCAACTCCTGCACCGTCGCGTCCGGCGCAGATTTCGAGATGGGCGGCAACACCATCAGCGGCGCGGGCACTTTCACGCTGCAAAGCGGCGGGACCCTCGGCATTGGCCACGCCAGTGGCATCGCGTCATCCGCCGCCAGTGGTAACGTCCTGGTCACAGGCACGCGCAGTTTCGACACCGCCGCTAATTACATCTACAACGGCTCGGCACCGCAGGCTGTCGGTGACGGCCTGCCGTTCCCTGTGAACAACCTGACGATCAACAATAGCGCCGGCGTGACGCTCTCGAGCGGACGGAGCGTGGCGGTCAACGGGACCCTCGGACTGACGAGCGGCAAGCTGACCACCGGCAGCGACCTGGTCGCTGTGCTCGCAGGGGCGTCCATTTCGGGCGGCAGCAGCAGCAGCTACCTCAACGGCCACTTGACGAGGGCCTTCAACACTGGGAGCGGCCAATCCGCCGCTTTCCCCATTGGCGACGCGTCGAACTATACGCCGATTAGCCTGTCGAATTTCAACGTCACAAGCGCGGGCAATTTGACCGCAACGACGACTGGCAGCGAGCATCCCAATATTTCGACTTCAGGCATCAATTCCGCCAAGGACGCAAACCGGTACTGGACGCTGGGGGCAGGCGGCATCTTGGGCACCTACGATGTTACGGTCAATTTCATTTCGGGTTCCCCGGTTGACTTGGATTCCGGCGCTTCAACCGCCAAGTTCGTCGTCCGCGGATACAACGGCAGTTCGTGGGCGGCCACGACCACTGGCACGCGGACAGGCACCAGCACGAGCGCCACTGGCCTGGCTTCGTTCGGCGATTTCGCTGTCGGCGAACAGGCGATAGATCATTACGCGGTCAGCGCCTCCGCGGCGGAGACTTCTCCGCTGACTTATTCCGGCAATGGAAACAGCGGCTTCGGCGGGCCCATTGGCCTTGGGAGTCTGACCCTGACCAATAACGGCACGACCGTCTTCGGACAGGTCAACAAGGGGCCCAACGGGTTCAATGACGTGCTAGTCATCTACCTAGATACCGTTGCAGGTGGTTTTGCGGATACTTCCGGGTTCGCCGATGGCGCCGACGGCCTGCGCAGGGCTATTTCGGGTTTTGATGGCGGCGCAAACCGCAGCCTGATGACTTTTTCCGCTGGTTTTCGGCCGGATTACGCCATCGCTCTCAGCCCAGCCAGCGACAATTTCGGCGGGCTATGGCAATTGGCCAGCGGCGGCGCGAACAGCCTGAACTTCATCGCCAGCGTCAACCTGAACCCCACCGGCAACAATAATTCCTCGACTTACACCTTTTCGTTCAACTTGAGCCAAGTCGGAATCACTCCAAACACCGGCGCCAGTTTTGGCTTGCTTGGAACCTACACTTCCAGCGCCGGTTTTCGCTCCGATGAGGCGGTCGCGGGCAACGACGTCGGCGCGCAGGGGTGGAATCCATTTCTTGAAACCGCGTTTGCCCCTTACACCATCGCTGCAGGGCCTTCCACCGCCGGCGTTGCGTTTAACACGACGGTGACCGCCCAAGACACCTTGAACCAAACTGTCGCCGCCGACAGCTCCACGGTCGTGACTATGACCAGCAGCACCAGTCACGCGCAATTTGACAGCGACGGCAACAGCACGTTTGGGGACAACACCAAGACGCTTTCGAGCGGCGCCTTCACCATCAGCACCAAGGACAATGTGGCTGAAAGCGTTAGCATCACGGCCACGGACGGCAACTCCAAGACGGGCAGCAGCTCAGCCGTCACAATCAATGCGGCCGCCGCCAGCGCCTATCGCATCACGGCGGCGACGACCACGCCGACTGCGGGGGCCAGCGACGCGCTGACGATCAAGCTGGTTGATCAATTTCAAAATACCGTTACCAGTTTCACCGGGGACAAGAGCCTGACCTTCAGCGGGCTGAGCAACGCGTCCGATGGCACCCATCCCACGGTCACCGATAAGAACAGCACGGCGGTGAACCTGGGGACGGCCACTACGATTACGCTGACCGCTGGCCAAGGCTCAGCGGGCGGCGGTTTGGTTGCCTACAAGGCCGAAGGGTCAGTGACGCTGGCGGCTACCGACGGGGCGCTCTCTACTGCGAGTACCGGCGGTGCAGGCGTCGGCCTCACCGTTTCGGCGGCGACGGCTGATCATTTTGCGTTCACCACTCAGCCGTCGGGAGCAGTCTATAAAACGGCCTTCACAACCCAGCCAGTAGTGAAGACAACGGATCCGTTTGGCAACCTTTCGACGGTTGGCCTGGGCTCCAGCGTGAGCGTGACCCTCTCTTTGACCACTGGCACGGGCCCGCTGGCGGGCACAACCAGCCTGGATATCGGCACCGCGCACGGGAACGGGACCGTTACTTACTCCGGCCTGCAGATCAATAAGGCCGAAAACGGGGACGTGCTGACGGCGAATGCGAGCGGATTTACTGGCAAGGCGAGCAGCGCTTTTAACGTTTCTAAGGCTACTTTGACCGTCGCTGCCACCGGAATTGAGAAGATCTACGATGGCACGACTGCCGCCACGGTGACTCTATCAGATAACCGTTTCTCGGGCGACGTTTTGACGGACAGTTACACGACGGCCACCTTTGCCGACAGGAATGTGGCTAACGGCACGGCCGTGAGCGTGAGCGGCCTCGCAATAACCGGAACTGATTCGAGCAATTATCAACTGAGCTCCACGACGGCCTCGACAAGCGCCAACATCACGCGCAAGGCCTTGACGGTGACGGGCATCACGGCGGCGTCCACGATTTATGATGGTACGACCACGGCGAAGCTAAGCGGGACGGCGGCGTTCGCGACGGCAGAGATGGCGGGCAGCGGCACCACGTCGGACGGCATCCCTTACAGCGTGGATTCAGTTTCAGCGGGCGGGACGGTGGCGGGGACGCTGGCTTCGAGGAACGTGGGCAGCCAAGCGGTGACCATTACGGGCGTTACGGTGACGGGCACTGGCAACGGCAACTACACGGCGACGCAGCAAACGGGTTTGACGCAGACGGTCACGGCCAAGGAGCTAACGGTGACGGGCATCACGGCGGCGTCCACGATTTATGATGGTACGACCACGGCGAAGCTAAGCGGGACGGCGGCGTTCGCGACGGCAGAGACGGCGGGCAGCGGCACCACGTCGGACGGCATCCCTTACAGCGTGGATTCAGTTTCAGCGGGCGGGACAGCGGCGGGGACGCTGGCTTCCAGGAACGTGGGCAGCCAAGCGGTGACGATTACGGGCGTTACGGTGACGGGCAACGGCAACGGCAACTACACGGCGACGCAGCAAACGGGTTTGACGCAGACGGTCACGGCCAAGGAGCTGACGGTGTCGGGCATCACGGCGAGCAGCACGATTTATGACGGGACGACCACGGCCAAGCTGGGTGGGACGGCGGCGTTCCAAGCCGCGGAGGCGGCGGGCGCCGGTACGACGAGCGACGGCAAGCCTTACACGGGCAATGGCGACTCGGTTTCGATTGGCGGAACGGCAGCGGGCACGCTGGCTGCGAAAGACGTAGGCACGCAGAACGTGACGATCACTGGGAACACGGTGACGGGCACGGGCAACGGCAATTACACGGTGACTCAGCAGACTGGATTGACGCAGGCCGTCACGACCAAGGCGTTGAACTACGCCGGCATCAGCGCGGCAAACAAGATTTATGATGCGACCACGACGGTGGCGCTCTCGGGAACGGCTGCGACGCTGACGGCCGAAGCGCCCGGTGCCGGTTCGACCAGCGACGGGGCGCCTTACACGGGTGACACGGTCAGTTTCACGACTGCGACCTTGACGGGCACATTTGACAGCAAGGACGTGGCGAACGGCATTGCAGTGACATTGACCAGCGACGTAACGCTGGCGGCGGGCGGGCAGAGCGCCAACTATTCGGTGGGGTCGCCTTCCACGGCGATCACGGCTAACATCACGCCCAAAGCGTTGACGATGAGCGGGCTATCGGTGCCGGCGAGCAAGGTCTATGACGGCACCACCAGCGCGAGCGTGAGCGGGACGCCGGCGTTGGAGTCGGCGGAGACGGTTGGGAGCGGTGATACATCGGATGGCAAGCCTTACACTGACGACGTGGTCAGCATCAGCGGGACGGCCACGGGCACTTACAACAGCCCGGACGTAGCCACGGCCAGCACGGTGACGTTTGGCGGTCTATCGCTGGGCGGGGATCAGGCTGGGGATTACACACTGACGATGCAGAGCGCGGCTGCTGCGACGATCACGCCAGCCAGCACGTTGAGCGCGGTCACTGCCACGTCCAATCCGGCGCTGCCGGGGGCGAACGTTACTTTCACCAACACGCTGAGCGTGGTTTCACCGGGGGCGGGCACGCCGACCGGCACGGTCCAGTTCCGGACCAACGAGGTTGCGTTCGGCGACCCGGTGGCGCTGGGCGGGGGCGCGGCTTTCAGCCTGACGACGGCGTCATTGCCGCACGGCTCGAACACGGTCACGGCCGAATACGCCGGCGACGGCAATTTTCTGGGCAGCACGAACAGCCTGAGCGAAGTGATCAACACGCCGCCGGCCACTGGACCGTTCGCACTTGGCACGACCAACAACGCACCGGTCACTTTCGCGGTGTCGAAACTGTTGAAAGTGTGCACCGATGCCGACCAGGACACGTTGAGCGTGCTGGACGTCGATGCGACCAGTACCAACGGCGGGACGGTCTCGGTCGTTGGTACGAACCTTACTTACGCGCCTGCGAGTAATTACGTTGGCGCGGACAGCTTCAGCTACAGGGTGACTGATGCTTACTATGGTGGCACCGCCACCGGCACCGTGAGTGTGACCGTACGATTGGGTAATTTCTCCGGCACCATCGGCAACAGCAACATTGAGCAGCAGCCGGATCTGAATATGCGGATCATTGCGTCGGGGATACCTGGCGGGACTTACCTGATACAGGCCACGACCAATGTGAGCTTGAGCCCCTGGGAGACAATCGCCACCAATGTGGCCCTGGCGAACGGCCTGATTTCGTTCGTGGACTTGACTGCGACAAATTATACCAGCCGCTACTATCGAATTTCGACACCATAAAACTATGACTATTCTCAACACAAAGATTAAGACGCCCCGCCTTTCCGTGGAGCGGTGGGGCAAGGGACTTGCCGTGGGAGTGATTGCGGCACTGCTCTGTCTCTCAGCCCAAGGAGCGCTCTACACGTACACCGGCTCGTTCCAGAACGGCGGGGTGATTCCAGATAACAGCACGATAGGACTGACTGATGCGCACACACTCAGTGGTCTGACTACTACGAGTCGGGACATCATCCTGACGGTCAATCTATCGGGCGCTTCCATCAGTGACCTGACGGGCTATATTCGGCTTGGCAACCTTGCCAGCTCCCCTTTCGTGAACCTCGACCAGTATCTGACCGATGGCACCACCAGTTTTTCGGTGGATTTGGCAGGTTTGAGGAGCTACGACCCCAATAATACCTGGACGCTGTTCTTTGCGGACACGAGCCCCGGGATCGAGAACTCGCTGGTAAGCTGGAGCCTGGACATCACGGCGGTGCCTGAGCCGACGAATGTGGCGTTGGGATTGTTTGCGGCAGTTTTTGGGGCGGGGACTTTGTGGAGGGGGCGGCAGAAGAGAAATGCTGAAATGCTGAAATGCTGACGTCGGAGGTCAGAGGTCGGAGGTCGGAGGTCGGAGGTCTGTAGTCCTGTTGTCCCGTAGTCTGGTAGTCCTGTTGTCCCGTAGTCCCGTAGTCCTGCAGTCCCGTAGTCTCCGCTCGCTCCCCCGTTGTTCCCTTGGATTCGATTCGGGAAGGCACCGGGCAAACAACCGTGGGTTGGCCTGATTGTGGAAGGGCTACGGCCAGGTAAACTGCTTTTGAGAAAGTTGATGTACGTAAAGTGAGTTCGTTATCGCTAATTTTGACGGTTGAGAAGACGTTCGCTGGGGGGTGGGGATCAGGGACGCCCGATGAAAACTCCAAGCTTCAATCACCAAGCATCAGGGAAACTTCAAACCCCAAGCCTCAATGCGCTATTTTGGAGCTTGTGGCTTGTAGCTTCCTTGGTGCTTGGAGTTTGGTGCTTGAGGCTTTTATGACCCCAACCTTCAAATGGGGCTCCACGCTCCACGCTCTTCCCTTCCAAGTCCAACATTTGAGAAAAAGGTCTGCTGGCACCGCGGGTGCTAAGAGACCTGAATGAGCATGTTGCCTTTAATTTCATGTGGGGTGGGGATGGGGATTGTTTTCCTGCTGATTCCGCTGATTCTGCGGAATCGCAGCCGGTTCGCGCAACGCGCGCCGGATTTGCATCACACGCATAAGACGCCGATTCCGCGGCTGGGTGGGCTGGCGCTGGCAGCGGCGTTTCTGGGGGTGGAGGCGTTCGTGGCGGTGTTCTTTCCGGAGCAGGGAATGGCCCGGGAACGGTGGGTGGTGATGGGCAGCTCGCTGGCCATGTTCGGGCTCGGGTTGTGGGATGACCTGCGGCCTTTAGGAGCGAAACGGAAGCTGCTGTGCCAGCTCCTGATTGCAGCGGTGGTTTGTAGCTTCGGCATCGGGATTCAGACTTTCAAGATTCCGTTTACGGGAACCATCATCAACCTGAGCGCGTGGGGCGTGTTGCTGACGATGCTCTGGCTGGTGGCGATGACCAATTTGATCAACCTGATTGACGGCGTGGACGGGCTGGCGGGCGGGATTAGCCTGATGTTGATGGCGTTGCTGGCCTTTGTGGGCTATCAGCATGGGTTCGGGTTGATTGCGTGCGGGATGGTGGGTGCGTTGCTGGGTTTCTTGTGGTTCAACTTTCCGCCTGCCAAAATTTATCTGGGTGACGGCGGCGCGTATTTTTTGGGGTTCCAAATCGGATTGTTGACGCTGGTCAGCTCGCAGAAGGGGACAGTAGTGGCGGCGCTGGTGGCGCCGTTATTTGTGATGGCGCTGCCGATCGTGGATACGACGCTGGCGATCGTGCGGCGCGGGTTGCGCGGGCTGCCGATCTTTCGGCCCGACCGCAAGCATATTCACCATCGTCTGATGGACATGGGTTTGTCGCGGCGGAAAGTGGTGCTGTCGTTGTATGCGGTGACGTTGATTTTCCTGGGAATGGGTTTCACGGTGTTTATGTCGGACGGCTACTGGATACCGGCGCTGCTGGGGCTGGCGCTGCTGTTGATGTTGCTGTGCGCGGGCCGGTTGAGTTTCAGCCGGGAGTGGTTTTCGGTGGGGCGAGTGCTGGGCAATTCATTGAGCATGCGCCAGGACATTCAGTATGCGTTGTGTCTGACGCGGTGGCTGGCGCTGGAAGGCGGGCGGCACAAGTCGCTGGAGGGGCTGTGGACGGATTTGCTTTTCGTGACGCAACGGCTGGGGTTTTCCTCGGTGAAACTGACCTTGGCGGATGGCGAACGGGTTTGGGAACAGCAGGATGTCCAGGTGCCGGTGCCGATGCACACTATCCAACATCAACTCCAGGGGGGGCTGTGCGGGAGCCTGGAACTGAAAGTGTTTTCGTGCCAGATGGACGCAGTTGATTCGGCTTATTTGAGCCAAACGACTGAGGAAGACGCAACGTCCTGCCGGCCAGATCTCATGGATGTCAAATTGTTCGAGGTGGTGAGCGAATTGGTGGCCGAAGGCTGGGTTAAAGCAGCGACTGTGTGGAGAAAAGGCGAGCAAACCGCGCTGAGGTTCGATGGGAAGGCGGCGCGGGCGAAGAGCGAGCGGCCACGCCGGGTGCTGGCGCGGGTGCCGATGGTGCCGGCGTTGCAGCAGGGGTGAGGGGGAATGGATTAAGGAAAACTCCAAACTCCAAACTTCAAACTCCAGGGAAGCATCAAGAACACAAGCCACAAGCGCGCCCTTTGGTGCTTGAAGCTTGGAATTTCCCTGGTGTTTGGCGCTTGAAGCTTGAAGCTTGATTTTCATGGCTCCAAGAAGGAAAACTCCAAACTCCAAACTTCAAACTCCAGGGAAGCATCATGACCACAAGCCACAAGCGCGCCCTTTGATGCTTGAAGCTTGGAATTTCCCTGGTGCTTGGCGCTTGGCGCTTGAAGCTTGATTTTCATGGCTCCAAGAAGGAAAACTTCAAACTCCAAACTTCAAACTCCAGGGAAGCATCAAGACCACAAGCCACAAGCGCGCCTCTTGATGCTTGAAGCTTGGAATTTCCCTGGTGCTTGGCGCTTGGCGCTTGAAGCTTGATTCTCATTGCTCCAAGAAGGAAAACTCCAAACTCCAAACCCCAAACTTCAAACTCCAGGGAAGCATCATGACCACAAGCCACAAGCGCGGTGATGACGGCCATATAATTTCGCTTTGTTCGCCCACTCGCCCTCATGCCGAGGCGCCGCGTCTTCTCCCTCTCCTCCGCTGGGAGCGGAGGAGAGGGCCGGGGAGAGGAGGCGCGTTCTTGCTTAAGACCTCTGGCACACTGTAACCTGAGCGCATGAACTCCACCGCCATCGCCCGCTGTCTGCGTCGCGGTCAGACGGACGAGGAAAAGGGATTGTGGCGCGCGTTGAAAGCTGGACGCTTCGCCGGTTTCAAATTCCGACGCCAACATCCCAAAGCGAAATATTTTCTGGACTTCTATTGTCCGATGGCACGGCTTGCGGTGGAACTGGATGGCTTTCAGCACGGCTTGCCGGAACACCTCCAACGCGACGAGGAGCGGGCAAAGTTTCTCGCGGCCGAAGGAATCCAGGAGCTGCGGTTCTGGAATCATCAATGGCGCAAGAATCGGGAAGGCGTGCTGCTGGAAATATGGGAGGCGCTCCATCGGCGGACAGGGTGTATGAAGGTGGTGAGGAAGGAGCAGAATCAGCGCTTCTTACCGCCAAAGCCGGAGCAAATCATTGCCAAGCCGACGAAGCCGCCGATGTGAAGTGGGAGCCAATGAACGGTGCACCTCCTCTCCCCGTCCCTCTCCTCCATCGGATGGAGGAGAGGGGGTGATGCTTGACTAACACCAAAACGTGCGCGAGGCGGGGGTCGAACCCACAACCTTCGGCTCCGGAGGCCGACGCTCTATCCAGTTGAGCTACTCGCGCGGGTGAAGGCAAAGTAAGTCAATCGGTTGCCGGCGGCAAGGGGTTTTGTGGTGCTCCGCGAAGCCCGCCTAAGAAAAAAATTCAAACCGCGGAATACGCGAAATACGCGGAAAAGAGCTGGAGGCGGGGCGGTGCCTTTCCGCGTATTTCGTGTATTTCGCGGTTCCTCGTTTCCCCCCCGTCCGTTGCGGCTTGGGGGGCTATAGTCGCAGTTGATGCGTGGAGGGTGGAAGGGAACGAAGAATTGCCGACTCAACCTGGGCGGACCGCTCTCCTGAATAGTTGAATCGAAAAGGATTGAAAAGGGGCAGGCGTGTTCATAGGCTCGGCGCATGTTCAGCACCACACAGAAGAGGGCAAGCTTTGCCACAACCCGGAGGAAGAAAAACTCCAAGCATCAAACTCCAAGCTTCAGGAGCCCCTTGAAGGCGCATGGGTCTGGTGCAACGCCGGGCTGGGCTACGCTGGTTTTCACCTTGCTGCTGGCGAGCGGGCTTTGGGCCGCGAAGGGGGCCGATAACACCTATACCATGCAAGGAACCAAGGTGGAGGTGATCTGGAAAGGACCGCTGCGCGAAGACGACCGCGACCAGCAGATTCAAGTGGTGGAGAACTTCATGACCCGGCGAGTCAGCGCCATCGTGCTGGCGCCGCTGGATTCGCAGGCGCTGGTCAAACCGGTGCACAACGCGATTGCGTCGAAAGTCCCGGTGGTCATTATGGACTCGGATCTTAAGTCCGACAAATACGTCAGCTTCGTGGCGACGGACAATTACAAGGGGGGGCAGTTGGCGGGCGAGCAGATGGGCAAACTGTTGGGCGGCAAAGGCAACGTTGTCCTGCTTCGGTATGCGGTGGGTTCGGCCAGCACCGAAGCGCGCGAGGCGGGTTTTCTGGATACGTTGAAGGCGCATTATCCGAACATCAAAATCATATCCGCCGATCAACATGCGGGGGCAACGCGCGAAACGGCCTACCAGGTGTCGCAGAACCTGTTGAACCGCTACGGCCACGAGGTCAACGGCATCTTTTGTCCCTGTGAACCGCCGACGATCGCGATGACCAAGGCGTTGCGGGACATCGGGCTGGCTGGTGGCAAAGTGAAGATGATCGGGTTCGATGCCGGCTCGCAGTCGGTGGTGGATATGAAGAATGGGGACGTGCAGGCCCTGGTGGTGCAGAACCCGATGCTGATGGGTTACCTGGGGGTGGTGACGGCGGTGAAATATTTGCGGGGAGAAAAAGTGGAAAAACGAATTGACACGGGAGTGGCGCTGGTGACACCCGAGAACATGGAGCAGCCGGAAATCAGGGAATTGCTCCATCCGGAGTTGGATAAGTATTTGAAATGAGAAGCGCAAGGCGGGAAGCGCAAAGCGCCTTGCGCTTACCGCTTAGCGCTTTGCGCTTAGCGACTTCAATGGCATGGGCCCGCTTAATAAGACAACGGCCTCCAGACGCCTTTTCAATATTTTCGGCCCGTTCCTGGGTTTGTTGCTGGTCATTGGCTTGTTCTCGCTGAGTCCGACGGTTCGGCCTTATTTTCTGACCGGGGCAAACTTCAAGGTTATTTTGACCCAGACGGTGATAGTGGCCATAGGGACGCTGGGGATGACGCTGATCATTGTGAGCGGGGGAATTGATTTGAGCGTCGGTTCGGTGGTTGCGCTGACGAGCGTGGTGGGGGCGACGACGCTGGCCAAAGGTCACTCGCCCTTGATGGCCGGCTGGCTGACGATTGCGGTGGGAGCCGGCGCGGGGTTGATCAACGGGGTGGTAATCGGCGGGCTGCGAATGATGCCGTTCATTGTCACCCTGGGCATGATGGGGATCGCTCGGGGGACGGCCAAATGGTTGTCCGGCAGTCAAACCGTCAACGCGCCCGAGACGGCCATAAACCGTCTGATGGAGTACAAGGATCCGGGCCATCTGTTTCCGGTGCCGTGGGGCGTTTGGATCACTGTCGGCCTGGCGGCGGCGATGGCGCTGGTCATGCGGCAGACGGTTTTTGGGCGGTATGTATTTGCCATCGGCGCCAACGAAGCCGCTGCGCGGTTGAGCGGCATTCGCATTCGGCGGCAGAAAGGGATGATTTATATTGTGGCTGGAGTTTTCTTTGGCATCGCCGGTTTGATGCAGCTTTCGCGGCTGACGCAGGGGGACCCGACGGTGGCGATCGGCTTGGAACTGGACATCATCGCGGCGGTGGTCATCGGGGGGGCCAGCTTGAGTGGCGGGACGGGCAGCATTCTCGGCTCGATGATCGGCGCGCTGATCATGGCGGTGCTGCGCAATGGCTCCAATCAAATGGGCTGGCCGACCTACATGCAGGAGATCATCATCGGCGTTGTGATCATCATCGCGGTCGCAATGGATAAACTGCGGCAAGGGGGGTGACTCAATGAAGAGTGCAGAATGAACCGGCATGTGGCAGAGTTTACCGCGATTTCAAAATATAGGGGCCAACAGCATCATGGCAGGACAGAATCCAGCAATTCTCATTTTGGCCGCTTCGATCCGCCCCGGGCAGTCTTGGGACTTACGGCTTCCTTACGCCTCCTTACGGGTTACCTTACGGGTTGGAACTCAAAAACAACCCACGTTTATGCACCTCCTTACGGGTTTACGGCTCCAACACCCCCCAAGAGGCAGCAATTCTCATTTATGCGGCAGCGAGGCGTCAAAGCGAGAATTGCCGGGCTCCGAAAGCCAAAATGAGAATTGCTGGACAGAATCATAAACCTCAACGGAGCAAGACACACCACTCCAGCTTCCTGCGATGTCCGCGACATGGAGGTTATCGGCAGACCCGGAGTGAAGGTTACTGATTTTCGACGGCGGGTGCAATCACGCTCCTCCTCTCCCCGACCCTCTCCTCCATCCGATGGAGGAGAGGGAGGTCTAAGATTTCCCGGTTGCGTGTGGAGGCGAGCGCGGTCATTATGCGGCCATGGCAGAGATCCAGAAAAACGTTTTGAAGTTTCTCACCGAGTACGGATTCCAGATCATCGGGGCGATAATCATTTTGCTGGCGGGCCTGTTGACGGCTCGCTGGATTGGCCGGATGACCGAGCAATGGCTGACCAAGAAAGCGGTCGAGCCGCCGATCCGGATGCTGGCGGTGCGGGTGCTTCGTTTGGTGGTGTTCGCGCTGTCGGTCGTGCTGGCGCTGGACAAATGCGGCGTGCCCATCGCGCCGATGGTGGCGGGGATAGGCGTGGCCGGGGTTGGCATCGGGCTGGCGCTGCAAGGGGTGCTCTCGAACCTGGTTGCGGGCCTGCTGATCATCTTCATCAAACCCTTCCGCGTAGGTGAATACATCGAATTGCTCGGGGTGCACGGGCAGGTCACAAAGATCGAGCTTTTTTCGACCACATTGCTCCACGCCGATCGTTCGCGGGTGGTGATTCCCAACCGCAAAATCGTTGGCGAAGTCCTCCAGAATTGCGGTACCATCCGCCAACTCAACCTGTCGGTCGGGGTTGCCTACACGGCCGACATTGCGCAGACCCTAGCCGTCGTGCGCGAGCTGCTGGGCCAGAATCCGCGTGTGCTCAAAGAGCCGGCGCCGATGGTTGGAGTGACTTTACTCGGAGACTCTTCGGTGAACATCGCCATTAAACCGTGGGTCGGTGTGGCTGACGTAGGGCCAGCGTCCGCCGAGATAAATCAGGCGATTCTGGACCAGTTCCGCGCCAAAGGAATTGAAATTCCTTTCCCACAAAGGGAAGTGCGTTTGCTCGATGGCGGCAGCCTTGCGGAGCCGCTGTCCGTCGCGGCGGGTGTGAACCGGCCTTGAACCAGGAACGGCGAGTGTGGCCCTCACCCTGACCCTCACCCTGACCCTCTCCCATCCGATGGGAGAGGGAAGGGGTTCGTGGAGAACTTGCGGCGCTTGCTCCAGAACCGCGCTCCCCACCCCGGGGACGCGGCGCTACCGCCCTATCGGCGCGAGCCGGATGGGCCCTCACCCTGACCCTCTCCCATCCGATGGGAGAGGGAAGGGTCTCTCGACAGCAAGAGGTTTTCTATTTCGGTCACAGTCGCCGTCCCGGTGGTGCCGAGTTTGTGAATGACGATTGAGGCGGCGGCGTTGGCAATTTCCAGAGACTCTGCCAGAGTCGCCCCTGCTGCAATGGCGGTGATCAGGTTCGCGGTGGCAGCGTCACCCGCGCCGACAATGTCGATTTCACCTCGGACCGGCAGGACAGCGACGTGCTCGACCTGGCCGCCAGGAGTCGCGCCGAGAATGCCTCGTTGAGCGAGCGTGACGAAAACGTTCTGGCCATTCTGGCGGGCGAGCGTCAAGGCGACTTGCTTGATGTCGGTGAGGCTCAGTTCGCCTTTGGCTCCCATCAGGGCGGAGAGTTCGGCGGCGTTCATTTTGAACATGACCGGCGGGAATTCTCGGAGACCCCGGCGGCTGTCGGCCAGGATTAACAGTTGAGGATTTGATTTCGCGAGGTTTTTGGTGGCGTCGAGGACTCTATGGGTTATTACCCCCGTTTCCGGGACATCAACCTGGTCCAACAACACCACTGCTGCCACGGCCCCGGCTGCCTCGGAGAGCCGGCGCACCAGCAGGCCCTGGACTGCCTCGGACGTTGGGGCCCAGTTTTTGAGGTCCAAACGGTTGAGTTCGACGGGCGGTTGGTTGGGCGCCAGCACCAGCGGTTTGCAATAGGTGAACGTCCGCCGTTCCTGGGTCTGGAGGAAATAATCCAGTCGAACACCTGGGCGGCTTTCCAGGGCGCGGCGCAATTCAAAGCCTTCGCCATCTTCCCCGACGAAACCGATGGGATAGATGGTTCCGATTCCCAGCGCGGCAAGGTTGTTGAGGATGGTTCCAGCCCCGCCCGGTTGGGCGCGGACGTTGATCACGTTGTGCACGGGCAGGCCGGTTTCAAGGGAAACTTCCTGCTTGGCCGGATCGATTTCCAGGTAGCGGTCGAGGCAGAAATCGCCAAGGACGGCGATGCGCAAGCGGGCGTAGTGCTCGACGATGGCTTTGAAGCGCGCGCGGTCCATCAGCGTGAAAAATACCAGGCGCCAAAGCCGAATCTCCAAGCCGCAAACACCAAGCTACAGGGAAACGAAAGTCGATTTAACCACGGATGACACGGATAACACGGATGGGATGGGAGAGGGGAGATGGAAGATGGAAGAGCGGAGATGGGAGAGAGAGAAGAAAAGGGCCTCCTCTCCCCAGCCCCTCTCCTCCAGGGAATGAGAGGGAGGAGATTTTTCAGACACACCCTTACTTCCGGCGGATAAGCTTCCGTATCCGTGCTATCCGTGAAATCCGTGGTTAAAATCTTTCCGGAAATGATTTGTTTCATGGTTAGGGATTTTCCTCAGGTGGGCTCAACTCTCCAAGCGGTGCAGCAAGTGGTGCAGAAACATCACGTTGTCGCATTGCACGTAACTCATCGCTCCTCCCATGCGCGAGAAGCTTTTGCAGAACCGCAGATAATAGGCCGGATTGTCCTTGGGCGGCTCGCCTTTTGCCCAGTCCCATTTGCCGCCGTCCTGGATGTCCACCACGTAAAGCGCATGGTTGTGGACAATGCTCCGCCCGGCTTGTAGGCGCAGGTTGTTGACGCAACTGAGACTTTTCTCGAACACTTGCGGCGCCATGATGGCCGACCCCACAGACAGCACGACGCCGCCGTCGAGTCCCTCAACTGCGCTGCCGACGAGCCGAAAATCCATTTCCGCCGCGCGGCCAATGGCGGCGCCGTTGAACATCGGATGATTGGAGATAATGTCGTAGCCGATACCCGGATGCACCGTGAGGGGAACATTGTGGCGAAAGGCCTGCGCGAGAATCGAAGCTTCCATCCAGGGATGTTTGACCTGAATCTGTCCGGCGGGAAGTTTATGGGTCAACATGGCTCGGAGTAACTCGGCGCGAGCCGGCGCAAGCGGATGGGCAGGTTCATCGCGCAACGATCTTTCCAAAGATTCGACGGCCGGCAGAGTTGCGCCCTCTTCAGAAATAAATCGCCCAAGGCTGCGGCCAAAGCCTTCGTTGCGCAACGCTGCTGCGAGCAGCGCCAGATGAATGTAGCGGCTGGTCTCGTCCCAGGTCCCGAAGGTGCCTGTGGCAACGTTCTGCTTCACGCTTTCTTCGGTGCGACCAAGGAAGGCGAGTTCCCAATCGTGAATGGCGCCGGCGCCGTTGGTCGCCAGATGGGTGAGCCAGCCGCGTTCAGCCAGCAGGTTGACGATGCGCAGCGCGCCGTTCTTAACCAGATGCGCGCCGTACATCAGAATCACGCTGGCATTTCGTTGTCGCGCCGCGGCGATATTGCGGGCGCATTCGCCGATTGCGGCTTGGGGTCCGGGTTCGCAAGCCGACGGGGGACAGTTGGGGTCAACGAGGATTTTTTCAAGCAGGCTCAGGCTGTGCCGCTCCGCCAGCGGATGGACTTTGACTTTTCCCAGGTCAAATGGCTGTGGATAGTCTCTCATTTTGGATTGCCGTCATTGCCCCAGGACGCTCTGGCTGTCGTGTCGAAATCAAGTAAGGCATGGCTGATTTGCGGACGCGGCGAAAAGCTTGAGTGGAAGTGGAACAATCCGCTAAAGGAAGCCGCAGAAAACATTTGCTCGTCAGTAAAATGGGTTTCGTCTAAAAGGTCAATGATGAGGCCAGTGGAACAACGGAGCCGAATGGCAACAGGCTGTAGGGCGCACTTTCGAGTGTGCGGGTTGATGAAATTTTCCAGGGCGGTGGACCTGGCGGATAGGCTGGAGAGTCGGCCTGAGCCGCAGTCTGGAAAGCCTGCTCTCCATGGATGGTTGGCCGCCCCAACTGTAGCGGCGGTGTGCGACCGCCGTGATTTACTGGAAGGCCGACTCGACGGGGCTGGGGGGCCGCGCCTGGCCAATTGAAACGATCAACAACTCTGCCAACAAATGAACACAAGCAATCCTAAAGCGGATCGACGGACATTCTTGAAGACCATGGCCACTGTCGGCGCCAGCCTGACCCTGGCCGGGCCGGGCTTTGCAGAAGATGCGCCCGGGCTGCCAAAAGGAAAACTCAAGCTCGGCTTCGACAACTTCTCCATTCGCGCGATGAACTGGAAAGCACCCGCCCTGCTGGATTACGCTGCTTCGCTCAAGCTGGATTCGATTTTGATTTCTGATCTCGACGCCTACGACAGTCTCGAAGAGAAGCACCTCAAGGAAGTCAGAGCCAAAGCCGCCGACCTCGGCATACAAATCCATGCCGGCACCTGGAGCATTTGCCCGACCTCCAAATTCTTCAAAGACAAGTGGGGCAGTGCCGAGGAACATCTGGCGCTGGGCATCCGTGTGGCCGGCGCCCTGGGCTCGCCTGTCATCCGTTGCATCTTAGGAATGGCCGACGACCGTAAAAGCGCAGGGGGCATCGAAGCGCGCATGGCCGACACGGTAAAAGTGTGCAAGGCCTGCCGCAGTCGGGCCCTGGATGCGGGCGTAAAGGTCGCCATCGAAAATCACGCTGGCGATATGCAGGCGTGGGAATTGGTCACGTTGATCGAGGCGGCTGGGAAAGATTACGTCGGCGCGACGTTGGATTCGGGCAACGCGACCTGGACGATGGAAGAGCCGCTGGCGAGCCTTGAAACGCTCGGTCCCTATGTGCTGAGCACGGGCATACGCGATTCGATGGTTTGGGAAGACGCAGACGGCGCCAAAGTGCAATGGACGGCGATGGGCGAGGGCCTGGTGGACTGGAAGACATATTTCGAGCGGTTCGCTGCGCTGTGTCCAAACGTTCCGGCGAATCTGGAGATTATCTCGGGTTTCGCCCGCCCGGTTCCTTATTTGCACGATGATTTCTGGAGAGTCTGGCCAAAAGCAAGAGCCGCCGGCTTCGCGAAATTCCTCGCGCTGGCAAAGCGGGGCAAGCCGCTAGAATCTCACAAATCGCCGGATGCAAAAGGCGAGCAGGAGTATCAGAAGGCTGAGTTGGAACGGAGTCTGAAGTATTGCAAGGAGGTGTTGGGTTTGGGGATGAAGTGATTCGGGGCGCTATTCGGCTCTGAGGCATGGCTGATCAGCCATCTGACGTCACGCGCATTGCACCAACTCCGATCCGCGGCGGTACTATCGGGTCGTGTGGTTGCTGTAGCCTCAATGGGAAGCGCTCGCCCTGTCCCTGCCCCAGGAGAAGGAGCCCCTCCTCGCGTGCAAGATTGGTCGCAGGTTTTAGGTTTCAAGCTTGCAAATCTGGTGGCATCGCCCTATTGGACCGTTTATCCAAACAGTCACGTTCAAATCCTGGTTTACTTCGTTGCTGGCTGTTTGTATCGGTGGGTTGCCCAATCCATGCCTCGGCGGCGCGCGGTGGCCGCAGTTTCGCGGAACTCAAGCGGCCGGGACCGCGGTTGGCGAGAAAACCCCGATTCACTTCGGCCCGTCGCAGAGCGTCCTCTGGAAAACCGCACTGGCCGTCGGCCATTCCTCGCCTTGCATTTGGGAGGACCGCATTTTTCTGACAGCTTTTGAGGGCCCGCAGAAATTGGAGACCATCTGTTTGCGCCGCGGTGACGGGAAAGTGCTCTGGAGGCAGGTTGCACCCGCGCAACAGATTGAAATGGTTGGCCAGAGCGCGAGCGCAGACGCCAACCCCGCAGCCTCCACGCCAACCACCGATGGAACCAATGTCTGCGTCTATTTTGGATCGTTTGGATTGCTCTGCTACGACTTCGAAGGCAAGCAGAAATGGCAGTTGCCCTTGGCGATTCCAAAGACCGATTTTGGGACGGGCACTTCGCCGGTTCTGTTCAGGGGCCGTCTCTTGCTGAACCGCGACCAGAACGGCGATTCATTTTTGATGGCGCTGGATGCCGGGACGGGGCGGCAACTCTGAAAAACGGACCGGCCGTTGGCGATTCGCGGTTTCAGCACGCCGCTGGTCTATCATAACGGAACCGTGGAGGAGGTAATTGTCTCCGGCAATGTTCAACTGGCCGCCTACGATCTGAAGGATGGCGCGCTACGCTGGTTTGCTCGGGGATTGCCCAGCTTCGATGTCTGTCCGAGTCCGGTTGCCGGCGAAGGACTCATTTTCGCCGGGGGTGTCAGCAACGAAGGCATTCCGGCTTCCCCCCAAATCCCTGATTTCAAGGCTTTCCTCAACCAGTTCGACTCCAACAAAGACGGCAAATTGCAAGTCCAAGAATTGCCCAAGGTATTCAAAGCCTACGCGATGGCTTTCGACGCCGACAAAAACGGCGAGATAACGAACGAGGAATGGGACAAAGTCGTTAAATATTTTGCGAAGGGCGACAATGCGATTGTCGCCGTTCGGCCCGATGGCCAGGGCGACCTGACCCAGGCAGGCATAGTCTGGCGGCAGCGGCGTGGAGTCCCACGCGTAGCCACGCCCCTATACTATGAAGGCCGTCTTTACGTCATCAAAGATGGCGGCTTATTATCTTGCTTTCGCGCAAAGGATGGCAAGCCGCTATTCGAACTCGAACGTCTTGACGCCGAAGGGGAATACCTTGCCTCGCCGGTCGCTGCGGACGGGCGAATCTATCTCTGCTCGCGAACAGGCGTCATCGTTGTGGTTGAAGCGGGTGATAAACTGAGGATTCTGGAACGCAACAGTCTTGGAGAACCCATTTACGCAACTCCGGCTATTGCCGGAGGAAACCTATACGTACGGACAACCGCGCGACTCTATGCGTTCGGCGACAAGTGAGTTCAGCAGCTCAAGAGAAATCAAACCGTAAAGGGATGGTCGTGGTAAACAACCGTGTCGGCCTCAATGGAGTCAAACTGTCGGATGAAAAAGCGGTTCACGTGAAGAGAACGACCTCCGACCACGAGGTCTTTTGGCGAGAGTCGTTCCGGATTTGACATACTCTCTCGAGGATTCATTACTTCGGTTTCGCGGTTCATGAGTTGTCTCAACTACGAGGCGCCTTTTCCGGGAGCCGTAAATTCGCTTCGGCAAGGTTTCGGATTGAAGGTCCAAGCCCATCCGGTCATGGGCAGCATCCGCCAAATCGGCGAGACGATTGTGCAGGCCGAGAACAAATAGAACTGTGGCAAAGATCCCTAACGAGACCTTGGCGTCACCGCGTTCCAGGCGAAGCAACGTTGGACGGCTGATTCTCACCCGCTCAGCCATTGTCGCCGTGGAAATTCTGCGCCGTTTGCGCGCATCTGAAATGTCCTCCCCAAGCTTCTTCAACAGGCTCCGGACCGGGAGAGGAACTGAAGTTGTGGCTTTCGATTTCATTTGTAGTATGCATGTGTTTTTATGGGCTACAATGAAACATATATATTCCACTGTGTCAATAAAAAATCAAGCGATTTACATCAATCCATTCGGATATTTGAATACATGATAGTCCACCCCCTAAAAGTATAAGTGGACTGTAACCATCCTTCTGTGGTATTCGTCTTTTACGTTCGATGAGAAGCTGCATGAACATATCAGCCACGATTTGGCCGACGATGTCGGTCGCGAAGGCGACACGTCATAGCCGGTTAAACCCGGGTTGTGCGTTCAGCCTTGGGCTATCGAGGTCGTATCGCGGGCAACGCCCAGAAGCGACATTGGATAATCCGGAGGTAAGCAGGTAACGAATCGAAAGAAGACTTCTACACCCTGCTTGCCTCGTGTAAGCAGGGTTTTTATTTCCCTGAAACGGACGGTGAATGGGAGCAACGAAAGGTGAACAGTCTGTGAACGATAACTAAGCGACGTCTTGATGATGTTCGACAGTGCCAAACGAATTCAGGCGCAGGAAAGCCGAGGCTTTCCACCGATGGGATCTGCCCATCGCGAGCGAACACGGGCGCCGAGATGGTTTGAAACGCTTTTACATTTTAAGGGCTTCGGAGGAGGTGTGCCCCAAACACCGAAACAGCCGCCGTGAATCCGCGGGCTGGGATCGAGGAGATCACCAGGAGGTGTTTGTTCTTTGTTGAAATGGCATGGGCCGGGTGCGTAATGACGCTCCCGGCCCTCTTAATTTCCGCGGTTGTGATTTAACAGCAGAATGGCTTCCCGCCACGGAGCATGTCCGGGTGCAATTCCCGGCAACCGCAGCAGCTTTTTTCACAGGCTGCGCGTCAGCACGCGGCCGAGTCTCCAAAACTCAGCTTACTCCGGGCGGCACGGAGGCAGTCTGCCAATTTCATTTTGGGGTCGTGGCAGACAAGTAATGCACCTGCCCTGCAAGCAGGTTAATGCGGGAGCGTTACCCGCCGACTCCACCATTTCATTGCGGGAAACTCGACCAATGCACAGAGAGAAGCCTCATAAACTTCTTCAGGTGGGTGTGACTCCCACTCCCGCTACCAATTTCAAAGGGAAGTGATCCGGCTGCCCGACTGTAAATCGGGTGTCAGAAAACAAAGCCGGAAGTGACGAACTGGAGCGTTACCAGCACTTCCCACCATTTCGGACTCGTAGCTCAATCAGCAGAGCGCCCCGTTGTCTGCGGGAGGGCTGAGGGTGCAACTCCCTTCGGGTCCGCCATTTTCTCGGAGCGTAGCTCAGTCTTTAGAGCGCCCGGCTTGGGACCGGGAGGCCGCAGGTGGAAATCCTGCCGTTCCGACCATATTCAAACTGCTGCCGTGGTCGAACACATGAGGCATCCGTCTTCTAAACGGAACGATGCAGGTGGGAATCCTGTCGGCAGCACCATTGCCAGATGGTGTCAAAGTAGCACGACGGTTTGTTAAACCGGACGGTGTTGGTGCGAGTCCAACTCTGGCAGCCACTTCAAATGTAGAGTGTAGATTTCAGAATGCAGAATGCGGAGCCCGCTTGGCTGGCATCGCGCAGTGAACGGGCCATTATTCTGCACTTTGCATTCTCCATTCTGAACGAAAGACAGGGTGTAATGTCAGCAGCAGACGGCCTTGTTCGGAACGAGGAGGTCGCAGGTGCAAGTCCTGCCACCCTGACCATTTCGGATGGTTGGCAGAGCAGTAATGCCCCGGTCCCGAAAACCGAGAGAGCCTCCGGGCTGCGTGGGTGCAATCCCTACACCATCCGCCAATTCTCAACCCTTAACAACCTGAACCGCTTTGGATCGAAGCCGCTATTAACCATCGTCTCGTAGCTCAAAAGAAGAGCACTCGCCTGATAAGCGGGAGACCGCGGAGCGTTACCGCGCGGGACGACCAGCCTTCGCTCTCCGAGCTTCGGCTCGGCGAGCCAATCCCCGAGCAGCTGAGGCAGATTGGCGCCTCGCTGAAGCCGAGGAGACGTTGGCGCGATACCAACCTCGGGGACCATCTGAATGCAGAGTGCAGAATGCAGAATGCAGAATCTGCCATTTTGCACTCTGCACTCTCAACTCATCACTCAAAACCTCCCGCTTTGGCGGGCACGATCCGCCTTCGCAATTGCTAAGGCGGACAGGAAGGAAACATGAACACCCTAACTGAAACTCAGGTGCGCCTTTTCGCCTCGGCCCAAAGCTGGATCGAAGGCGAAGCGGTGCGCCAACTCTATGCCACCGCGAAACTGGACGGCGTTCGGCTGGCGGTGGGCTTCCCGGATTTGCATGCGGGCAAAGGCACGCCTGTCGGCGCGGCGTTCGTGACCGAGGGCGTTATCTATCCGCACTTTATCGGTGGTGACATCGGCTGCGGGATGGCCTTGTTCAAGACCAATCTCGTCCGCCGGGATGCCAAGCTCAATCGCTGGGCGAGGCTGCAGTTCAACCTCGAATACCCGTGGGATCAGTTCGTCAGCGACTTCCTCGCTGAACACGATC
>WNGQ01003015.1_pt1 | contig 27167 bp, 19 predicted proteins | sample 5407661 | NCBI WGS metagenome assembly WNGQ01 (sample SAMN13153382, study PRJNA577476) | soil metagenome | isolation source: 60 cm soil or saprolite under Garry oak tree replicate 2 | place: USA:California | collected 2016-06-15 | reverse complement strand
CTGCCCACTGAAAATCAGCCCCCTCGTGGCGCTTAAGTTTTCCAGCATGCGCTCGGGATAGACGACAAGGCCGTCAACGAGCGAAGCCATCTTTTGCAAAATGTAATCCGTGGCGATGCTGGAGTCAGGCAGCACCACACGTTCCGCCGACGAATGCGAGATATCGCGTTCATGCCAGAGCGCTACATTCTCAAGTCCCACAACGCTGTTCGCGCGCACGACCCGGGCCATCCCGCAAATCCGTTCAGAGAGAATTGGATTGCGCTTGTGCGGCATCGCGCTCGAACCCTTTTGACCTTTTTTGAATTTTTCCTGCGCCTCACCGACTTCAGTGCGCTGCCAGTGACGAATTTGCAACGCGAACTTGTCCAGTGACGAAGCGATGACCGCTAGAGTGCAGAGATATTCCGCATAGTTATCCCGCTGAATGATCTGAGTCGACACCAGCGCGGCTTTTAATCCCAGCCGGGCGCAAACTTTTTCTTCAACCTGGGGATCCAGATGTGCGAAGGCGCCGACCGCGCCACTAATTTTGCCTACCGCGACTGTTTCTCGCCCGCGCGCCAGACGCTCGCGATTACGCCGCATCTCGTCATACCAGAGCGCGAATGTCAGGCCGAAGGAAGTTGGCTCGGCATGGATGCCGTGCGTCCGCCCGACTTGCGGAGTATTTTTGAATTCGATCGCCCGGCGCTGCAACACCTTCATCAGCTCGTCGACTTTTTTCAGCAGAATGTCGCAGGCGTCGCGCAGCAACAGCGCGTTCGCGGTGTCAACGACATCTGATGACGTCAATCCGTAGTGAACAAAACGCGCGGCGTCGCCAATCGATTCCGCCAGGTTCGTGGTAAAGGCGATGACGTCGTGATCGGTCGTCTTCTCGATTTCATTGATGCGCTCGACCGAAAACATGGCGCGGCTTTTGATCTGTTCGAGAGCATCGCGCGGAATCGCTCCCATCTCAGCGTGGACTTCGCAGACGGCTATCTCGACGTCCAGCCACTTCTGAAACTTTGTTTGTTCAGACCACAGCGCGCCCATTTCGGGCAATGTGTATCGGGAAATCATTTTTCTGTTGATCTCAGTTTCGCGATTTTGTTAGTCTGGATTTGATGGTTTTCTGACCTAAACAGGCTCCGGTTAGGTTTCCTTTTAACAGCCACTTTCCGGCCATTTGGCCTGGGTTAGCGCAGGCGGGTTCCCAATGCTCTCAAAAATCCGATCGCGGCAGAATTGCCCAACCGCACTCTTTCCCATTCTCCTAATTCTGGCTTTCATCACGATCATACCAGAGACTTTCGCGCAAATCCCAAACGCGGCGCCGGCGGCGGCCGGTGTGACCGCACGCGACAATGCTGCAGCTGAGTCAAGACGGCGGGTGGTTCTTCCGCCGCGAAGTACCAATGCGAACGATTCGTCGTTGCATAAAGCAACGCGGATTGAAAGACGGGCCTTTGAGCTTATTAATAAGGCTCGGCAGGAGAAAGGTTTGTCGCTGCTCAGTTGGGATCCCGAGCTGTGCCGGATGGCCCGCGCTCACTCTGAAGACATGGAGCAACGCCGGTTCTTTTCACATGAGACGCCGGACGGTTTGCGCATGAATGATCGCGCGCGCTCTTTCGGCATTGCACATTTCAAATTACTCGCTGAGAATATTGCTATCAACCAGGGTTTCGACGACCCCGGGGCACTGGCCGTAGAGCAGTGGTTGCTGTCGCCCGGTCATCGCGCGAATATCTTAGATCCACGCTTTGAGCAATCCGCGGTTGGAGTTTCGGTCGGCGCCGATGGAACAGTTTATCTGACTCAGGAGTTCATCGCGCGTTAACTCAATTGGTCACATAGACGAAGGCCAGCAGAGCCAAATTCATCGCAACGTACCTCCGTCTGATTTGAACACCCTCAAATTCTCCGAATATTCTCTGGGCCTCTGCGCCAGGCTGGTCTCTATCTCAACGCATCAGAGCTGACAAAGTACCGCGCCAGGTACCAGCGCCCGCCACGTTCCAGTAAGGTGAAGGTCTCCATTCCTTCGCCGTGTTCAAATGAAGTTTGGTATACGACTACCACGGAATGTCCCGGAAGTGGAGCTGTTGAGGTTTGCTCTTCGCGCGCCGTTTCGAGGTTGCGCACGCGGACCTTGCCGAGTTTATCCTGCAGTTTTTGAAAGGTCGCCTTCGACTCGTCCAGCGTAGCATCCTTGCGCCATTCATCGGCGGCCTCGTAATAAAGCTTTTCGTACCGGCCGGCGTCAATATCTTCAATCGAAGCGTCGAGCACGGACTGTGCTCCGGCGGGAATGCCGCTGCGGCGAACGCCTTCACCGCAGGCCCATACTGAAACACAAGCAGCAACCGAGACCAACGCAAGCATGCGGCTTTGCCACCGCACACTGCGGTAAGGCTTTGCCTTACCGGCGCGGGCTGGACTTAGCCGCCAGAGGCTATGACTCTGCTCGTTGTGATCGAGGCGCAGCCTTGGCTGTGAACTCACTTGATATCTTCACGGAAAGGCTTAGCCTTTCCGCCATGTGCGGCAAAGCCATCGCCGGTCATACCTCGATCCACGCCGTCGGCTCTTTCGGGAACGACAGGGTGATTTCGGTCTCGCAGGCGAATAACGGCGCTCGCTCGTGCAGTGCTGTCTCGGCGGTAATTTTCGCCAGATAAGGATTGTTTGCTCGTTGCGAAAGATGAGCCAGGACGATGTGATTCGCCTGGCCGTCAAAACCGTCAGTCAGCCACTCGGCCACATCTTCATTTGAAAGATGACCGAGCCGCGAAAGAATGCGTTGCTTCAATTCCCAGGGATAGTGTTCGACCGTACTTTTACGCCGTCATGCGTGGCGGTGAAACCAAAGTTATCCACCGCGTCATGGGGCACCGTGAATGGATGAAAGTCGATCTCGCCGATGCGGAAATCGTTTCCGGAATCAATTTCTATCATCCGGTCACGCAGGGCATCGGCGCGCCGCCGGGGCTCGTCGCTCGAGACGTTTCGACGCTCGCCGATGTACGCATCGCGTGTCTTGGCAGACATGAAAACAGGGCAATCCAAATCTTTCATCAGAACACGCAAGCCGCCTGCGTGATCGCCATGCTCGTGAGTGATCAGAATCCCGTCGAGCGTTTTCGGGTCTTCACCCATCTGGGCCATGCGCCTCACAATCTCGCGTGAACTTAATCCCGCATCGACCAGCACCCTCGCGCCGTTAGCAACCAGAAGGACCACGTTGCCGGTTGAGCCGCTGCCTAGGACGGTGAGTTTCATCACAGTGCAGAATTAAGCAAGATGTGCCCGAGAAACAGCGATTTTCCATTCATCATTTTTCATCTGCCATTAAACCATTGAGGTCGGTCGGTAATAGATCATGCATTTTCAAATGACAAAATGATAAACGACAAATGAAAAATGGAAAATATCTCAGATTTCCAGCCGCGTGCGATCGACGACAAAGCCGTTCAGGTTACCCAACGCGCCCAGCGCCAGCGCGTCCGTAGTAAAACAGGACCGCGCCACGCGTTGTAGGTCTTCCACCGTTACGGCAGCGATCCTTCTTATGATCTCATCCGGCGAGATGCGGCGGCCGTGAATGATTTCCTGTCGTGCCAGTGCGCCGACTCGGGCGCTGGAAGATTCCAATCCCAGAAGGATTGAAGAGGTTGCCTGCTGTTTCGCCAACTCGAGTTCTTCCTGAAGAACAGGCTCATGCACAGTGCGACGTAACTCTGCCAGGGAAAGATCGACGATTTGATCAATTTGCGCCGGCGAAGTACCGGCAAAGATCGTGAACATCCCAACGTCGGAAAAGGTGCTGCCGCCGGCGCCGATCGAATATGCCAGCCCCCGCTCCTCACGTATCGATTGCCACAGGCGGCTGGAAGTGCTGCCGCCGATAATCGTGCCGAGCATGCTCGCGGCATAACGGTTGTCGCTTATTGCCGAAGGCCAGGGCGCCGCAATGATCAAGTGCGCCTGTTCCAGCTCACTCTTGCGTTCAATCAGAATCGGCGCCGCGGCGGCGGGCAGCTCTTTCGGTTCGGTTTCTTCCGGTGGCAAATTTTGATCAGCAAAAATATTCGCCGCCAATTCCACTAACCGCTGATGTTCGATGTTGCCCGCCGCGGCGACCACGAGGTTGCGGGGCGAATAGTTTTCGGCATGGAATTGGGACGTCGCCGCCTGATTGAACGAGGAGACCGTTTGCTCAGTGCCTTCAATTGGGCGTCCCAGGGAATTACCGGGGAAGTAAGCCGAGTTGAAAAGCTCACTTAGCAGCTCTTCCGGCGTATCCTCGATCATCTTCATTTCTTCGATGATCACTTTTTGTTCGCGGGTCAGATCGTCTTCAGCGAAACGCGGATTCGTAACCAGATCCGACAGAAGATCGAAGGCTTTTGTTAACTCGCTATCGACTATCTTGAAGGCGAAACCGGTCAGTTCGTGGGTGGTGTAAGCATCAAGGTGCCCGCCCAGGCGATCAGATTCGATGGCGATATCTCTCGCCGACCGCCTCATCGTCCCTTTGAAAAGGGCATGTTCGATGAAATGCGAAATGCCATTCAGGTGACGCGCTTCATGACGAGAGCCGCGGCGCACCCAAATGCCGATACTGATTGAGCGCAGGCCCGGCATATGCTCGGTCAAAATGGCCAGACCGTTGGCCAGCCGGGTTATTTGGACTTGGTCGATCATCAAAAAGGAACCGCTGCCGCGTGAACGATTTATCGTAGCACGCGCAAAAGGCGTGTCAAAACGGCGGCAACACTGTCCTGGTAAAAGACTTGAACAGGCAGGAATTAGCCGCAATGTGGCTTGACAGTATCGACGCGGGTGGCCGAAAATGAATACACCAAATTGGCTGAGAGTCTCCCTTGCCCGCGTAAATGTTTGGCCTGACAACGAGCGATCAAAACCAGTCGCCGAAGCATCTGACTAATCCTGGAGACGGGCGACCTGAAAAACAAAACCGTGGCAGACACAACCGACTTTCCCTTTAACCGGCTCCGCTCTTTGCGGAAGGCGTCTGGAGGTTCAGCCTTAATGAAAAGCTTTCAAATTAGGCGCTTGCTCGAACGCGTCTTTACGCCTCTGATTTTTGTCTCCCTGCTGAGTGCAACCGTCGCCACTCCGACTGCCGCGAAAGGCACGCGCGGCCTGGCAACAATTACCGGAACTGTCAGAGACAACAAAGGAGCGCCGTTGGCGGGCGCGCTGATTCAGTTGATTCGCGAAGGTCGGGCAGTTATCAAGCAAACCTACAGCGGACGTGACGGGAGTTTCAGCGCCAGGATCCCTGCCGGGCGTTATTCGTTGCGAGCGATCGCCGACGGATTCAGCGAAGTGCTCTTCTCATCGGTGACGGTTAGCCCGTCGGCGGAAATCATCTATCGCTTTAATCTCGAGCCGCTTGGGTCAGGCAGAACTCTGGTCGAGCAGCGCGCGGATCGCGACAGCGCAAAGTGGCGCCTGCGCGCGGCCCAAAGCCGGCGGTCAATTTTTCAGGCCAACGAAGGCAAAGATGCGACGATCGCCGAGGTTGAAGCGGCAGAAGATGCGGCGAACCAGAGCAGCGAGCTGATCGGCGAGCAGCGCGAGGCCGCGAACAAGGCCCGCATGCAGGGTGTCATTGAAACTTACTTCGCAGCTTCGACCAATCCCTTTGCCTCCAGCTACGAAGGCGTGAATTTTGCAGTCGCACTTCCGGCCTCCGATCGGGTCGATCTGGTCTTCGCCGGTCAGACGGGAACTGGCGAGGGCGCGCCACAGCGCCTGGAAGCGACCGCCCGAGTACGCGCCGGCGATCGACATCATTTGAACATCGGGGCCGGCGGTGTCCGCCTGCAAACATTGACCGTGGCCAATGGCCGCCGGACGCGTAATGGCCTGGGCCAAATGTCAGTACGGGCAGTCGACGAGTGGATCGTCCGAGACGGCGTGGTGGTCGTTTTTGGCCTCGATTATTCGCGATTTTTGGGCGCCGGCAATGCCGATGCGATCGTTCCGCGAATTGGATTTCAGTTCGATGCCAACGCGCGCACGCGCGTAAAGGCGGCCTTCGCTCCCGGAGGGGAAGAAGCTGAACAGCAGTCTTCGGCGAATTTCGAAGACGGTGACGTGATTTTCAAACAGCCCATGACGCGTCCTGTTGCCCTGGTCGATGGACGCGCTGTCCTGAATCGCAGTCGGCGGCTCGAGATCGGCGTTGAACGCGTACTGGATAACGCTTCGAATCTCGAGGCAACTGCTTTCTTTGATTCGGTGAATGGTCGCGGTGTCGGTTTGATGGCTACGCCTGTCTCTTCATTCAGTGGCGATGCCGGTGCTGCGCTTCTCGGCGTAGCAAATCAGCAAGGCAGCGCGCGCGGACTGCGAGTCGTTTACTCGCGGCGGCTCAGCCGGGTATGGAGCGCTTCAGCAGGTTACTCATTCGGTCGCGGTCAGAAACTTTCCTCGAATGGAATTAACAACCCGGGAGAACTTTTCAGTGACGGTTTCTTTCAAACTGCGGCAGTGCAATTGAGCGCGGGCTGGTCAACCGGTACTCACGTGCAAACGGTCTTTCGCTTCTCGCCCCAGGCAACCGTTTTCGCCATCGATCCATTTGCCGGGCGGCTGGCGGTTTACGATCCATCGCTAAGTATTCAGGTCACGCAGGATCTGCCGAGATTTGGCTTGCCCGTTCATGCGCAGGCAATCATCGATGCGCGCAATTTGTTTGACTTTCAGTCCAGCACCGAAAATGGAGAAACCCTGCTGCAGCTTGGTCAGACCCGGCGAACCCTTCGCGGTGGAATTTCAGTCAGGTTTTGAGTAGAAGAAATCTGCGGCTACTTACGAACCCCGGACAGTCACTTGGTTTTATCAACCGATCCGATTTTCTCTGCTCGTGTCCAAAATCCTGGAGGAATATGAAAACTTGGATGCGGGTCGACCCGGGGCTCATAAGAATTGGGACCACCGAAGCCGAAAGGATGGCCCATACTTCCAAGTTTGCAAGGTCAAGCAGCCACAGTGATCGGTGAAGCCAAAAAACGCCTGCTGGAACATTGATTGCCTCGATAGAAGCGGAAATGTGTACCGGTTAGGCGATGGTTGAAATGAAAGGTTCAGTCCTGACAGCCAAGACATGGGTGCTGCTGATCGTGGCAGCGCTGTTGATTGCTGCGGGCGCACTGAATTTATCGCAACGCTTGCGGCAGCAACCTCCGCCATGGGACGGGGTCACCTGGACCGACACCAAAGACGGAGTCGTCGCGAAAGCTGTAACGTCCGGATCGGCTGCCGCCCGGGCCCGCCTGATGCCGGGAGATCATCTGGTGGCGATCAGTGTCGATGACCGAAAATATGAAACCATAACCTCGTCGAGATTCGTGCCGATGTATCTCGATCACGCGCGCGTCGGTGGCGAGATTCATTATCTGATTGAGCGGGCCAATTATCCTCCGGAAACGAGATACTACTATTCGGATCTTGATAATCTCGGCACCATCCAAACCTGGACGGCCCGCGATCTGTACTTGAATCTGATTGGTCTGGTCTATCTCTGCATTGGCCTTTTTGTGATTTTCAAACAGGGCGGCCGTGCGCCTTTCGTGCTTCACTTTGCCAGCGTCTGTCTGGCGGCGTTTGTTTTTCATTTCTACACGCCGATTGGAATTTATAAAGATCTCGATCTCGCCGTCGCTTTCCTGGACAGCGCCGGGTTGATTTTGTTTGCGCCTCTCTTTCTGCACTTCAGCGCCATTTATCCGACGCGATATCACCTCTTCGATGAGAAGCGCTGGCGATCCGTGATCTTGTACGTGCCGGCGATCCTCCTGCTGTTCGTTTCCGTAGCGGTTTTTCTGCGTGACCAGATAGTGTTCATATTTCCGTCAGCCCGAAGGCTGCTGGATTATTCACCAACCTTCGCGGCCCTCTTTAACCGAATCGTTATCTTTCAACTGATGGTTGCCCTGGTTGCGAGTGCCGCCCTGCTGCTGGTCCGCTTCGTGAACAGCAAGAGCACCGTGGCGCGCCAGCAGTTGAAGTGGGTCGTCTCAGGATCGGCGCTGGCCATTGCTCCCTTCACCCTGCTTTATGCGTTTGGTTACATCCTGGGCGCTGAAGGAAACGAGACGGTGACAGACCTGGCGATCATGCCGCTAATCCTCATTCCGCTGTCCTTCGGTTACTCGGTAGTTCGCTATCGTTTGATGGACGTCGAGTTGGTAGTGCGGCGCGCAGCAGTTTATGCGCTAACCACCCTCGCAATCGCGATGGCAATCGGCGGGGTCGTTTACCTCGCCGGGCTCTACGCGCTGAGCGGCGGCGTGACCTCTTCAAACGAAATTACTCTGCGCTTGATTCTCTCGATCGCCGTGATGGCCATCATCGTGATGATCGCCGCGCCCATCAAGAATTTTCTCCAGGAGCGAGTGGACCGGCTGTTCTATGGCCGCCGCTACGACATGCGCCGCAGCCTTTTGGATTTCGGTCGCACCTTGTCGGCCACCACCGCGCTCGAGCCACTCCTTGATTCTTTGATCACCAGGCTGCGCGAAGTTTTGAATGTAGAGCGCGTCGCAATCTTTATCGAAGACGCGAGTGCACCGGCCGGTTATCGCGTCGCGCGCACGCTGGGGCTTTCGACTGAGATGATCGTGCCCCCGGATTTCCGCGAAATGATTCGAACCCGTTCCGCCGAAACCGGCGTCGTGCGGGCTGATGATCTCGATCTGGTCCCGGAAGCTTCGGGATTTGTCCGCCGCTCGCTCCACTACTATGTTCCCTGCGTGGTGCGCGGTCGCATGGTCGCGGTGATTGGTTTGGGCCGTTCCGCCGACGGGGCCCTGCTTTCGTCTGAAGATGTTGAGATCCTGCGAACGGTGTCCGGGTATATTGGGGTGGCGATCGAAAACAGCCTGCTGTATCAGGAACAAAAACAGCGCGCCTACGAACTCGAGCTCCTCAAAGAGTTCAATGAATCGATCGTCGAATCGATCAATGCCGGTTTGCTGGCGGTCGATCTCGAAGGCCGCATCACCTCGCTGAATCCGGCGTTGGAAGAGATGTTTTCGGTGACTCGCGACGAGGCGATTAACAAGCACGTAGAAGATTTGTTCACCGAGGAATTCGGCGACACTTTGCGCCAGGTGCTCGGTTCCGAGGGCTGGAAGCTGAGTGACACGCGGCAAATTTACAAGCTGCACACCAGGACCCGCGCCGGCCGGCCCGTCGTCCTCAACATCGCGCTGGCGCCTTTGCGCGCTGACTCGAGCGAATTGACAGGCGCTCTGGTGATGCTGGAAGACGTGACGCGGCGAATGGATCTGGAAGAAAAGCTGCAACAGCGCGAAAAACTTTCTTCCATTGGATTGCTGGCCGCGGGCGTGGCCCACGAAGTCAATACCCCGTTGACGGGCGTTTCTTCCTACACGCAGATGCTGTTGAGCATGATGCCCGAGGGTGATCCAAAGCACGCGCTGCTGGAAAAAGTCCGGCGACAGGCCGAACGCGCTACCGACATCGTCAATAATCTCTTGAACTTTTCTCGCACGGGCAGCGCGACTGAATTTACCGACGTCGATATTCACCGGATACTCGACGACACTTTGCAATTACTCGAGCCCCAATTGCGCCGCAATCAGATCGAAATTGTGCGCCAGTACGCGTCGGAAGCCGGCGTCGTATTCGGTAACTCAGTTAAGCTGCAACAGGTGTTTACGAATCTAATTCTTAATGCGCGCGACTCCATCAGCAACGGCAATGGAAAGATCATCCTCGCCACTCGCGGCGACGGCGCCGATGGCTCGCTGGTGGTCGAAGTTGCCGACAACGGCGAAGGCATAGCGCCGGAAAATGTCGCCAAGATTTACGATCCCTTCTTTACCACCAAGGGTGTCGGGGGAGGCACCGGGCTTGGCCTGGCGGTAACCTACGGCATCGTGCAGGAACACTCCGGCCACATCAGCGTCTCCAGCGCTCCCGGGCAGGGAACAACGTTTCGAATTAGCCTACCCAGAGAGAATCCTCGCTCGCAGCTGCGCGCGGTGGCACTCTAGTTACAGATCCATTCGCTTCCTTCCGATCGTTCGGCTTTAAAGTTTGGAGAACCCCTAAGCATAAAAAATTGCTTGGCCACATGGCTAAAAAGGGTTCAGTGCTCGTCGTCGATGACGAGGAGATCATGCGCGACGTGCTCGAGACGTTGCTCTCTGCCGAAGGCTATCGCGTAGATCTCACCAAGACGGGCGAGGAAGGATTGGAGGCGTTCGGCAAGCGTCCCTATGACGCGGTGTTACTAGACGTTTCGATGCCGGGGATCGGCGGCTTGCGCGCCCTTGAAGAGTTTCTGAAACTCGATGCCGATGCCGTCGTCATTATGATTACCGCCTATGCGACTTTCGACACGGCGATTGCGGCCTGGGAGAAAGGCGCCTTCGGTTGCATTCGCAAGCCTTTCCAAAACGAAGAGATCAGCGCGCGTGTCGCGGCCGGCGTAAAACAGCGCCGCAAGGAAGAGGAGCGCCGATCCCTGCGCCGCGCGATGAGCCGCGAGGTTGATCGCGGGGCGATCATCGGCCGCTCAGACATCATGCAGGAAGTTTTCCGCCTGGTGGAGCAGGTGGCGCCGGCCCGCTCGACGGTCCTAATCACCGGCGAGAGCGGCACCGGCAAAGAGTTGATCGCGAAAGCGATTCACGAGGCGAGCCCGCGCGCCAACAGTGCTTTCGTCACCGTGAATAGCTCGAATATTCCATCCGAGCTTTTGGAATCCGAGCTGTTCGGTCATACCCGCGGCGCGTTCACCGGTGCGGTGGCCGCCAAGAAAGGTCTGTTTGAAGTCGCTGACGGCGGCTCGATCTTTCTCGACGAGATCGGCGACATCCCGCCAGAGACGCAGGTGCGTCTGCTGCGCGTCATTCAGGAGCGCGAGTTCACTCCGCTGGGCGATACGAATCCGCGCCGCGTGGATGTGCGCATCATCGCGGCCACCAATATCGAGCTTAAGGAAGCGGTGCGACAGGGAACGTTTCGCGAAGATTTGTATTACCGGCTGTCGGTGGTGCCGATCGAGCTGCCGCCATTGCGCGATCGGCGCGAAGACGTTTTGCCGTTGGCACAACACTTCATTCAGAAATACAACGAAGAAAATGGACGCCACGTATCGGAACATATCGCCCCCGACGTGTTGGCATTACTCGAGAGCTATTCGTGGCCGGGCAATGTGCGCGAGCTGGAAAATGCCGTTGAACGCGCAGTCGTAATTGCGCCCGGTGATGAGATTACGCACGCCTGTTTGCGGCCGGAGATCGCCGATCCGCAATCAGCGCGCGCCGCTGTGCGGGCTGACGCCGGCGCTTCCGCCGGAATAGACATTGGTCGCGGGGTCAACTTCTATGACGAGGTTCGGCGGTTCGAGATTGATTTGATTCGACGCGCACTGGATCAAACCGGCGGGCATCAATCGCGCGCCGCGCGTCTGTTAGGGATGAACCCGACAACGCTTAATTCGAAGATCAAGACCTATAATATTAACTTGCGGCCATAGACCACGGTTCTACGGCAACCGAGCAACCTTTTCGACCATCATAGACAAGCCTCAAACGTGTCGCGGGTAAGGTTTGAAGGCGGTGCTCAACAGGTCAGCAACCGCCAAATGTTTTAATCGAATCAAAGGAATTATGTTCAGAACCAAGTTACTCTCCTGCACTTCTTTAGCCCAAAGGCTTGGATTAATATTAGCAGTTGGCGTCGCGGGTGGAATTGCGAATGCCCAACAAACACCGGCTACCGGCTCGCGCTTTGACGTCATCAGTTATCACATCGAAGCCCAATTGAATCCGAACGAACACGCCTTGCGCGCGGGCGCCGATTTGACTTTCGTGCCGCTGGACCCGACGCGGTCGGTCGTTTTCGAATTGAACGGCTCGCTGCACATTGACAGCATCGAGAAAGACGGCCACGCGCTGACGGGATTTGTGCAGGACTCCGTGGGCGCCGGCTCGCTTGGTCCGAATGTGCGCATCGACCTTGGCCAGGTAGTGCCGGCTGGTCAACCCGTCACGTTGCGCATTCGCTGGAGCGGCGCCCTGGCAACACCCGAAGGCGGCCCGCTGGCAAACAAACGCCTCGCTTACATTGGGCCGGAAGGGTCTTATCTGATGTACGCGTCGCGCTGGTTTCCTTTTCATGATTACGCTGCGGACCGCGCAACTTCGGATATCACGATGATCGTACCGACGGGCGTTCAGGTGGGCGGGATTAGCGACGACCCCATAACTCCCCAGGTCGATAAGAACGGCACCACTCGTTTTCGATTCGTTAACAAACAACCCGTACTGGTCGGCAATTTCATCGCCGGTCAATACGTCGTCAAGACCCTGCGCTTCGGCAATTACGAGTTGCAGTTTTTCGTTAAGCCGGGCAGCGAGAATCGCGTTTCGGCTTACGGCGAAACGATGGGTCACGCGCTTGAGTTTTATTCGAGACAGTATGGCGCGCCGGCTTTCGGATCCCGTTTCGTGGTTGCCCAAACAGATGACGAAGCAATTGACGCCTACTCAGGACCTGGAATCTTGTTTTTGGCATCGAAGTTTTTCGATTCCTCTCGTCCCGCCCCGGAAGAAAGATTGCAGCGCGAAGTTGCTTATCAATGGTGGGGCCAGACGGTCGGCTTAAAGTCGTTCGACGATGCCTGGATTTCGCAGGGTCTCGCCGAGTGGAGCGCCTTTGCCCTGCGCGAATCAAGTTTGTCCGCCGGCCCGCTCGACGCGGCCCAACGCGAAGAACAGGAACGCGCGCTCACGTTTGAACAAACGGCTTCGATTGCGCGCGCGCCGAGCACTCTCGACGATCAATCAGCGGCTTATCAATCGATAGTCTTCTACAAAGGCGCGATGGTATTCCGCATGTTGCGCGAGACCCTGGGCAAAGAAAAATTTGGTCAACTGCTGGCCCAGTTCCTGAATCAATATCGCAATAAGAATGCTGCGATCGACGATTTTGAGCGTCTGACTACCCGGATTGCCGGGCAGAATATGCGCTACTTCTTTGCGCAATGGATCGAAGGCACGGGCGTGCCGGAGTTCAGCGCTGATTATCAAATCATCCGTACCCGCGCCGGTAAATTCCGGACCCGGGGCACGATGCGACTGAACATTGAAGGCTTGCACATGCCGGTCGATTTGATGTTGCGCTCTGAAGGGGACAGCCAAACCACCACCGTGCAATTGGACAGCAAGAGTGAAGATTTTGATTTCGAATCAAACGGCCAGCCGATTGAAGTCATTGTCGACCCTAACAACAAAATTCTGCGAATGTCGGACGATCTGAAAGTGTCGATCGTCGCGCGCCGCGGTATTGAGCTCTTTCACGAAGGCCAGTACGCCGAAGCCCAACAGCAACTGGAAGCGGCGCTCAAACTCGATCGTAACAACGCGTGGGTCTATTACAATCTCGGGCTGCTTTTCTTTGAGCAAAGAAACTGGCAACTGGCGCTCGATAATTTCCAGGCAGCGCTGGATGCGAATAACAGCAAGCCCGAATGGATTGAAACCTGGGCGCACATCAAACGTGGCAATGCCTATGACGCCCGCGGTGATCGGGTACACGCGGTTGACGAATATGACCGGGCGTTGAAATCCGGCAGTAACTACGACAACGCTCAGGCCATCGCAAACAAATTCAAGAACGCACCTTACGATCCCAAAGCCCAGGCCGAGCAGGCACAGAACGGGCCGGGCGCATCCTCGTTATAAGAAGACTGTCGTACGGGTTGCGCGCAATATTCTGCTTATTCGGAGTCCCACCCTTTAGTCGGATCCATCGCGAATGATTCACCGTCTAAAGGCGGAACTCCAAACTAAACCGCCGTCGTTGCTTCCTTGTGCTGACGCAATCCATACTTACTCGATGGCACGTCTATCCGCTGAATCAAGAAGCCGCGAGCTCAAACCTGAACAAGAGGTCGCCGCTCACACACTCGATCGCCATGTCTCGGTAACTGCCGGTCCCGGCGCCGGGAAGACGACGGTGCTGGTCGAGCGCTATCTTCAAATTCTTCGCACCCAAAAAGTTTCAGTCGATAACATCGTCGCCATTACCTTTACGAACCGCGCGGCCAACGAAATGCGTGAGCGCGTGCGCCGTGAAATCGACAATCTTCTGGATCTCACCTCCGGCGATGAACGCCAACGTTGGTTGCGTCACAAACGCACACTCGAAGCCGCGGCAATCTCAACGATCCATGGCTTTTGCTATCGTCTACTTCATGATTTTCCGGTCGAAGCGAATATTGATCCGCAGTTTCTGCTGCTCGATGAGCACCAGGCGGCGATGATGCTGGATGCGATCGTTGAAGAAACTCTCACACAAGCCATTCAACACGGCAACGATCGCGTGGTCTACATGACCCAGGGTGTGGGCGGGCGCAGCGCCCTGGCCGTGGCACTTTCTGAGCTATATCTCAAGTATCGCGGAGCTGGTCTTTCAATTAGTGACATCGAAGAACGCACGCGCACGCATCACGCCACAAGAGATCAATACTATGAGGCCCTTGGCAAACTTGACGCCTGCATGCAGAAGCTTCTCGGCAGTGGTCGTTTATCAAAAGGTGCTGAAGAGAAACGAAGCAAAGCTGCGGCCCAGTGGCCGGCGCTGAGCGAGCTGATTGCCGAGCCGCCTACCGAAAAGAATATCGCCTCCTACTGTCAGGCGATCGAAGACTTTCGCGAACTGCGATTGAGTAAAGGTACGCATCCGCTGGTCGAGCGACTGGATGAACTACTGTGGGGAGAAAAAGCGACCGCGAGCGATTGCTTGCGCGGCGAAGTACCATCGCTCGGGTTCGATCTGCTGGCGAGAGAATATGCGCTGGCGCTGTTGAAGTTGCTGCGGGCAATCGACGAGCGACTTGAATCAGAGAAACAAAGGCTCTCGGTGCTCGATTTTGATGACCTTCAGCTTCGCACCCTTAAGCTCCTTAACGAGCATCCGCAGGTGCTGACTCGAATTAGCGAACGCTATCGCTTTTTTCTTGTCGATGAGTTTCAGGACACAAATGGCCTGCAACGCGATCTGATGAAAAAGCTGGCTACGGCCAGGGGCAGCAATCTTTTCATTGTCGGAGATCGCAAACAATCAATCTACGGATTCCGGGGCGCCGATGTTGACGTATTCCGCGAGATGACTGAAGCGATGGAAGCTCTCGGCGGCAAACAACAACCGTTGCGGCAGAATTTCCGCAGCCAACAACCCCTGATCGATTCGTTCAACTTCCTCTTCGCGCAGATATTCAAAACCCGTGCTGCCATTTCAGAGAGCGAGTTGGGACAACTCGGTTATGTTGAACATGAACCCAGCCGGCCTGAGCGCGGGACCGAGCATGACCCACCCCTGGTTGAGCTACTGGTCAGCATTCTGACCGAGAGCGAAAAGTCCGCCGGTGAAAGCGAAGACGCGGAAGATCGAGGCGAGCTGCCCGGCGTGCGCGAGCGCGACGCAACCCAGATAGTCGAGCGCATCAAGGCGCTCGTAGACTTCGGCAGTTTTAACTTCGGTGATATCGCAATTCTGTTTCGCGCGCTTACCGGAGTCTGGGTTTACGAAAGCGCATTGCGACGGGCCGGCATTCCCTATCTCACCGTTCAGGGCAAAGGTTTTTATCAGCGCGAAGAGGTCACGGACCTTGTTCAACTGCTGCGTTTTCTCGATAACACAACTGACGAGCTCGCCCTCGCGGCAGTCCTGCGGTCGCCGCTTTGCGGAATCTCAGACAATGCGCTGCTGGCATTGCGTTGCGCTCCGCATACAGGCGAGAAGGTTCAAGCGGAGAAATTGCACCGGCGCCGGTTGCTCCACGCGTTGCGCCGGCATCGCGAAATTCAATTCATTGCCGAGGAGGAACATCACGACCTTGAGCGGGCGTCGGTGTTCCTGGATTCGTTGATTCAACGCCGCAATCGCTATCGCATCTCTGAGCTGCTGCGTTTCGCGGTTTCCGCGGGTGACTTCCTGACCGTGATCGCGGCCAACTTTGACGGCGCCCAAAGGATTGCGAACGTCGAAAAACTGTTTCGCCTGGCCGAGCAGTTTGAAAAGTCAGGCCAGTTGATTCGCGATTTTGTGCAATACGTCGAAGAGTTTGAAAGCATTGGCGGGCGAGAAGGCGAAGGCCAAATGGATAAGTCGGCCAACGTCGTGCGGCTGATGACCGTCCATCAGGCAAAGGGGCTGGAATTCCCAATCGTGATCATTCCGGATTTGCAACGCAAGTTGGACATCCGCGAAAGCTGGCACGTCCTTGATCGCCATAGAGGTTTGACTGTTCGCGTTCCTGATGGCCGCGGCCAGACCGTTCGCGGCGCGCTGTTTAATGATTTGCGCCAGCGCCTTCGCTGGCGCGAAGAATTTGAAAGCATGCGCCTGCTGTACGTCGCGGCAACTCGGGCTGAGGATCGTTTGATCTTTTCGGGGGCGGTCCCGGCAAAGGATGTAAGAAACCTGGGCGAAACTAACCGCGAGCAGTGGTTGGCCTGGATCTGGCAGGCCCTTGAACTCGATGAGCATGCGGGCAGTGGCCTGGTTGAATTTGCCGGGAACGCGCAATTTCAGGTTACCCTCGATCGTGAAAGGAAATCACGCGCTCCGTTCAGCACAATTGCTTCGACCCGGCAGAGCGATACCGCAGGCAAAGCAATCGATTCCGCTCAACCTCTCGAAGAAATATTTCCACTCCTAAGGCCAGTCGTACCTGACCCTGGTGCCTTGCGGCGCTTCAGCGTGACTCAACTGATCAATTTCCAGCGCTGCGCCCGGCAATATTATTTTGATCGAATGCTGCGCGCGCCAGGACTGGAAGAGCGCGCCGTCTGGAACGACGCGGAATCGCCCGAGCCCCCCGCAAACCTGACGGCCACTCTCAAGGGCGCCGTCATTCATCGCTTCTGCGAAACATTTCGCGAAGGCGATGATCCCGAATTACGTTTGCAGGCGAGCTTTGAAGGGGTGGTTTCACAACGCCAGGCAGAGTTGGCGGGACGCGTCTTTGACATCGATAAAGTTGAGGCAGTGCGCGCCCTGATGCCGCTGGCGCAGCATTATCTGGCCAGCAAAGTTTTCAAGCGCGTGTCGCACGCCGAGCGAATCAGCGCCGAGCAGGCTGTTAACAATTCACAATTCGCAATTCGAAGTCCGCAATCGTCTCCAGGTCTCTGGAGCGAGTTGCGTTTTCGCTTGCGGAGGTCTCAGGGAATTCTTACCGGCACAATCGACAAACTGCTGATCACTCCCGCGGCGAATGGCGACGGCCTTGACGTTGAAATTATCGACTTCAAAACCAACCGTTTCTCTTCTACCCCGAAAACGATGTCGAAGAAGTCCCAGTCCGTCGCCGCCGTGTCTCAGACGGCTACGACGATAAGCGGCGCCGGAAATCAAATACGATCTTCCACTCAGGGCCTTCTAAACTTCGAAGTGCCGGAAGGAGTAGATAGTCAGAATGTTGAGCCGCCGGACGAGCCGACAGAGAAGTCTATTTCGATCGACGATCAGGTCAACGCTCTGGCCGCAGATTACCAACTGCAAATGCAGGCGTACGCTCTGGCCCTGGGCGAGTTGCTTGGCTACACAACAAAGACTCGCCCGAGTAGCGGGCGGGTAACACAAACCAAAGATCTCAAGATCAATTCCCTTCGGGCCACGCTTCACTTCCTCGATCCCAATGTGGAGATGAGTTTACCCTCGTCGCTTCTGGAACATGGAAACTGCGCTAAAGCTATTGACGATGCAATGAAGGCCATCGCTTCCCTCGATGGAACGCTCGACCCCAATAACTTCCCGCCTTTCCCCGCCGTCCATTGCCGCATTTGTAACTTTCGCGATTTGTGTCCGGCCGGACGTGAGTGGCTGCGTTTACAGAACCACTCGCAGTAACAATGCAGGGCACACGCCATACCCCTCCCTGGCCCTCTCCCGGAAGCAGACGCAACGGGGGACCTGTGCTCCCTTGGCCAATCTCCACACTTCGCGTATAAAACTTCGCGCGGAGGAGCAGCGAATGGTCACGATCAAGTCTTTTGATGGCGGTGAATTTCAGGCGCACATCGCTTTACCGGAGAGCGGTTATGGCCCGGGCGTTGTCGTGCTGCAGGAAATTTTTGGTGTCAATCAATTCTTGCGCGACATTTGTAGTTGGTATGCGTCGCATGGTTTCGTCGCACTTTGTCCCGATTTATTCTGGCGACAAGATCCGGGGATCGAATTGACCGATCAGACAGAAGCCGGACGGCAGAAAGCCTTCGCGCTGTATCAGGGTCTGGATGAAAAAAAGGCAGTTGAGGATTCAGCCGCCGCCGTTGAGTTTCTGAGAAAACACCCGGCATGCAGCGGCCAAGTGGGGGCCGTGGGATTTTGTTTAGGAGGAAATCTGGCCTGGCTTCTGTCACTGCGCTTCAGGCCCGATTGCGCCGTTGGTTATTATGGCGTCAGCATTGAAAAGACTTTAACTGAAGCGGGGAATCTTGCTTGTCCATTGATGCTCCATATTGCCGGAAAAGATCAACACTGTCCGCCTGAAGCGCAAAAACAAATTCATGCAATCCTCGGTTCGAATCCGCTCGTCACCATCAACGATTATCCGGATCAGGATCATGCGTTCGCTCGTCCCGCAGGCGAGCATTACGACGCCCGGGCAGCGGAGCTGGCGCACCTGCGCACGCTGGAATTCTTTGTGCGTAATCTCGCCGGCGAAGGATTCGCGGCCGCCCAGAAATCTCTCTCGGACCGCTGGGACGAACATGTTAAGTACGAATTTGCGACGCGCGACACGGAAGATACTTTGAAAACAATGGTTGCAGATGCTTACGTCAATCACGTTCCCGTGATGACCGGCGGTGTCGGCCACGATCAGCTTCGCGAGTTTTATTCTCAACGGTTTATTCCGCAGATGCCTCCGGACACCTCGATGACCCCAGTCTCGCGTACGATCGGAGTCGATCGTGTGATCGATGAAATGGTTTTTGAATTCACGCACACGATCAGGATGGATTGGATGGTGCCGGGCGTTCAGCCCACTGGCAAACACGTAAAGGTTCCCCTCATCGTGGTCGTGCATTTTCGTGACGGTAAATTGGCGCATGAACATATCTACTGGGACCAGGCTTCAGTATTGGTGCAGCTTGGGTTAATCGACGCGGAGAAATTACCAGTAGCCGGAGTGGAGACGGCCGAGAAGGTATTGAATCCTGATTTGCCGTCGAATGTCTTGATGGAGCGCAATTAATGAGCAGCGATCGCAGCGCCCCCATCGTTTCCCGTCTCCGTCGCGATCTCGGCACGGTTGAATCGTACGCGGCTCTGATTGGAATTCTGATCGGCGCCGGCATATTCAAGGTCACAAGTCAGGCATGGTCGCTGACCGGACCCAGCGTGATACTTGGCTATTTGGTGTTGATGCCCGCAATCCTGGCGACTTCGATTCCTTACGCAGCTTTCATTTCGACTCCGCTGGGCCGCGAACCAGGCGGTGAGTATCTGCATATCTCCCGAACTTTCGGCGGCAATGCCGTCGCTTACATTGGTACCTGGCTAAAGATCATTGCGTATATCGGCGCCGCAGCATATCTGGCCAGTGCACTGGCCGACTATGTAATTGAATTCGCGGGATTAAGAACTGACAGCAAAGTTCTTCACCAAACACTCGCGATTGGCAGTCTCTTCCTCTTTTACGGGGTCCATGTGGTTGGGGTCCGATGGTTCGGAAGAATTCAAGTCGCAATGTGCGCCCTGCTTGGGGTCTCGATAATTGTTTTGGTTGTTCCAGGCCTGTTTGCGATTAAGCCGAATAACTACTCGCCGTTCATCACGCACGGATTGGATGGATTTGCCGCGAGCTTGATTCCGCTTTTCTTTTCCTATGCAGGTTTTGAAGCTCTGGCTCAAACTGCGGGCGAAGTTAAAGACAGCACTCGCCGTTTGCCGCTAATCTTTTTGAAAGGTATCAGCGCGACCGCCTTAATCTTTGTATTGATGTGTATCGTCGCGTTCGGGGTATTGCCGGGGACGCGTTTACAGGCAAGCGCGGCCCCGATGACTGAAGTGGCCGCCGTGTATTTGCCATGGGGTGGGGCCACCCTGGTGACCCTCGGAGCTATCATGGCCATCACCACGTCACTGAATCCCACCTTGATAGTGACGTCGCGTCTCGCGTTGATTCTGGTGGAAGACAAGTTAGCGCCCGCCTGGTTGGGATACATTAATCCGCGAACAGCCACACCGGTGCGCGCGCTAACGTTGACCCTCGCCGCCACCGTGTTATTACTAATCAGCGGACAGCTTTTGCTGGCCTTGACGATCGCTGTTTTCGCTCTTGTCATACTCTATTTTCTGCACAGCATGGCGTTTCTGTTGTTGCCGAGGTGGAATCCCGAACTTTACCAACAGATCGAGATCCGCATGCCTGCCTGGTTGCAACGGATGGCAGCGGTTGTTTCTGTGATATCCATGGGAATTCTGATACTGGTGCAGCTGGGGCAGGACATGCGGACGCTGGGAACGCAGAGTGTAAGCGAGCGGATCAGGAATCATTCTCTGACCAGCGTGGAATTGATCATTGTGTGGGGAGCAATTGGCGGCGCGCTTTATACTTTCGCTCGTTTGGCCCGCGGGCGCCGTAATCCCGGTTGATAACTTGAGCATTTCCTAAGACGCAAGTTAACAACTTGCGCTACAGATATGAACATTGACGAAAGACGTATTCTGGTCACCGGCGCGAGCCGTGGACTTGGCCGCGCACTGGCGTTTGCCTGCGCTAAGGCCGGGGCGCGCGAAGTCTTCGCAGGTGCCCGGAAGGTAAACGATCTTGAAAAGTTGAAACAGGACGCGGCGGCGATGGGGACCACTGTTACGCCAATCAAACTGGATGTGACAATTGACGAAGATATCGAGGCGGCGGCCGAACTGGGATTTGTCGACATCCTGATTAACAACGCAGGCGTTGCCGGCTACGGTAATCCGCTAACCATGAACCTTGAAGCCGCCAAAGAAGAGATGCGCGTCAATTACTTCGGCGCGCTCCGAATGATCCGGACTTTCGCCCCGCCGATGATCGAACGCGATGAAGGAATGATTGTGAACATCGCGACCGCCTTTGCCAAAATCAATTTGCCGATCGTCGGAACGTATTGCGCGAGTAAAGCCGCCCTGCTATCACTCGGCCAGGCTTTGCGTGCTTACTTGTCGGAGAAAGGAGTGCATGTGATGACCGTCATGCCGACGGCGATCGACACCGACATGAGCAAAGGCGCGGAGGTGCCTAAGATGACGACGGAGTTCGTGGCTGGCGAAATTCTGCGGCATATCCGGGAAGAATCGATCGATCCGCCGATTGGAGCAGAAGCAGAAGGAGTTCTGGAAGGACTGAAGTCTGATCCGGCCGGATTAGAAAAGATGCTGTCGCAGATTCGGGCATAGGAGCGTCCTTCGCGGCTCTGCCGCCCGATGTGTGGAAAGGCTTTGCCTTTCCAAAACCGGTTTGCAACTTTACGAGGCTACGCCTCGCAAATCCAGGGGCGTAGCCCCGATCCAGAGGTTCGCGCCTCACGGAAGGTCATAGACCTTCCGCACATCAAGAGGCAGAGCCGCAATGAAATGTCGGACAAAACCCTAATTTACCGCCGGCGCGAAGAATTTCCCACGCTCGCTTCCGGCATACATCTACTGAGCCATAGCCTCGGCCCGGTGCCGCGCGCTACGCGCGATTCAATGCTCAGCTATTACGAAGCCTGGAAACATCATACGAGCGAGGACGCCTGGGCAACCAGCTGGTGGGAAATGTCTTCACAGGCAGGCGATTGTATCGCCCGCATTCTCGGCGGCAATGCCGGCTCGGTTCAGATTCAACCGAACGCCTCGATCGGCCTTTCATCGGTCATTTCATGTTTTGATTTTGCCTCGAGCAATCGAAATAAGATCGTCACCGGCGCACTGGATTTCCCTTCCATGGCGTACGTTTGGGATGCCCAAACTCGCGCCGGCGCGCGCGTCGAAGTTGTGCCGACGGATGATGGCATCACAATTCCAATGGAACGAATTCTTGAGGCGATTGACAACGAAACCGCTTTGGTCGCTCTTTCGCATGTTTCGTTTCGCAGTTCGTATCGCGTCGATGTTGAAGCCATCGTCGAACGGGCGCACCGTCACGGCGCGCTGGTTTTGCTCGACGTGTATCAATCGGCCGGCGCGATTGAATTGAAAGCAGCGGAATGGGAAGTTGACTTCTTAATCGGCGGCACGATCAAGTGGCTATGCGGTGGTCCGGCCTGTGGGTATCTCTACGTGCGACCCAGTCTGCAAATGGATCTTCAGCCGCGACTGACTGGTTGGGTTGCACATGCAACGCCGTTCGATTTCGCGGCGCCACCGATGCGCTATACCGATTCGGTTCGTCGCTTTGCGCAGGGCACGCCCAGCATCCCCGCCCTTTATTCTGTACTTCCCGGTTTGAAAATAATTGAAGACGTCGGCGTGAAAACCATTCGCAGGGAATCAGAGCGCCGCACCGAATGGATGATCGATTTTGCTTTGGAGCGCGGCTGGAAAGTGAATAGCCCGCGCGATGTGAATCAACGCGGTGGCTCAGTAATGATTTATGTTGATGATGGGCCCGCGATGGTCAGGCGCTTAAATGAACGCAAAGTTTTTGTCGATTGCCGTCCCGGGGTTGGCTTGCGCATGTCGCCGCATTTCTTCAATACGGATGAAGAGGTGCGCGAGGCTCTGGAGATTTTGGATGAATTGATAAAAGATTGAATTCGACAGGATTTACACGATTAACACGTAAGAAGGTCAAAAATGTCGAGCCAGTGAAATCAGTCTACCGGCCAATCATGTAAATCGTGTAAATCATGTCTGAGTCTTTCTGTCGGCTACACGTCGTATCTCACGCTCGGACTGCCCGCTGGATAAAACACACCCAACAAACACAATTCTCCGGCGCCGGTATTCTCAACGCAATGTACCTGTCCCTTTGGCAGATAGATGCAGGAACCAGCCGCAATTGAGGCATTGGTTTCACCAGCCCACATGCGGCCCTCGCCTTTCAGAATGAAAAGCACTTCTTCGTAGTTATGAAAGTGATCGGGCGCGCGGCCGGGGGGAATCGAGCCGACAAATTGCGTTACCTGAGTGCTGCCAATCTCGTCATCAACCAGCACGCGATACCAACGATCGGCGGTTGACTGCGGGGCGCGATTCGAAAGGCGGACGGTTCGCCGCTGTTGCGAAGACGATGAGTCAGGTGCTGACGACATTATTGGTGCAACGAAATTTGGAAGTCGATCCGGATCGGGACATTGCGAGCTGATGAGCACGATTGGATCCGGCCCGGGATTGTCGATCGCGAATGTCTCGCCAGGACGAATATAAATACCGGTGTCGTGAAGAAGTTGATAGGTTCGACCGTCGATCAAAAGATTGATCCACGCGCTCACGCGGGCGGTACTGACCTCGTTTCGATTGGTGTCTATCGCCGAACTCAGATTGATCGCATACAGAATTTCATCGCACTCCTCATTGCGAATTCCCGGTGACAAACCAGGCGCGAATTCCATTATGCGTAAGGAGATCGCCTGTGCGCCCGTCGCGCGGCCAATCCGGTTCCAGATGCGCAAAGTGCCTTCGGTCAAAGGCTCGCCTTCGCACATATCTGAGACGCGGCATCCGCCTGCGAGAATCTCAGCCATACCAATCTTCAGCGTTCCGTTTTCAGATGTTTAGTGGTGTGTTCCGTGACTGAAGAACCCGCGGCTCCGGAAAGATTCGACGTGGTTTGAGTTCGCAGGGATGATTGTGATTCTTCGCTCGATCTTAGTTGCGGCAGCGCGTATCCGGCGTCCAGCTGGTTTTGTAAGTCGGCATCAGAAGGGCCTGTCAGTTTCTTTCGCGGTAGCGTAAACCGCATGCCGTTGAGCACCAGGCCCAGACCGACCACGAACGTCAAGAGTCCCAGCCCAGCTCCTCCTATGGTAAGCATCTGGCCGACGTTGCCAAAAATAATTGACGCCAGGATTAACCCCACAATAAATGTGCCGAAGCCGCTCGCAGCAGTGATCACGCCCGCGCGCATTCGCCGTAGACGTTTTTCTTCAGGTGACTCAAGAAACTTTTCGATCTGCGGTAAGACGTCTTCGGCAACGCGTTTCAAATCGTACGCGTTCTCGAACTCGCGAAGTTTTTGAGCTACGGCGCGGCCGATCTCTTCGCGCGCGGTAACTGCGGATGCGGTGATTGAGTCAGGCCGCTCAAGACTGGTGCGCACCGATCGCAGATCAGTACCACAGGCGCGACAGAACTGACTCATCTGTTCGTTGGAACCGCAGCTTGGACAGAACATAACTAACGAGTGATACGGCGGTAGCGTCGCCTCAGTTCAGCCTGATCGTTGGGGGGCCTTCGCCACCGCTCACGGCAGGCATGATGCAAATCTCGCTGTTGTCCACAAGCGCCGCTTGCAAAACTCGATCGCGCCTGACGGATTCATTGTTTACGAAAACGTTGACGTGAGGTCGCACAGCACCCTGCTCCGTCAAAACTCGGTCGCGCAAACCTTTGTGCTGATTCCAAAGCTGATTAAGCGCCTCGCCGACAGTCGGTGCGTCGCCGGCAAGCTTAATCTCCGCCCGTCCTCCGGTAAATTCAGTTAAGTAGCCCGCGATTTGAATTGTAATCATGCTGCAGCCTGAGTATCGGTGCCTGCGGTCCGCGAGCCCCCTGCTCGCGCCTTCCCTGCGTACATCCCAGGCTTTCAGTTTATACTGGCTCGTCGTCAGCTTTCCACTATCCATGCCAAGTACGGCCTCAAAAAGAGTTGCCAACTCCGATTTGAAAGAGCGCGTGCGCGAATTTTGGCAAGCGCATCCATGCGGCACAAAATTCAGCGAAGCTGAGATCGGGACTCGCGAGTTTTTTGAGCGCATCGCCGCCCATCGATACGAGAAAGAATGGCATATTCCCGCCGCGGCAGGTTTTGCGGGCGCTAAGGATTTGCGAGTTTTGGAAATTGGATGCGGCATGGGCACCGACGGCGTCCATTTCGCCAAAGCCGGCGCAGTTTACACGGGAGTCGACCTGACCGAAGCGGCCATCGATTTGGCGCGCAGGAATTTCGAGCTTAACGATCTGCGCGGAGAGTTTCGGGTTGCCGATGCCGAGAATCTGGATTTCACTGATCAGTCTTTCGACCTGGTCTATTCACACGGCGTGCTGCATCACACACCTGACATCCAACGGGCTCTCAGCGAAATTCATCGGGTACTGAAGCCGGGAGGCCGCGCGGTGGTCATGCTTTATCATCGCGGTAGTTACAATTACCGGATTGGTATTCGGGTCTTGCGACGCGCCGGCGCCGGCCTGTTGAAGAGCAAAGGCGGGTTGAGGATCGTTCATCGATTGACCGGCGAACCCATCGAGTCATTGCGTGAACATGCTGCGGCGCTAAGAAACCGAAACGGTAATTTTTCGGCGGCTGAACTTCTGAATCAAAGCACTGATGGCGCCGGCAATCCTCTAGCCCGGGTCTATTCACGTCGCGAGGCGCGCGCGCTGTTTCGTGATTTTCGCGAAGTTCAGTTGCGAACTTATTTCTTGAATAAGCGATTCATCCCAATCATCGGTAATTGGTTACCACGCTCGCTTGAATCTGCGCTGGCCTCGCGCTGGGGCTGGCATTTGTGGATCTATGCAACGAAGTGATCTTTGGACTTTGGACTTTGGACTTTGGACTTTGATTTTCAGGTTTCTGAGAACGGTTGCAAATGATTAGAGCGAACGAAGATCAAAGGTCAAAGACCAAAGACCAAATGCGAAACATCCTAATCACCGGCGGTGCAGGCTTCATCGGCTCGCATCTTGTCGATCATCTGATGGCTGAACGCCAATGGCGGATCGCGGTCGTCGACGATTTCAATAACTTCTATGAACCATCGATTAAGCGAGAGAACATTCACCCGCATCTTTCCGATCCGAACTTCCGGTGTTTCGAGGCGGACATCCGCGACCGCGGTTCGCTCGAGAAGGTATTCGGCGAAACCAAGTTCGATTGTATCGTCCACCTCGCCGCCCGCGCCGGCGTGCGGCCATCTTTAAGGGAGCCGCAGCTTTACGTGGAAACGAATGTTAACGGAACCATGAATCTGCTGGAGCTGGCCCGAGATCGTCAGATCAAACAATTTATCTTCGGCTCTTCCTCTTCCGTTTACGGTGTCAACTCCAAAGTCCCATTCAGTGAAGACGATCCGATCTTCAATCCGATTTCTCCGTACGCCGCCACCAAGGCGGCGGGCGAATTGCTCTGCCACGCATACGCTCATCTGAACGACATGCGCGTTTTGTGTCTGCGCTTTTTCACGGTTTATGGCGCGCGGCAGAGGCCGGACCTGGCCATTCATAAGTTTGCGAAGTTAATCAGCGCCGGCACGCCCGTACCTGTCTTCGGCGACGGCACGACGCAGCGCGACTACACTTACATTGACGACATCATCGGCGGCGTGCGCGCGGCAATCGATTACGATAAGAGTACCTACGAAATAATCAATCTTGGCGAATCGCGCACGGTCGAGCTGCGCGAACTAATTACCCTTTTGGAAAACGCGCTCGGCCGGCGTGCGGAGATTGATTGGCAGCCACCACAACCAGGCGATGTGCCGCAAACTTTCGCGGATATTACCAAAGCACGAAAGCTGCTCGGCTATGATCCGCATACCCAAATCGAGGAAGGAATCAGCCGCTTCGTGGAGTGGTTACGACAGAGCGAGGCTGCCTCCGGAGCTGTGCGAGGCAGTTGACATCCTAAGTAGAGCGCCACAACGAGCCTGCGAAGCAGGCGGCATTACCGTAGCCTCGGGGTGAAGCGAGCGAAGCGAAGCGGAACGCTGGGTATCGGTTCGTGTAATCCAGCTCGCTTTAGAAGTCTGTCGGGAAAAAGTGCCGTAGGCACGAAGTATTTATCGAAGGGAACCGCCATTGATCTTAGCCTTTTGGATGTGCTCGCGAGCTATAAACGCAATATGAAAGGGGTGCCCCTTGGTGATAGTTTCGAGATGCGAAAACGAAACTGATTACCGGAAGGAGAACCCCAAATGGACAAGCACAAGTATGTAGCATTGGACGTGGATAGCGCAAACATT
>WNGQ01004067.1_pt1 | contig 27178 bp, 21 predicted proteins | sample 5407661 | NCBI WGS metagenome assembly WNGQ01 (sample SAMN13153382, study PRJNA577476) | soil metagenome | isolation source: 60 cm soil or saprolite under Garry oak tree replicate 2 | place: USA:California | collected 2016-06-15 | reverse complement strand
TTCTTCGGCATCTTAGGTGAAGTGGATAGTGCTGAGAGGACCGCCGTGATCGAAATGGCGGCTGCCTCTGGGCTGCCGCTGGTGCCCCCAGAGCGGCGTGATCCACGAATCACGACTACCTGGGGGACAGGAGAATTGATCCGCAACGCGCTGGATCGCGGTTGCCGACGGCTCCTGATAGGGATCGGTGGGAGTGCTACCAATGATGGTGGGGCAGGCATGGCACAGGCGCTAGGAGCACACCTGCTGGACGAGCAGGGGCAAGAGTTGCCACCTGGTGGAGCCGCGCTGGCTCGGCTGGCTCGCATCGTAAGCGAGACGCTCGATCCGCGCCTGCGCGATACCGTGGTGCAAGTCGCCTGCGACGTGGATAATCCGTTGTGTGGTCCCAATGGCGCTTCCGCCATTTATGGTCCTCAGAAGGGAGCAACACCAGAGATGGTACGCGAGTTGGATGACGCACTGCGCCATTACGCGGCGATTATCAAGGGTGATCTCGGCGTGGATGTGCTCGACCTTCCTGGCGCAGGTGCTGCAGGCGGATTGGGAGCTGGCCTGGTGGCCTTTCTCAAAGCGGAACTCCTCCCCGGCTCCCGCATGGTGCTCGACGCGCTGCATTTTGACACCCATCTCGCGGCGGCGAATCTGGTCATGACCGCCGAGGGGCATCTGGACACCCAGACCTTGCGCGGCAAGAGCGTGGGGGCGGTGGCTGCCGCTGCCAAGACGCGAGGCATACCCGTCATCGTCGTGGTCGGCGGTGTGAGCAATGAGGAGCATGCGCTCTATGAGATGGGAATTGCGGCCATTGTACCGCTGCCCACCCACCCGATGACCCTGGATGAGGCGATGGCCTCAGCCGCGCCACTGGCGAGCCGCGCTGCCGAGCGGGCCCTACGCCTGGTGAGTATGGGCAGCCAACTCGCCCATGAGACAGAGGGCTTGACAAGCGGGTGAAGCTATAGCATATTCCGATGATGGGAAATATATATCTTGAGAATGAAAAAGAAAGGAAAGTGATGTCAACCACAATTGGCTTTATCGGCTTAGGGATTATGGGGAAGCCCATGGCGAGAAACTTGATGAAGGCAGGCTACAAGTTAGTGGTCTATAACCGCAGCCGGGCTCCTATGGGTGAGTTCGCTGCGGAGGGTGCAGTAACTGCGGACAGCCCAAAGGCGGTGGCCGAACAGAGCGAGATCGTCATCACCATGTTGCCGGACTCGCCCCAGGTCCGGGAAGTGATGACCGGCGAGAATGGCGTGTTGGCGGGAGCCAAAGCTGGTACCTTGGTGATTGATATGAGCACGATCTCGTCGGGGGTCACTCAGGAGGTGGCCAAGGTGGCGCAGGAACATGGCGTGCGGATGCTGGATGCGCCTGTGAGTGGGGGCGATGTTGGTGCTCAGCAAGGCACGCTCTCCATCATGGTGGGTGGCAGTGCCGAGGATTTCGAGCAGGCCAGGCCGATCTTCCAGGTACTGGGCAAGACCGTCGTGCATGTGGGGGACATTGGCGCGGGACAGGTCGTCAAGGCGTGCAACCAGATTGTGGTGGCATTGACGATTGAGGCGGTCAGCGAAGCGCTCGTGCTTGGTTCCAAGGCTGGAGTAGACCCGGCGGTCATCCTCCAGGTTCTCTCAGGTGGCTTGGCAGCCAACCGTGTCATGGAAGTGCGCGGCCCCAACTTCTTAAAGCACAATTTCCAGCCGGGATTCAAAATCGCACTGCATCATAAAGATTTGGGCATCGCGCTCTCGGCAGGCCGAGAGTACGGTGTCGTGTTGCCTGTAACAGCCCTCGTTGACCAGATGCTGCAGACCTTGAGGCAGCGCGGGCAGGGCGATCAGGATCATTCAGCGATCCTCACCCTAATTGAGGACTGGGCGCAGTATCGAATCGGAGAGCCCAGGTAGCAGGCAGGTGGCTACCATTCAAAAGGAGAGAGAACATGCCTAAAATGAACCCAATGGATGCAGTAGTCAAGGTCCTCGAGGATGAGGGAGTCGATTATGTCTTCGGCGTACCTGGAGCAGCCATCTTGCCCCTCTATCAGGCACTGAGCAAGTCAGAACGCATCAAAAACATCTCAGTTCGGCACGAGGAGGGAGGCACACACGCAGCGGACGGCTACGCACGTGCGACCGGTAAGGTCGGGATCAGCATTGGGACATCCGGCCCGGCCGGGACCAATATGATTACAGGACTCTATACCTGCCTGGCCGACTCCATTCCCATCATCTGTATTACTGGCCAGGCCCCGACACTTGTCCTGCATCGGGAGGCGTTCCAGGCGGTAGAGATCGCCGAGATTGCCCGCCCCGTCACCAAGTGGAGTGTGCAGGTCAAAGAGACCGCGCAGTTGCCCTCGGTCTTCCGGGAAGCCTTCCGCATTGCGCGCTCGGGTCGGCCTGGACCGGTGCTCATTGACTTGCCTCTCAATGTTCAGAAAGGGCCGGATATCGAGTACGATCCCGATCTTGATAGCTCGCTGCCAGTGGAGAAGCCGGGTCCAAACCTGCAAGCCATCCGCCGAGCGATGGAGATGATCATGGACGCCGAGCGGCCCATGCTGATGCCAGGTGGGGGAGTCATCATCGCTGACGCCTCCGATGACTTGATGGCCCTTGCCGAGTATTTGCAGATTCCGGTGACGCCCACGCTGATGGGCAAGGGGGCCATCCCCGAGGACCATGTGCTGTACGCGGGCGTCGTGGGCATTCAAACCAACCAGCGCTACGCCAACCAACTCTTCCTGGAGAGTGACCTGATTGTGGCAATCGGCGCTCGCTTTGCCGACCGGCACACTGGTGATCTCTCGGTCTACCGCGGCAACCGCAAGTTTATCCATATCGACATCTCGCCCTTCCAGATCGGGCGGGTCTTCCCCCCGGACCTGGGCATTGTCTCGGACGCCAAGCTGGCACTTCAGGCGCTCAGACAGGTGGCAGGGGAGTTCACCTCAGCACATCAGCCGGGGGAGTGGGTGGAACACGTGCGGCAGCTGCGCTACACGCTCTGGCGCAAGATGGACTTCGACAATGTCCCGATCAAGCCGCAACGAGTGTATCAGGAGATGAACGAGGTCTTCGGGCGGGACACACTTATCGTCACGGCCATTGGGCTCTATCAAATCTGGAGCGGGCAATTCCAGCGGGTCTACAATCCACGCCACTACTTCTGTTGTGGACAGGCGGGTCCGCTTGGGTGGGAGGTACCGGCCTGCATTGGCATAAAGCTGGCCCGGCCCGAGAAGCTGGTGGCAGGCGTGGTGGGAGACTACTCCTTCGAGTTCCTGATGGAGGAGGTTGCGGTTGCCGTCCAGTATAAGGTGCCCTTCATACTCGTCATGGTGAACAACGGCTACATGGGCCTGATTCGCCAATCTGAGCTGCCCTATGGCATGAACTTTGCGGTGGATCTCTTCTATACCGGACCGAGCAGCGAGACCTATGGCATGGATCACGTGGCGGTCATGGAAGCGATGGGGGCGGCCGGTCGCCGCGTGACGCGGCCCGAGGAGATTAAGCCTGCCCTGGAGTGGGCCATCCGGGTCAGTGGAGAGCGGCAGGTCCCCGTCTTGGTGGAGGTCATGGTGGAGCGAGAGACGAATGCCGCGATGGGGACCGCGATCAACAACATCATCGAGTTCGAAGAGCTAGCGGAGGGTGGCAAGTTGCCCGCTCACCATCAGATTGCCGCCGCGATCCCGGTGACGGACTAGCCCCTGCCACATGAGGACCGCCTCAGCACCATGAGGACCGCCACAGCACCATGAGGACCGCCACAGCACCATGAGGACCGCCACAGCACCATGAGGACCGCAAGGGTCATCACTACTCTACTCCGGCTTCGCAGGCCGAAGCATGCGTGTATAATAGTGATGACCGCCCCTGCCACATGAGGACCGCCTCAGCACCATGAGGACCGCAAGGGTCATCACTACTCTACTCCGGCTTCGCAGGCCGAAGCATGCGTGTAGAGTAGTGATGACCCTTGCGGTCCTCATGCCCAGCGCAAAAATAGACCCTGTTGGCGAATGGTATTACGGGCAGAAGAAGAGCATGTACTATCGGTTTTCTTCTGCTTTGCACCTTCTAACCGATGGTTTTCCGGTCATTTGGAACGAAAAACGACCCTGAATTGCCCGTAATACCATTCGCCAACAGGATCAAAATATGACTCTCACCCAGGGAGAACTGACCGCTATTATGTGCCGGAAGGCATGTGTGGCCTTTGTGAACTCCGTTTTTTCCTTATTTCTGCTGTGGAGTCAGAACTGCTCTGAAACGCACTTGATTGGACATCATGCGATTATACGCTTCGTTGGCACGTTCCAGGGGAAAAGTTTCGATCAAGGGAAGAACGTGACGAAGGGTGCTAAAATTCAACGTGTCTTCTGAATCCACCGCGGTGCCAGATGCCCATCCCTGAATAGAGCGAGTGCCTCCAATGAGTGAAGCCAGGTAGAGCTCTGTCGAATCAGGGGGCGCCGCTACGACGAGCAGTTGACCGTTTATCCCTATCCCTCCGATGAGCGAAGCAATCGCCCTGCCACTTGGCGCCGTGGTCAGCACGACACGCGCTCCTCCCAGGCGCAAGAGTTCCTGGGCCGGATCGGTGGCTTCGGTATCGATATACTCATCCGCGCCCAACTCACGGGCCAGGCGCTCCTTGTCTTTGCCACGCGAGACGGCGACTGTCCTGAAACCAAAGCGGTTAGCGAACTGGATGCCAAGGTGACCAAGGCCACCCAGACCTTGCACCGCCACGAGATCCCCCGGTTTCGCAACACTATGGCGCAGGGCATTGAAGGTGGTGATACCGGCACAAAGGAGCGGTGCCCCTTCAGCCGCTTTGAGCTGGTCTGGCACGAGGGCCAGCGCCTCTTGCGGAGCCACCATGTACTCAGCGTACCCGCCATCGTAGGAAATTCCGGTGATCTTAGCGTTCTCGCAGTTGATAAAATCCCCCCGGCGACAGGCACGACAAACAAAGCAGTGCCCTCCATGCCAGCCTACGCCCACACGCTGTCCGGCGCTCCAGGGGCGTACGCCTTTGCCGACCGCGTCAATCACCCCGATCACTTCATGACCGGGAATACGAGGATAGGTGATGGGGTAAACCCCACCTTCCTTCACGGCGCTATCACTGTGGCAGACACCGCAAGCTTCCACTTTGATGCGCACCTGGCCCTCTTGAGGCTCAGGAAGAGGTCGCTCGACCAGTTCAAACGCACCACCCGCATGAGGCACCTGCACCGCTTTCATCGTAGACATATTTCTACTCCCTTTTCTAGGGGCGCTCTCAATAGAACCAAAAACGACGGGGTCATCCTTCATACAAAAGATGAGAAGATTCTCCCCATGATTATATCAGGATTCTAAGAGTTGCATTTGTGGTTCCTCATTTGCCCCATTTGCACCACATTGACAAGCTCATTTATTCATCTGTATACTGCATATGCATTGATAATCAGGATATACCTCTACGTCTTGCTATTCGTATGTAGGTAGGGAAAACTCAGGCATAAGTGCTGCCATGGTTAGTAGAGAAACTTACCAATGACTACCACGCAAAGAGATAGTGTTTACGTATTTTTCGCCTACGCTCGCAGAGATAGATCACTTAGAGATAAACTTGAAGACCACCTGAGCAATCTCAAATATCGTGGACTTATCACTACATGGCATGATACGGAAATTAGAGCTGGTGAAGAGTGGTTGCGACAAGTAGAGATTTACCTCAACAGTGCTCGTATCATCCTGCTATTGATTAGCTCAGATTTTATGGCTTCAGAATATTGCTACAGCATCGAAATGAAGCGAGCGATGGGCCGCCATGAACGAGGAGAGGCGCGTGTCATTCCCATTATGCTGCGCCCGGTACTCTTCAGAGATGAGCCATTTACTCGGCTGAGAATGTTACCAACAAATGGCAAACCAATTGTTAGTTGGCGGAACCGAGATAGTGCCTTCGTAGATGTTGCGTTAGGCATTGAAGGCGTAGTGCAAGAATTTACAGCCTCTACGAAAATCACGCCATCCGCTTCGTCTAGCATGCACAAGACCACTTGTCCTTACTGTGGAACCGAGGTGCGGCCCGAAAGTAAGTTTTGCGCGAATTGTGGCAATCGCCTGCTTCCTGCAACTCCTTCATCTCCGCAGACTCCACCTGCCGTGGGTAGTAGCCCTCTCGTTCTGGATCGAGAAGGATGGGGGCAACCTTTCCAGGGTTCAAATTCTGCACCATCCCCTTCCGGTGCCCCATGGTCCGCTGATCCAAGTGCCATGACGATTGCCAGCAACAATAAGGAACCACCGACTGTCATGCCGTCTTCTACTGCTCAGGCTACTAGGGAACATCCGGCTCGCTTTGTCCTACAAGCTGAGAATGGTGATGTCTTAGCTCAATATCTACTGGAAAAACCTGAAATATCTATTGGTCGCGCTCCCAATAACGACATCTTGCTCTCAAAGGACAGACAGACCTCGCGCCGTCATGCCACGGTCCGCCAAGAAATTGGCTCCTACGTCCTCTATGACGAGGGCAGTGCCAATGGAACGTTTGTCAATGGTCAACAACTTAAACAAAGGACTCCCCGCGTTCTTCAAGAGGGCGATCATATCGGCATCGGCGAACACGAACTGGTTTTCTATGGCCCCAGTTCTACTACGTCTCATGAAAACGAAGACCTGACTGACCTGCCTACTATGGCGGTACCACATATCCCATCGGAGACGACTTATCGCACACGTGAAGATGAAGAATTGCTGGAAGCAGAACGTGTGCGACAATATTATGAAAAAGCTCTAGCTGCATATGAGCAAGCACTTCGCCTTAACTTCACAGATGCCGATGCTTACAAAGGAAAAGGTAAGGCACTCTACGAGCTTGGACGCTATAATGAGGCTCTGCAAGCCTTTGAGAGGGCTATTTCCCTTGATCCTAAACCTGTTACTTACGTGAGAAAGGGTGACGTTCTCTATAAACTCGGACGCTATAACGACTCGTTGATTGCTTATCAACAAGCTCTTCGACTCGACTCTACCTTTGCCGTTGCCTACAACAACATGGGGAACACTCTAGAGCAGATTGGTAGAAGACTAGAAGCTCAGCAAGCATATGAGACAGCTAAGGAGCTTGGCTACAATGAATAACCTGACAGAGGATGTGAAACTACGGGTTTGTTACCACATTGACAAGCTCATGTATTCATCTGTATACTGCATGTGCATTTGACTTGTATCAAAGTTAAAGCAGCAAAATAACTTGAACCGAGCAGATTCGTCGGAAGAAAGCGGTGACATGATGATTGAGCCGATCTCTTTAGCTATTGTGACTACATATATTGCCCATAATGCCCCTTCCTGGTTGGATACTATACGCGGTACACTGCTTGATAAGGGAAAAGAAGTTGCTCTTGAGAAGGGCAAGGACTTTGCTGTCGAGAAGGGGACGAAGTATGTTCGGGACTTCTTCCACCTGGATGAAAAAGAACAGGTTCGTCACCTGCAATTAGCTTTGAAAAATGCAGTGGAACGAGGGATAACGCGCTTTCATACATTTGAAGAGCGAGACCAGTACCGCAAAATTCTCGAAATTTTATTTGAGCCAGGTTCACATAGCGACACGCTACGACATGAAGCCATGCGGCTCCTGACTCTCTCGGAAACGCCGAACTTTGCTGAGCTAAATGAAGCGTACAATCGCTCACTACGCACACGCTCACTATCCCAGCCAACACTCCCCACTGAATTAGATGCAGCACCATATCTAGCCAGCTTTTTCGATGCGCTCATAGCAGAACTATATGCCGATCCTTTCTTCAAACAGCAAATGAGTGATGTCCTGAAAGTACGTGCAGCCAGAGCTACGATGAACATGGAGCGTTCTGTGACAGAAATGCTTGCCACACTTCGCCAAATCAGCAAGACGCTGGAAGATGAGTATACGGTGGAGCAATTTGAACAGGACGTCCAGGTATACACGGCTCACATGGAGAGATCACTCCGCTATCTCAAATTGGTGGGCGTTGTGCCTAAAGATCGAGGTGAGAAGAACCCCGACCCTGAGCTGCGTGGTATCTTTGTGCCACTACGTATTGCCCTGCAAGAACAAAAGCTTCCTAAAGAGGAGAAACAGGATTCTATTACAGCTTCGCTTGAACACTTCCCCTATTTGGTCCTACTTGGTGGCCCAGGCTCCGGCAAATCAACGGCCGTACGCTATCTAGCCTGGAGTCACATGGCAGCAAACCAGTCTAACGCTTCAAAAGTGAGTATTCCTCTTCTGGCAGGTAACCCTCTACCACTACGTATTGAGCTACGTCGTCTGACGGAAGACCGTAGACACCATCCAGAATACAACTTTCTCTCGTATGCTACAGAGGTTTTGTTGGGACGAGAAGGTGTCGAAATACATCCTCAGATGTTCAAAGAGTTGCTAGAGCGTCGCCATATGCTTCTGCTCTTCGATGGACTGGACGAGGTGGCTACACTGGATGAGCGCAAGCAATTGACAGAAGAGATAGAACATTTTGCGCTCTGCTACCCCGGCAATCGTATTATTGTCACCTCGCGTCCAGTAGGCTATGAGCTTGCGCGTTTATCTTCTCAATGGTTTACCCATGCTGAAGTACAAGCGTTTAACGATGAACAGATCCGGCAGTTTTTAGAAAACTGGTATACGCATGTGTTGCGCTTATTTCCTCTTCCTTACCAGGATCGAGAAGAGCTAGAAACACTTTTCAAGACGTTGCAAGAGAATGAGCGGCTGCACAAATTAGCTGAAAATCCGCTCCTTTTAACCGTGATTACAGCACTGCATCGTTATGAGCGGCTGCCTGATAGAAGAATACTGGTTTATGATCGCTGTGCCGACCTTTTGTTAGAAACATGGGCCAAACTCAAGGGTACCAATGTGCGATGGAAAGATATGAAAATGGGCAAAGAGGATCAATATGCTTGCGTTGCCCATCTTGGTTTTGTTTTACACGAACGTTCGCAAGAGCAGAAAAGTGACGATGTGCCGACAAGATTTATGTTACGTGAGATAGAGCATTTTCTAGAGAATTTGATTACTGAGAAGGCAGAGCGACGTGCTGAGGCGAAACGTTTTCTCGACCTTATTAGAGAAGAAGCAGGGTTGATTGCTGAGAGAGGAGCCGATGAAAGCAGTGAACTACTTTATGGTTTTGTACATCGCACCTTTCAGGAATATTTTGCGGCTGCAGATGTTTATGAGAGATATCAACAAGAGGAAGACCCAGAGATTGTTAGCGAGTTTCTAAAAGGGCATTTGCACGATCCTCATTGGCAAGAGGTGATTTTATTATTGCTTGGAAAGCTCAAGCGCAAGCCAGTAACGGCTCAATTGTGTCAAGTTCTTGAGGGTAAAATCAAGAGTCGTCGCAGTAAATATACCGACATAGTGCAACAAGACCTGTTTTTTGTAAGTTCTTGTTTGACGGAGGAAATAATTGTAGAAAATGATCTGGCAAGGGATGTTGTTTTACGCTTAGGTGATTTGGTTAAAAGCTCGCCCTTCCCTTCACAGAGTAAAGAAGCAATGGAAGTACTTGGCCAGCTAATGCAGACACGGCAATATGCTGATACAGGACGAGAAGAACTGAGAACTCTTGTTGCTCAAGAAGTAATATCAGATATTCCTAGAAGAATACGAGCTGCCCGAACCCTCTATTCAATTAGCTTTCCTAAGTCTCCGGAGCAACAGCAAGCCATACAGGCACTCCTCAATTTGGCGAAACGAACTGACATTTCCTTTGAACTATCTTTACTAGCAGCTCGAACTCTTTATGAACATAGCCATCCCCAATCACAGGAGTTGCTACAGGCCGCTCAGCTAATCCTAGATCTAGCACAACGCCCCAATATTTCGATTGAACAGTCTGTATTAGCTGCTGAGATTCTTTATTGGAATAGCCCTGATAAATCGGAAGAGCAACAACAAGTTATAAAATTACTTTTAAGTATGACACAATACTCTAATATTTCCATTGAACAAGCTATGCAAATCGCCAGAATTCTTTATGAGTCTAGCTCCAGGGACTCAGAAGAACGAAGGCAGGCAAACAACTTACTTGGGCGTCTTATACAGAACTCCGATCTTTCTTTCGAACAGATAATGCAAGCTGCTGAAGCCATTTATGAGAAACGCATTTTTTACCAAGAGGGGTATAGACAAGCGACACAAATGCTTTTACATCTAGCAAGGAGAGCTGATGTTTCCTTTGAACAAGCTGTGCTGGCTTCCCAGACCATCTACAAGTACAGTTCGAATGGGTCAGAAGAACTACGGCAAGCCGCTCAGCTACTTTTACATCTAGCACGACAATCCAACCTCTCCTTTGAACAGAACTTGCTAATAACTCAGGCCACCTATCTCATTTTTCCTACACAGTCAGAGAAAAGAGGTCAAATTACTCGATTGTTTTTGGATCTGATAGAGCAAGTTGATCCGCCCATTGAGCAGACCTTACGAGCAGCTAATATTCTCTTTCAATACAGCCCTGATGGCTCAGAGGGGCGATTTATTGCAGCCAAAATGCTTTTGAACCTGCTTCATCAGCCAAATTTCTCCATCGAACAAATCTTGCAAGCTGTTCAAATGCTTCATAGATACAGCCCAAAGGCGCTAGGGGAGAAGCAAGCTCTCCAGATCCTTCAGCAACTGATGCAGAGGCACGCTCTCTCATTCGAGCAAGAGTTACAAATAGCTGAATTTCTATATCAGAATAGTTCAGTCGCATCAGAAGAAGAGCAACAGACCATCAAACGACTTTGGCAATTGGCGCAAAAACAAAACATTAGTGCTGATCAACGGCTACAAATTGCTAAAGTACCTTTAACAGTGAAGAAAGCTAACTATCAAGAGAGAGTACAAGCAGTACGAATGATACTTTCCTTAATTGAAGGAGAGACAGCAAGACAGTACCTTGAAAAATATTGGCAATCAGTTGATGCCAAACTTAAGCCAGAACCATTAAATATTCTCTACATTGCCGAACTGACCTATCAAGAATTACTGCCAGCAGAGGCTCGTGATGAGATGTACCAAATACTACGAAATATGGTTCCCCAATTCGATAAAATTGACGCTCCCAATGAGTAAGCCTGCACAATCTTTGTCGGGTCAGGTTTGGAATTTGATGATGTTGGTGGATAGGGGGCGCAAGAGATATTCAAGGGGTGAGGCTTTGGGGAACGAATGTGGGGTATTTCGTAGGTGAGGGGCGCTTGTGTGTTTGCACGAGTAGTTTTTCAAGCAGGCGGGCAGCTATCCCCAGCAACGGGTGGCCACGAGTGCCCTAGCCCCGCTCCACAGCCGCCCCCGCCCCTACGCGATTTCTGTATCGTGCCATTTCTGGCCAATGTTTTCACAAAATCTACAGCTACAAGGTCTCCTTCACTCGACTTTGTACATTTGGGATCAAGGGCATAAAGCCTGCACAGGTCGAGTCAAATCAGTACTGGCACTTTTCAGACACCAGCTATTCACCTTGATGTCTGAAAAGTCAATCGATTCTAGCAGTGCGTAACAGGGCGACGGGCAAGCTACCGTGCGTGTTCTGTGCCTTGTGATACCAAGCGACTTACTAAAAACTGTGAACGATTTGATTGGAGGACGAGCATGTGATAGCATATGATGGGAATGTATAGCTATTCAATCGCAGGAGATGCCATGGCCTATCAACCAATCGAAAACTATGGAGTTATCGGTAACGCACATAGTGTAGCCCTGGTAGGGATGAATGGGTCCATCGACTGGTTCTGTTTCCCCCACCTCGACTCCCCAACCATCTTTGCAGCTTTGCTTGACGACGCCAAAGGCGGCCGCTTCCAGATTGCTCCCGCCTCTGCCAACAGCACCTGGAAGCAGCACTATTGGCCCGACACCAATGTCCTGGTCACGCGCTTCCTCTCACCCGATGGCGTTGGCGAAATTATCGATTATATGCCCATCGGCCCTGTTGCTCATGGAGTCAACGGCCACCTGCGTGGGTACCATTGCCTGATTCGCCGCGTCAAAGTAGTCCGCGGCGCGATGGCCTTTCGCATGGAATGTACTCCGGCCTTTAATTATGCACGCGATGCCCACCAGGTCGTTATGAGTACGGAAGGTGTCAGTTTTCACTCGCCGGGCCTCAGTCTGGGTCTGACAACCAGCATGCCCCTCAAGCAGCAGGGCACGGGGGTCAGTGCCCAGTTCACATTGCAGGAAGAGGAGACTGCGACCTTCGTGCTGCAAGAAATTGAGCCGGGAGTCGACAGTGGTCTTCCCATGACGGAGGAGGAGGCCGAAGAGCTTTTCCAGCAGACCGTGGCGTACTGGCAACGCTGGCTGGCCAAGTGTACCTACAAGGGGCGCTGGCGGGAGAGCGTCCACCGCTCGGCACTGGTGCTCAAACTGCTCACGTACTCGCCAACGGGCGCGATTGTCGCCGCACCCACGTGCGGCCTCCCTGAGCATGTGGGCGGCGTGCGGAACTGGGACTACCGCTACACCTGGATCCGGGATGCGGCCTTCACCCTCTACAGCTTGCTGCGTATCGGCTTCACTGAGGAGGCCGAGCAGTTTATGGCGTGGCTCGAGGCCCGCTGTCATGAGATCAATATAGACGGTTCCTTGCAACTGATGTACGGCATCCACGGTGACCATATGCTGACTGAGCAGACCCTCGATCACCTGGAGGGCTACCGCGGCTCACGCCCGGTCCGCATTGGTAACGGCGCATATAACCAGTTGCAGTTGGACATTTACGGTGAGTTGCTCGATGCCGTCTATCTGTACGCCAAGTATGGTGGGCCGATCTCCTATGATCTCTGGACCCAGCTGCGCCGCCTGCTCAGCTGGGTCTGTGAGAACTGGTCGCGACCAGATGAAGGAATTTGGGAAATGCGCAGCGGCCGCCAGTCCTTCGTGTACTCCAAGCTGCAGTGCTGGGTAGCCCTCGATCGCGGTCTGCGTCTGGCCGATATGAGTTCCTTTCCCGCGGATCGGGAGCCGTGGCTGCAGGTCCGCGACCAAATCTATGAAGAGATCATGGCGAAAGGCTGGAGTGCAAAACGACAGGCGTTTGTGCAAGTTTACGGTGGTGACCACCTGGATGCGTCGCTGCTGCTGATGCCTCTGGTGTTCTTCGTCTCTCCCAAAGACCCCCGGATGCTCAAGACACTGAACGCGATCAATCGCCCACCCAAAGAAGGGGGCTTGGTCTCCAATAGTTTGGTGTATCGTTACGATGTGAAACTGTCAGCCGATGGCCTTACGGGGGAAGAGGGCGCGTTTAGCATGTGCACGTTCTGGCTGGTCGAGGCACTCACCCGCGTGGGAGAGGTGGACCGCGCCCGCTTGATCTTTGAGCAAATGCTGGGCTACACGAACCACCTGGGGCTCTATGCCGAGGAGATCGGGGCCAGCGGCGAGGCACTGGGGAATTTTCCCCAGGCCTTTACGCACCTCTCTTTGATCGGCGCCGCCCTCAATCTCGACCAGGCGCTGAGCTCCTCAGAGTTGCGTTAGCTGGGGTCGATAGGCCCACCGCGAGCGGGTACTGGACGGTCTCGGAAGAGCGGCTGTTCCAATTGGGCTACAGCAAAGCCCACCGTCCCGACTTGCCCCAACTGAAAGTGATGCTCTCGGCCTTGGATCTGCTGGGCTTGCCAGTCGCGATGCAGATCGTGTCGGGGCAACGAGCCGACGATCCGCTCTACCTTCCCGCCATTGCCCAGGTGAGCCAGAGCCTGGATGAGCATGGCTTGCTCTACGTCGGGGATTGCAAGATGGCCGCACTGCACACGTGTGCGTATCTCGAGGCGCAGCAGGACTTCTATACCCAACTATACACGAGTACATCAAACGAATAAAAGAGTAAAGGCAAAGAGCCACCCAACCATACCCATCATCGAATGTATCGAACTCACCAAAGTCTACAACAAACATGCCATCGCCCTCAACAACCTCAACCTCACCATCAATCAAGGCACATCCTTTGGCCTGCTCGGCGAAAATGGAGCAGGTAAATCAACGTTGGTACGTCTTCTCATGGGCTTTATCACTCCTCCCTCTTAACCCTTGTATTTTTCTTCTGGTTCGGGGTAAAATATAACCATGGTTATTTGATATTATAACTGTTGTTGTATTCCTCAGAAGAAGAGAGGGTCTACGGCGACAGACGAGGAGAAGGAGATGGACACACCGCAAACGGCAGAAGCACCTATGGAGCAGGCGCAGGAGCAGATATCCTATTCGCTTTGGCAATTGGTGAGCTATTTTTTGCGTTTAGGCACAATTGGTTTCGGTGGCCCGGTGGCACTGGTGGGCTACATGCAGCGAGACCTCGTCGAGGGCCGTAAGTGGATTGCCGAGGCTGATTACAAGGAGGGTGCGCTACCGCTTTCTGGGAGCAACGCTGGTAGGACTGGCTTTTATCTGGCCATCGTTTCTGATGGTGGTTGCCCTTGGCTGGCTCTATACGCTTTACGGTGGTCTCACCTGGATGCAGGCGGTGTTTTATGGCGTGGGTGCCAGCGTGATCGGCATCATCGCCCACAGTGCCTATAAGTTGACCTCGAAAACGATCGGACGTGATCCACTGCTTTGGGGCATTTACCTCGTTACTGCGGTGGTGACCATCGTGACACAGACTGAGCAGATCCTGCTCTTCCTTGCCGCCGGTGTCCTGGTCTGGCTGGTCAAGGCTCCTCCTGGGGACTTGTGGAGACGCTGGAACAAGGGAAAGACGAGTGCAATCAGTTTGTCACCGATCCCTCTGGCTGCTTTGCTGGCTATTGGAGGCACGGCAGGTGGCACGCTATGGGCTATCTTCACCTTCTTCGCTGCTGCCGGAGCCTTCGTCTTCGGTAGCGGGCTGGCCATCATTCCCTTCCTGTATGGGGGCGTTGTGCAGGGACATCACTGGCTCACCGACCGCCAGTTCGTGGACGCGGTGGCCGTCGCCATGATTACGCCAGGCCCCGTGGTCATTACCTCTGGGTTCATTGGATTCCTGGTGGCGGGCTTTGCCGGAGCGTGTGTTGCTGCCCTGGGGACCTTTCTGCCCTGTTATGCTTTTGTGGTCATCGCCGCTCCTGCCTTCCACAAGTACGGCAAGCGTCCGGCTATCGAAGCCTTTGTGAAAGGAGTGACGGCTGCCGCCATCGGGGCGATTACCGGAGCGGTCGTAGTGCTTGGGCAACGCACTATCATTGATCTCCCTACTGCCCTACTTGCTCTCATGACCCTGGTTCTCCTGTGGCGGTGGAAGAAGCTTCCAGAGCCGTTCATCGTCCTGAGCGCAGCGATCAGCGGGCTGATCGTGTACTCGTTCCTGCATCGCTAGGAGAGGTACCAGGTGGAACAGCTGCAAGGAATGACATGGGTGCTGCTCGTCTACAAAATCCCGCGAGAGCCGACAGCTAGCCGTGCTGCAGCCTGGCGCAAACTCAAACGGCTGGGGGCACTGCTGTTACATGATGCCGTCTGGGTGCTGCCTGCCACTCCCTGGACACGTGAGCAGTTCCAGTGGCTAGCAGTGGAGATTAGCGAACTCGGCGGAGAAGCGCACCTATGGGAATCCCGCCTGCTTTTGAATGGGCAGGCAGATGCGCTTGTGCATCAGTTTCAGGCTCGTGTAGATGCGGTCTATCAGGAGATCCTGGACGAACTGGAGCAGAGCGATGCTGATCTGGTGGCACTTTCCCGCAGGTATCAACAGGTACGAGCGCAAGACTACTTCCACTCAGAACTGGGGGATCTGGTGCGGGTACGACTGATGAATGCGAGAGGAGGGTTTGCCTCATGAAATGGGTTACCTGGGAACAGGTCGGCGTGGATCGCATGGCCTGCGCCTGGCTGATCACTCACTATATCGATCCGCAGGCGGAGTTTCTCTTCGTGCCTGCCGGATATAACCCACTGCCCGAAGGGGCGGAGCCATTTGATATCCCTGGTGTTCGCTTATCCCATCACTGGGGACATTGCACGTTTTACACTATGCTGCGCGAGTATGACTTGCATGATCCCATCTTGCAGCGTATCGCACGGGTGGTGGATGAGGCCGACACTGTACAGGATGTGACCTTGGAGCCAGCAGCACCGGGTCTCGACTTGATCTGTCGGGGCATACGCTCGGTGAGTCCTGATGATCAGGTCGCGCTTGAACGTGCGAGCGTCATCTACGATGCGCTCTATGCACAGTTCGCTGATGAGATACCCAAAGGGAAGATGCGCGAGTGAGACCAACGGACAGAGCAGAACTACTTCCAGTTGACACAAGCAAGCGCCGTCGAGACACCCGGCTCATTCTGGTGATGCGCGGACTACGCTCACTGGCCTACGGACTCCTGGCCGTGCTCTTGGGCGTGGCCTTGGCCGACGAGGGGTTTTCGCCTGTGGCTATTGGCACGCTGATCACCGTGTCCCTGGTCGGAGACATGGTTGGAACCTATGTGATCGGCCTCTTTGCCGATACCTGGGGACGGCGGCGCACGCTGGCACTGCTTTCGCTCCTTATGGCCGCGACCGGCATGATCTTTGGGCTAACGACCAGCTATCCTGTGCTGCTGGTGGCGGCGTTCTTCGGGACGCTAGGCACCTCGGCCTCTGAGACGGCTCCCTTTCTGCCCATCGACCAGACGATGATTGCGCAGATCACGATGTCCGAGCAGCGAACCTCCCTCTTCGCCCGCTACAACCTGATTGCCTCACTGAGCACTGCGGTAGGAGCTCTGGTGGCAGGGTTACCAAGTTTGCTGACGCGGACCGGATTACCGCTTGCCTCTGGTGTACGTCTTCTCTTCGGAGTGTACGCGGCACTGGCACTCATGGTGGCAGGGCTGTCCCTGCTGCTCTCTCTCCATGTGGAGGTTTCCCTGCACGCTTCCATCCAGGCACAGAACATAAGGTCTCGACTGGTTCCTCCACTTCATCGTTCGCGTGCCATCGTGTGGCGATTGACAGCACTCTTCAGCGTGGATGCCCTGGCCGGGGGGCTGGTAGTACAGAGCCTGATGGTGCTCTTCTTTTATCTGCGCTTCGGTGTTCCGCTCACGACGCTCTCCGCCTTGTTCTTTGGTGCGAACCTCCTCTCGGCACTCTCGTTCCTGGCAGCGGTACCGCTCGCCAGGCGTTTCGGCTTACTCAACACAATGGTGTTCACCCACCTACCCTCCAATATCCTCTTGCTCCTGGTGGCCGTCGCGCCTACATTTCCCATCGCCGCGGCGCTCTTGTTGCTGCGCCAGGTCCTTTCGCAGATGGACGTACCCACCCGGCAGGCCTATACAATGGCACTGGTCGCCCCGGAAGAGCGCACCGCGGCGGCCAGTGTCACCTCCCTGGCCCGCAGTGTGGGCTCGTCCATCAGCCCAGTCTTCTCCGGCCTGCTCCTCCAGAACTCCCTCCTCCTGGTTGGGCTGCCATTCATCCTGGCCGGGACGCTCAAAGCCATATACGATCTCACCCTGTGGTTCATCTTTCGGCATGTGCGCCTGACGGAGGAAGAAGGAGCTTCGCCATGATAAGTAAAGCATATGTAGAGAAACAGTCCACACGAGGTGAGAAGCGACGGCATGGCGACCGCCGCGCTCCATGACGCCCGCCGCGCGGCATGATGACCGCCGCGCTCCATGACGCCCGCCGCGCGGCATGACGCCCGCCGCGCGGCATGACGCCCGCAAGGGGCGTCACTACTATACTACGTCTCATGCTCGTTGTACCTGCTGTATAGAGTAGTGGCGATCCCTTGCGGTCGCCATCACGAGGTGAGAAACGACGGTATGGCGAGCGCCGCGCTCCATGACGCCCGCCGCGCGGCATGACGCCCGCCGCGCGGCATGACGACCGCAAGGGTCGTCACTACTATACTACGTCTCATGCCCGTTGTACCTGCCGTATAGAGTAGTGGCGATCCCTTGCGGTCGTCATGTGGGGGACTTTTCAATCGCCCTGCCGACGGGACAGCCAATTTTGACATCTGCTTAACCTGCGTGATAAGATTCCTAACAACTGGCGGCAAGGACTGTCCCTACTGCCATCTATTTTTTTATGATCCACCCCTATCACCTGGAGTTGTGTGATCTGTTAGCGTGCGGCAGTAACCGTTTCGCCTTGTAGAAAATCGGCTTGCAGGCTATTCTGACCTGCCGGAGTCGAATGTGAGTGTAGAGTCGAATGAATCGTGAGTATCATCATTGGTATAGTCCTTCCCTGGAACGAGATATGGAGTTGCTGGTCTTTGGTCATGCCGGTCCGCGTGTTCTGGTTTTTCCGACGTCACAGGGCCGTTTCTTCCAGTGGGAAGATATGGGTATGATCACCGCCCTTGACGAGCATCTTGAACAGGGTTGGCTCCAGCTCTTCTGCGTAGATAGTGTTGACGACGAAAGCTGGTATAACAAACATATCTCTCCTGCCCAGAGTGCTGTGCGGCATAACCAGTATGATCAGTATTTGCTCAACGAAGTTATGCCTTTCAGCAAGACGCTGAATTCCAATCCTTTTCTGATCACGACCGGTGCTAGCTTCGGTGCTTATCACGCAGTTAACTTTGCTTTGCGCCACCCATCGCTGGTTGATCGCACTATTGGCCTGAGCGGCCTCTATGATATTAGAAGATTTACGCTGGGCTACTCTGACGATAACGTCTATTTCAATAATCCCTGCGCATTTATTAAGAACGAGAACGATCCAGAACGGCTAGAGCAGCTTCGCCACATTGATATTATTCTCGCCATTGGTCGTGGCGACCCTTCGTATCCCAATAACGAGGAGTTCTCAAACATCCTGTGGAGTAAGAATATCTGGCATGCCATGCGTATCTGGGATGGTTGGGCACACGACTGGCCGTGGTGGCGCGATATGATCCGTCTTTACATCGGCGGCCATGATTGATGAACAAGCGGCGAACCTGATGTATCCAGGAGAAAGTCTATGACATTGAAAGTTGGTTTACTGGTCGGACGGGAATGGTCTTTTCCTCCGGCCTTCATCGAAGAAGTGAATAGGCGCGACGAAGGGGTCATTGCTGAATACGTCAAGTTGGGGGGCACACGTATGGACGAACCATGCCCCTATGCCGTACTCATTGATCGCATCTCGCAAGAGGTACCCTATTACCGCATCTACCTCAAGTACGCTGTCTTGCAGGGCGTCACCGTGATCAATAATCCTTTTATGTGGACTGCCGACGATAAATTTTTCGAGGCTGGTCTGGCTACCAAATTGGGGGTTGCCAGCCCTAAAACCATTGCTCTGCCGAACAAAGAGTACGTTCCTGGCATCGTCCACAACGAAAGTCTGCGTAATCTGGTCTACCCGCTCAACTGGCAAGCAATTATTGACTATATTGGTTTGCCATGTGTGATCAAAGATGCTCTTGGTGGGGGCTGGAAAGACGTCTTCATTTGCCGCTCTCTGGATGAATTAATTGATCACTACAACCAGTTCGGCTTGCGTACGGTCATTGTGCAAGAATTCATCGAATGGCAGCAGTATGTGCGCTGCATCTGCCTGGGGCAGGAAGAAGTCATGCCTATCAAGTATGACCCACATGAGCGCAAATATTATGTTGAACACCAGCACCTTAGTCCCGAAGTGGGCATGCGCGTTGTGCAAGATTCGCTCAAACTTGTGCGTGCCCTGGGCTATGACATGAACTCGGTCGAGTGGGCTATTCGCGACGGCATCCCGTATGCTATCGACTTCATGAACCCTGCTCCCGATATGGATATTTATTCGCTCACGCCTTTTTACTTTGATTGGGCTGTGAAGCACATGGCGGACATGGCTATTCGCCTTGCCAAACAGCCACGTCCGCAGAGTCGTGACTTGCGCTGGGATGCCTTCTTCAGTGCTAGCCGCGCCTTGAGTGAGGAGCCAGCAATTCCTCATGCTTCGTCAGCTCCTTGATCCTGTCTGTAATTGCTTGCTTTAGAGGTGTGTCATGTCCCTACGCGAAGCTATTGAAAGCTATCATGATCTGCTAACCGACGAACTGGCTGGCGAGTCTCAGGCCCGACTCGATGCACAACAGGAGCAGCGTGGGCTCTTCTTCGCCGACCGTCCACTCTGTACCGTGCTGCGTCCACGTTTTATGACGCCTGAACAGTATCGTTTCCTGCAAACGCGAGTACATTTGCTGCTGCATGCTTTCGACAAAATTTATCGTGCCGCTATAGTTGATGCCGATTTCCGTTCCCAGTTTGGCCTACTTGACTGGGAAGAGGCACTGGTACAGCATGATCCTGGCTATCGCGACCCCAGCCCGACCTCGCGTGTCGATACCTTCTTTGTCACCGAACGCGGGGGTTTGCGCCTGACGGAGTACAACGCCGAGACACCTGCCAGCCCAGGCTATAGCGATGCGCTCTCAGAAATATTCTTAGCATTACCCATCATGCGTAAGTTCTTGCGCCAATACGAGGTACGCCTCTTGCCTGGACGCTATAGCGTGCTTCATGCACTGGTGGATGCCTACCAGCAGTGGGCCGGTCATCGCGAGGCACCGCGTATCGCTATTCTCGACTGGCGTGAAGTTCCCAGCTACAGCGAGTTTGTGCTGTTTGAGGAGTATTTCAAATCACAGGGACTGGAATGTATCATCACTGACCCACGTGAGGTAGAATATCGCAATGGACGCCTCATGGCCGGTGATTTCCATATTACCCTGATCTATAAACGTGTACTCATCAGTGAATTAATCGAGCGTGGCGGTCTGGATCAACCCACTGTGCGTGCTGTCCTCGATGGTGCTGTATGCATGGTCAACCCATTTCGCTGCAAAATTCTGCATAAAAAGGCCAGCCTCGCCGTTCTCAGCGATGAACGCAATACCCATCTGTTCACTTCCCAGGAGCAAGAGGCCATTACCGCCCATATTCCCTGGACGCGCCGTGTCGAGAGCCGCCATGATAGCTACCAGGGTCAGCACATTGATCTGCTGCCCTTCATCCTGGAACATCGTGAGAAACTCGTTCTCAAACCCAACGACGAGTACGGCGGCAAGGGCATCATCCTGGGTTGGCTGACCGATCCCACATCCTGGATGCAGACTCTCCAGACTGCCCTGACTGAACCATACATCGTACAGGAACGTGTGGCCATTCCCAGCGAACCCTATCCTACCCTCAGTGATAACCATGTCGTGTTCGATGATAGAATGCTGGATACCAACCCACTTGTCTTCTATGGCGACTACGTGGACGGTTGTCTCTCGCGCCTCTCAGCAGAGGCGCTTTTGAATGTCTCTGCCGGTACCGGCTCCGCTGTACCAACATTTTTAGTAGAAAAACGTCGGTACCATTAAGTGTTCGCCTAGGGGAAGGGTGGTGAATTTACCGAACCGGCGCGGGAAAGCCCCCGTGTGCGCAACCGGGGGATGAGAGCGCCGTTCCTTATGGGGCGTGATGGGCGTGGGGCAAAAAACACTTGACACAAAGTAGTCATAGTAGTATAATAACTACTATGAACAGCAAACAACTGAACCCGAATATTCGGGTCACATCAGAAACCCGCAAGGACTTGAAGATTATTGCAGCTCACACCGGTGAAACTATGCTCCAAGTAGTAGCAAGGCTAGCAAAGCAGGAATTAGAGCATTTGAAAGGACAAAAGAAAAGCTGATGTTGATCTACGAGTACAAACTCGACGGGAATAAAGCACAATATACAGCCATCGACGAAGCGATCCGCGTGGTGCAGTTCATTCGCAACAAGTGTCTACGCTTGTGGATGGACGGACGCCGCATAACCGCGAATGACCTCCAGTGCTATTGTGCCGTGCTCGCCAAAGAGTACTCGTTTGCGCGACAACTCAATTCCCAAGCTCGTCAGGCCAGTGCCGACCGTGCCTGGTTTGCTATCTCCCGCTTCTATGAGAATTGCCGCAACCACAAGCCCGGCAAGAAGGGCTACCCCAAGTTTCAGCATGACAACCGTTCGGTGGAGTATAAGCAAACGGGCTGGAAGTTGGACCCCGATGGACGTCATATCACCTTTATCGATGGCTGTGGCATTGGTCGCCTGCGCCTGGTCGGCAACCCAAGGCAGCATATCGAAACCTTTCCAGTGAAGCACATCAAACGAGTTCGCATTCTGCGCCGCGCAGATGGATATTATGCGCAAGTAGGTGTAGAGACCGAGCGAAAGTGTGAACATGTGGAAACTGGGAGTGTGGTCGGCATCGACATGGGTTTGAAAGTCTTCTACACCGATTCCGATGGCGAGCAGATTGAGAACCCACGCCACTACCGAAAAGACGAGACGAAACTCAAACGTCTCCATCGGCGCGTCTCTCGCAAACAGAAAAAGAGCAAGAACCGACGACGGGCGAGACAGCGTCTGGCAAAAGCGTATCTCAAAGTGCAACGGCAGCGTGAAGATTTCGCACGGAAAACGGCGAACGCGCTTGTCTCGTCTCACGACCTGATTGCCTATGAACACCTTCAGATCCGTAACCTGGTCAAGAACCATAAACTTGCCAAGAGCATTCATGATGCGGCATGGGGGCAATTCCTTGGATGGGTGAAGGCCTACGGCATCATGCATGATGTGCCGATCATCGCCGTCGCCCCACAGTACACGAGTCAGGACTGTTCTGGCTGTGGAGAGCGCGTCAAGAAAACGCTCTCGACTCGGACACATGTCTGTCCCTCGTGTGGGTTGGTGATGGACCGCGATGAGAACGCCGCCAGAAACATCTTGGCAAAAGCTTTAGCGGGTACCCTGGGGCACAGGGAAACCCACGAGGGCGTCTCGTAAAACGCTTGGGGAGAGATGACCTCTACTGTCCTCTTCGAGAGGGGAGGAGGGCAAGCCATCTCAGGGAACCAAGAACCCCCCGCATTCTATGCGGGGGAGTGTCAGAAGGTTAGATTTTTAGAGAGGAGAGAAAACATGCAAGCACCGTCACTGACTATTGGTATTGAGGAAGAGTATCAGATTGTTGACCCCAATACACGCGAATTGCGCTCCTACATCAGCCAAATTCTCGAAGAAGAACTGATACGCCTGCGCCGCACCATCATCGAACTGGCTGCCAAGAACGGGCTAAAGATTGTGGCAGCAGGCACCCATCCCATTTCTTCCTGGCAGGAGCAAGACATCACCCCACGCGAGCGTTATATGGGCGTCAAACAGGACATGCAGGAACTGGCTCAACGCCTGTTGATCTTTGGTACGCACGTGCATGTCGGTATTGAAGACCGTGAATTCCTCATTGATGCCATGAATGTTGTACGCTACCTGCTACCGCATATCTTATGCCTCGCCACCAGTTCTCCTTTTTGGATGGGACGCAACACCGGCCTCAAATCCTACCGCAGTATCATCTTTAGCAACTTTCCACGCAGCGGTATTCCTCGCACCTTCCAGTCATGGTCTGACTACACCTATCTCGTGGATACACTGGTACATACCAACACCATCCCTGATGGCAGTAAAATCTGGTGGGATGTGCGCCCGAATCACTCGTACCCTACGCTGGAATTTCGTATTTGCGATGTTTGCACCCGTGTCGATGAAGCTATCTGCATGGCGGCACTTTTCCAGGCCATCATCGCTAAGCTCTGGAAGCTGCGCCGTGACAACATGACCTTCCGTGTCTATCCCACGGAGCTTATCGAAGAGAACAAATGGAGAGCTGTGCGCTACGGCCTGGACGGCAAGCTGATCGACTTTGGTAAACAGGAAGAAGTTCCCGCCCGTGACCTCATCCGCGAACTGATCGAATGGTTTCTGGGTGATGTGATCGACGAACTGGGTAGCCGTCAGGAAATCGAATATGCCTATCGCATCCTCCAGGAAGGCTCCAGTGCTGATCGCCAACTCGCAACCTACAAACAGACCAACGACCTCCATGCCGTCGTTGATCAACTCATCAAAGAAACTAGCGAAGGTGTCGTATAAACTCATGGCGCGTTCAATCACCATCGAAGACCTCTATAAATTTCAATTGCTTAGCCGACCGCGCATCTCACCGGATGGACAACGCGTCGCGTTCGTTGTCACGACCATTGACGAACGCAGGCACTCCTATCAATCCGCGATCTGGGTCATCCCAACGGCAGGTGGCGAAGCCCAACGCTTCACCGGTGGCACGGCTAAGGCTCACAGCCCTTGCTGGTCACCCGACGGTCGCTGGCTCGCCTTCGTCTCCGACCGCGAGAGCGAACCCTCAGCTAATTCAGGTAAGGACACACAAGACCAGAAGCAGCGCGGCAAAGGCAAAGCGCAGGTCTGGCTGCTGCCCACTGACGGTGGCGAAGCGCACCAGCTCACCTTCATGCCACATGGAGCCTCTAATCCCGTCTGGTCTCCTGATAGCCAGAAGCTGCTCTTTAGTGCAGCGGTTGGCCCGTTCGATGAAGAGGGTGAGGACGGCAAGCCTCTTCCCAAGGCACGGGTGATTGATCGACTTTTTTATCGTCTCGATGGCGTTGGCTATATCTATGAGCGTCGCCAGCACCTATTCCTGATCGCTGTGGCAGGTGGAGAGCCGCAACAATTGACCGATGGCGACTGGGATGACAAAGAACCAACGTGGTCACCCGATGGTACCCGTATCGCCTTCACTTCTAACCGTCGCCCGGATCGCTGGCAATATACACCCTGCCCTGATATCTACACACTGTCACTTTCCGACAATCAGCCCGGTGAGCCGCAATGCTTGACCGATGGGACGCTCTCCTGCTGTTCGCTCTCCTGGTCGCCAGATGGCAAAACCCTGGCCTTCATGGCCTCAGCGCGCTTGCGCTCTGGGGGTCATGTCGAACTTTTCACTATCGCGGCTGATGCACCTGAAAGTTCACCTCGCAGCTTAACGTCTGAATTTAAGGGCAGTTTCCTGGATCGTACCAACACCGATATGACTGACGAGTTCATGTCGCCAGCACCGCCCTGGTCGCCTGATGGCCAAACGCTCTATGCTATGGCCGCGTATCGAGGAGCTACCCACGTCTTCGCCATCCCCGTAAGCGGTGCAGGCAAAGATCCACAAACCCTCACCCCCGGCAATCTTCATGTCCTCGATTTCAGCGTGGATTCCTCAAAGAACCATATCGCTGTACTCATCGAAGACCCTACGCACCTCGCTGAAATTTTCATCGGTACAACTACGGAGCCAGGGAAGTTATGCCAGATCACTCATTTCAACGATGATCTTTTCAGCGAACTTGCCCTCTCCACACCGGAATACATGCCCTATAGCGGCGTAGACGATTGGCCCATGGATGGTTGGCTGTTGCATCCACCTGACTTTGATCCGGCACGCAAGTATCCGCTCATCGTCGAAATTCATGGCGGCCCCAACACTCAGTACGGTTATGGATTTATGCATGAAATGCATGTGCTGGCGGCGGCAGGCTACGTTGTCCTCTACACCAATCCACGCGGCAGCATCGGCTATGGACGTGACTTCTCTCTAGCTGTGCGTGGTGCGTGGGCCGAGAAAGATTCCTGGGACATTATGGCCGGTGTCGATGCGGCTCTACAAAAGGGTTATATCGATGAAGCACGCCTGGGTGTGACTGGCGGCAGCTACGGTGGCTACATGACCAGTTGGCTCGTCGGCCACACCGACCGCTTCAAGGCTGCTGTGGCCGACCGCAGCGTGACCAATCGCCACTCCTTTTTCGGCACCAGCGACATTGGTGTCGAGTTCACCGATGACGATCTCGAAGTTACTCCTTGGGACGATCCGCAGAGCTACATGCGTATCTCCCCCATCACCTACGTCAAAAACATTCATACCCCCCTCCTGATTATTCACAGCGAAAGCGACCTGCGCTGCGGCATTGAACAATCGGAGCAGTTGTTTACCGCTCTGAAGTATATGAGACGCGAAGTGCTCTTTGTGCGCTTTGAGGGGCAGAGTCACGGTCTGTCACGAGGGGGACATCCCAAGTTGAGGGTCGAACGGTTGAGGCATATACGGGAATGGTTTGAGAGGTATTTGTAGGGATGTGGCATGGAGGAGGCCCGTCGGGTTTTACCTGGGAGAATGGAGAAACTGTATAAATTTCCCCCTGCACGAAGCGTACATAGCAGGTAGAGGAGTATCCATATGGCATAAGCCTCATCTTGCTGGCGTATAAAAGGGCAGAGGCTAATGAGTCCGATGGGTCTAATGGGTCTAATGAGTCCGATGAGACAGATGAGTCCAATGAGTCCGATGGGTCTAATGGGTCAGATGAGTCCGATAGGTCACTTGTATGCGCATCTATGTTCCTTATATATCGAGATATTAGTACTTCTAGGCCAAGCCTCTTCCATTCACACGCTCACATGCGTTAATATAAACCGGGGAAAAAGTTAGAGTTGACTCCCAATGCTTGTCGGAGAATCTTCTTTGCGGAAAGTTAGGTGAAAAGAGATGATCTCTGGGAGCAATAGCCCTGGGGTCTTCCAGGGGTTCCGAATTTTCCCTGTCAAGCCCATACAAAAGCTTTATTATCTGTATCAAAGAACTCCAGGCGTATGAGCAAGAGGAGCACTCCTTAAATTTCTTCACATTGGGGGAGTGATACGAATAAGAGATATGAACTTCATTGGCAAACAGATTGGCAACTATCAACTCGTCGTCGCAATCAATAGTGGCGGATATGGCAGTGTCTACCGGGCCAACCACACTATTCTCTCGGGACGCATCGTCGCGGTGAAGTTGCTACACACGCATCTCGACTCAGACAAAGAACGTGAGAAGTTTCTCCAGGAAGCGTGCCTTCTGGAAATGCTCAGCCATCGATACATTCTGCCTATTCTTGACGTGGGTTTCACTGATGGCCTGCCCTATATCGTGGTTGAGTACGCGCCTGGAGGTTCCTTACGTGATCGTCTCAAACGGCAGGCGAGTGGTCTGCTTCCCGCCGAAGAAGCGCGGAGATTGCTGATGCAGGTCGGGCAGGCGCTCGAACATGCCCATCAGCAAAATATTATCCATCGCGACCTCAAGCCGGAAAACATTCTCTTCAACGCGTAGGGAGACGCACTGCTGTCCGATTTTGGAATTGCGACTGTAGTGGTTTCTTGGGAAAGCCGCTTTTGGCGTTGTCGACTGACCAGAGAGCGTTGCAGAGCGGGCAGGCAGTCACGCAAGCGTTGTCGGGTCCAGGAACCTCGCAGGAGGGTCTGCAGGGTCGAGAGCTCACAACGAGCCAGTC
>WNGQ01008334.1_pt1 | contig 27245 bp, 23 predicted proteins | sample 5407661 | NCBI WGS metagenome assembly WNGQ01 (sample SAMN13153382, study PRJNA577476) | soil metagenome | isolation source: 60 cm soil or saprolite under Garry oak tree replicate 2 | place: USA:California | collected 2016-06-15 | reverse complement strand
GGGCGGCGGCGCGGCTGTGGCTGATCGTCGAGGAATTGCAGCGCGGAAAACTGGAGCAGATTGGTTTCTTTCTTTCGCCGCAAATGCAGCCAGATTGGCGCAGCAATTGCCAGCGCGCCCAGCCAAAACCAGGGATGAAGGAAAGAGAAGGCCATTTTGACAGGGTTACAGGGATTGCATAGTTAAAACGTTGATGGGCCAGCAGTTCTCATTGTGGAGCAGAGGGGACGTCGGGTGAGGGCACGCGGCGCGGATCGAAGCAGCCATAATGAGAATTGCTCAGGGTGAGTTCAGGAACGTTCGAAACCGGTTGGCAGCGCGGTGGAAACCCTTGGAAAGGAAGACATACAAGCCACGACCGACACCCCGATGAATCGCCATGAACGGGGATGTTAATGATTAATGGGATCGAGGCGTGTTTCTCGAGTGCGTCCTGGGCGGCGCGAATTACGCGTTTCTTGGGCGCGTGCCGGTGGGAGATGGTGGGTTGGATAATGTTTTTGGTTTAACTAGGTTTAACTAGGTTTAACTAGGTTTAACTGGGCCGGGGGTGCTGGGTCAAAATGGCCCAGGGTCAGAAACGAGGCGGGCCCGGTTGGCCCTGGGTGTTCCGGGGTTTGAGAAGTCGCCTCGCCTGGGTTGGGAGTGTTGGGAGCTTGGTTGGCCGGGGACGCTTTCGGGCGGCGCAAGACGTCCTCAAGACAGTTAGCGAGGAGATTTGACGCGGAAAGCTTGTTTTTGAGCGCTTCCTGCCGATCCTCATGTTCCAAGTCCAGCCAGGCGTGCTCCAGGTCCAGGCGTTCGGCGGCCAGTTCGGCGCGGCGGAGGCGGGTAACGTCGGCGCAAAGCTCGCGCAGCCGAGTCCATTTGGTGGACGGGTTTGGTTCATTGGCGATGAGGGCTTTGGCGGAGGCGGCGTAGTGGAGGGCGACCCAATGAGCCAGCCGGCCACCGATGGGATCGCTCAAGGACTGGTGGCCGAGGGCCTCTTTATCATCGAGCTCCTCAACGAAATCGAGAGCGTCCTGGCGGACGAGCCAGTCGCGGTAGCCGCCATGCCGCCACTCGGTCAGGTTGACCTTGTTGAGGGGACGCCCGTCGAAGCTGGCGGCGAGCACGGCTTGGACTTCGTGGACGGAGTTGAGCCATTCGAGGATGGAGTGGGCTTGTTCGCCGTCGTTGAGGCGGCGATTGAGTTGCTCACGGATGTCGTGAGGGAGGCGGGCAATTTTTCCGGTGCGCATGGTTTGGGTGTTGGGTCTAAAGTCCTATCCGGGATCGACAGAATCATGGCGGGACAGAATCATTGTCGGGTGATGGGGGGTATCAGGTTATCAGGTCATTAGGATTGAGATCCAGGAATCGCGACGGATTTTTGGGCCTTGGTATCAATTGTTACCTTCTTGGGAAGGCGGTTTGGGCCACTTCTCTATGCCCAAGCAAAGTGTAGATCAGATTATCGGCTTGTCAAGTTGCCGAGTTTTCAGGTGGTGGGCTAGTTTGAATTGGGGTTTCCGAATCCAGTCGAATGTGGCAGGCCGGGAGCGCGTGTGCCAATCGATCACCCAAGAACGACTGGCCGAAATCGTCGCTTTGCACCCGAGGACGGTTCAAAAAATCGAGCGCGGCGGGACCAACATTTTGATCACCACGGCAATCCGGCTTCAGCGGGCATTACGCTGCCGATGGGAGAACCTCTTCGGGAAGCCGTGACGTTCTTGGCTGAGCGTCGATCGATGCGCCTGCGGGTTGACGGCCCTCAGCCTTGGATTTATTGTGAGGAAATCTCTGAGTGATCTTATGAAAACCAAGCCTGTCTGCGGATTTGTTCATTGCCGGCTTGTGCCTTGGGCTGTCGTTCTTCTTTGTGCCGTTCCCAAGCTTTCGCTTGCTCAACCCAGCCAGCCGGTTATCACTGCCATTCGTCTCGAAGCCACGAATGTTGTCGTGAGCGTCAGCGTGCCTCTCGGCATCCAACGGGTCACCTTGGAAAGCCGCGCTCGCTTCGGCGCGGGCGCTTGGGCCCCTGCCGCGGTGGCGCAGGTGGACGGCGCCGCCGGGCCGGTCACTTTCCGCCTGCCGTGCGCGCGCCAACTCGAACTGCTTCGCGCCCGGGCAGACACCCAACAAGCGCTGCCTGCAGCCTTCTATGTTGGCACCAATGCGTTCTGGGGGCCGCCAACCAACAGCGCCGCATCACCCGTCGGCCTTGATCCCGGAAACAATCCAGTCAGGACCGGACCAACGCAAACAGACAATTCGACCCGTGCTGTGGTAGAATCCGACATCTGGGAATTGAGCGGCGACACCCTCTATTTCTTCAATCAATATCGTGGGTTACAGGTCATCGACATAAGCAATCCCGATGTGGCAACCCTCCGGGGCACTTTGGATTTGCCGGCGGCGGGTGAGCAGATGTATTTAAGCGGATCGAACCACGTGGTTTTGCTGGCCCGCAATGGTTGTGCCTACGGCGCCGATGAAAGCCAGGTGGTAGTGGTGGCTGTTTCCAACGGGCTGCCTCAGGTGGTCACGAACCTGGTTCTGGCAGGTTGGATTCAGGAAAGCCGGATGGTGGGGACGGCACTGTATGTGGCGTCGCAAACTTATCGGCCCATGCCTGGCAGCACCAACAATACGTGGGAGTGGGGCACAAGGGTTTCTTCTTTTGACCTGAGCAATCCGGACTCGCCAGTAACGCGTCAAGCGCTTTGGTTCGCCGGCTATGGCAACGTGGTGACGGCGACCGACACTTATCTTTTCGTCGTAACCCAGGACCCGACCAACTGGTGGCAGTCTGTCGTCCGCCTCATCGACATCACTGCGCCCGACGGCACGATGGCGTCGTATGGTTCGATAAGTACGGCCGGGCAAGTGACAGACAAGTTCAAATTGAATTACGCAGGAGAGGTCTTCACGAGCATCTCCGAAGACTGGCACAACAGCAGGACGGGGCTGGTCACCAAACTGCAGACCTTTCACTTGCCCGATCCGCGGTCGGCAGTGCCCGGTGGCATCACCAAGCTGGGAGATCTGCAACTGGGGAACGGCCAGCGACTCCATGCCACGCGGTTTGACAGCAACCTCGTTTACGTGGTCACCTTTTTCCAAATTGACCCTCTCTGGGTCGTGGATCTGTCCGATCCGGCGCGGCCCCGGATCGCCGGGGAGTTGCACGTGCCCGGTTGGTCCACTTACATTCAGCCGCTGGGCACCCGTCTGGTGGCAGTGGGCGTACAATCCAACCGCGTCGCCGTGTCTCTCTTTGATGTCCACGATCCCGCCAATCCAGGTCTGCTGAGCCAACTGCTCCTGGGCCAAAACTATTCCTGGAGCGAAGCCAACAACGACGAAAAAGCTTTCACCGTGCTCACGGATATAGGTCTGGTTCTGGTTCCTTACAGTGGCGACACCACCAACGGTTGGACTTCCCAGGTTCAGTTGATCGACTTGAATCCAACCAACCTGGTGGCGCGCGCCATCATCCAGCACCAGTTCCAGCCGCGGCGCGCCACGTTTTCTCACAATCGGGTCCTGTCTCTGTCCGGCTGGGAATTGTTAAGCATCGATGCCAGCGACCGCGATCATCCGGCCATGCGCGGCGATACGGAACTGGCTTGGTCGGTCGATCGTCTGTTTTTGCAAGGCAATTATTTGCTGGAATTGACTGCATCCACTGGCTGGTGGGGATATCAAAGCCGGCCCGCGGTGCGTGTTACGACCAGCGACCAGCCCAATCAAGTGCTGGCTCAATTGGCTTTGGACAGTCTGCCCATTGTTGGCGCGACGGTCAAAGACAGTCGGCTTTATGTTGCGCAGAGTCCGACCTGGTTCTATCCGTTGCCTTTGGACGGCGGCCCCGGCGGCCCCGGTTGGCCTCCCACGAATGGCCCGAACTTCTTCATTACGATCATTGACATTGGCAATCTGCCGAATGTTTCCATCCTCGGCCAAGGTTCAGCGACAGTGGATTTGACTGGCTGGGGTGGAACCTGGAAGCCGGTTTGGCCAAAAGCGGATCTGTTGGTATGGGCGGGTGGGGGCTGGAACTTCCGGCGGTTGGCTGAAGGTGGTGGTCCGTTGACGGGACCCATTGGCCCGTCGTCCGGCAGACCGTCAGGAATCTTTTGGCCTCCTTGGGGTTTTGGCGGCGGTGAGTTGCTTGCCTTTGATGTCAGCAATGCTTCCGCGCCAACTTTCGTTTCGGAAGTCAATCTGACCACCAACGGTTGGTGGAGCTTCAGTCGGCCGTTCTCGGAGGGGAGCTTGGTTTACGTCAGTCACAGTGCATCCGAGTTTTTGCCCACGCCTCCTGACTCCACAGGCATCTGGGTGGAACGCTCTTACCTGGACGTCATTGACTACGCCGATCCGCTGTCCCCGACGGTGCGGCTCCCCGTCAACATTCCCGGCGCACTTCGAGGCATTTCGCGCGCGGGCGAGTTGCTCTACACGGTCGGGATCCACTCCAGCACCAATCAAGTCTTCGATTGGACCGAATGGCTGGATGCCAGCGCCTACGATGGCGTGGCGGCCCACCTGGTCGCTTCGCTGGCGTTGCCAAACGCGTGGCCGCACCCGTTGGTGATTGCCGATACCAACCTATTCATCGGCCGGCCCGGCTACAACTCCACCGACACAAATATCGTTTCGCATCGACTCGAAACCTGGACGCTGCTCAATAGCGGAAACTTTAGCCTGTTGGGGAGTGTCACCCTGGGCAATCCGGCGAGTGCGCTCATCACGCGCGGCCGTTTGCTGGCGGCGCAAGAAACGGACAATTCCATCGATTTGTTTGATGACGCCACACCGGCAGCCCTCTTGCCAATCGGAAGCGGCCAACCGCCTGGCTGTTTGTGGTTCGATTTAAATCAGGCGGATGGCACGGCCACTCGCGGTCTCTGGATTCCTTTTGGTGTTTACGGCGTAGGTGAGGTTTTGCGGCGCTGAGAGTGGCGAGATTCCACGCGCCGTCCCCTCCCGGAACAGATGTTTGGGCAGCCCCCTTTATGCCAACAACAGAACTCAACCTAGATAACCTCACGGGCCCGGTCGAGGACCAGGTCGTGTGGCACACCCCTTTCACAGGGTCTGACCCCGAAAATGGATCCGTCACGGGGCGGATCGATTGGGAGACCGTAACGCCAGAGGAAATGTACGACCTAAGCGTGAAAATGATGGATGCAGCAAAGATTCCTGCCGGCGTCCGAACCGAGCACTTCGATTATTTCTTCAACTATATCTTTTCTCTTTGAGCCTGCCATGAATCCTGAAACACAAGCGACGATCCATTCTGTTTATCAAGAAGGCCTGAGCAACGGTATCGCCAGCCTCCACGGCTGGCGCAGAGTTGTTTACCTCGTGGTTGAACTGGAAACCTATTATGATATGGAAGGACTTGAAGGCTTTTACAGGTCAAAGCTTCGTACTCACGCCTCGGAAGCCGCAAATGCGTTGGAAACAATTGGCGCAGCCAAGTCGGCCCAACTCATTAAGAGAGCCAATACGCTTTTAGCAACCACCGGAAATGTCGAGGACCCATTCGATGTGTTTGATGAAAACCAAATCGCCCAATTTGATGCGAGCGCAGCCGCGTTTGCGAGCGACCCAGACAGAAGGAGCCAACGTCTTGAAGAATTCGTGACGAGAACCTCTGGGTCTAGCGTCTGATGATGAGCAGCCGCCTTCGCCAAGGCTACAGCGGGAAGGGCGGGCCGCCCACATCCAGTGCTGTCCTCGTCAACCTCGGGAATGCATCGCTGATCACCGAAGCTTCGCTGCCAACCGAGTCAGGAGCGCGACCGCTTCGTTGGGGCAATATCCGTTGGGTGAAGAATTAAGCGAACAGGCTCGCGGTGCATCTGGTGAAATGAATTTCTTAATGGAAGCACTGCGCAATTTTGGAAAATGAAAATACACATCATTTATTTTCTCAAGTCAGGCGAGTTTGGCGGGCTGTCTGCAACTACTCTCAGGCTGAAGTCAAGGATATGTTTGGCGCGCCTGACGCGTATTCACGGGAAAGGCGGGGAGTGGTAATTTGGAGGTTTGGTCGGGTTCAATTTGTTTTCCTTCGGAAACGACTTGTGCAGATTTTTGTCTATTACAGTTCCGACGCCGAAGCGGGCAAAGACGGGCCAACATCGTTTTTAGAAGATCAGTTTGCATCCAGTCCAACACTGGCAGAGTTTCGGGCGTTTTTTGATAAGGTCGGCATTTCATGGCGGATAAAACCGGAGTTAACTTTTGAAAATCAAACGTGCTTAAAATTGAGTTCTGGTGTGGAGTTGGTTTTTGAGGGTGAACTTTGCTACAATATCGGAAAGTCCTTTTGAGCGCAGCATAGAAATCAACGTGGCGGGCAGCCATTTGCTGGATTCCTTGGTCGCTTACACCTACACGTTTGCGCCAAACGGTCAACGCACCTCGGTCACCGAGTCGCAGGGGCGGGCGAAAGAAGCATTAGCGAAAGAAGCAAGTTCCGCCGGAAGTTGACGAGGAGGTGAGAGCTACGAATGATTAATACGCATCCCGACTACTTCGGCATGATGTTGTACGGCGGGGAACAAGCTCGCAGCGTGGCTGAGCCGGGGACTTTCCCCCTCCTGGCCGAGACGCTCCATTCCGTGTTCGAATCCCACTCCATTCGAGCCAGGTGCAGGGGTCGCGTCAGCGGTCCGTTAGGCAAGAATGCCTCTCCGAAAAGCGGTCCGTGGAGCGGTCCGATGCTCGAGTCGTGGAAGACGGCTTTGAAACGGCTTGGTGAGGCCAACTTTTGCCGCTTCGAGCTCTTTGGTCCGATTTGGCGGCCAGGGCAGCACCCGCTGGCCTATGCGGCTATTGATAAGATGCAGAGAGTTCGGCCCGATCTCCCGCCAGAGAGGTTTCACGCAGGCGCCGGCAATAGCATAACTCTCGCTCTGCACAAAGACATTTTGAAATTGTCCCTTGGCGAGTTGGAATCGCTCTGCAAGGAGCTTGCGTTGCTCAATTCGACATTCTACGGCTACATCAACCCCTCGGACGCGTGGGACTACGGACGCGGGGCGGGAACCGCGCGTTTCTGGCTCATGGACATACGTTTTAGGGACATTATTCAGCACAAATACCGGCGCGGTCGGCTGAGGATGACGCATTGCATACCCGATCTCTACGTGGGTAATATTCTCTCGGATCGGCACTTCGCCGCTGGCGACCCCAGTTGCATCGTGGGAAGCGAAAATCTGTGCGCCGAGGCCTGGCCCTGCGGGCTCACCTACGTACGATTTTTGAAAGACCCGCAGAAGGACGGGGCCTTGCGAAACTCGGCTCTGAAGTACTTCAATGTGGTTGCCTGAGGGACCAGCCCATGCAGGGGGTGCCTGGTTAGGAATTTGCGAAGGAGAAGCGCGGTAAACCTCAGGAGGAGAGGGGGGCGCGCAGCCACGATTCAACTTGCAGTCGGCGGGATCGCTTCCCATGATTCTTTCAGATCGATGAGGCTGAAGATGATCGCGATCCTTGGCGTTGTGCTGGTGATATTCTCCGCGCCGGTGGCGACCAATTAGGAGAGGCATTAGGCTCACATCTCAACAATTGACATTTGCCGTCGAAATCAAACTTGAGCATACCGGTGGAGCTTTCTATAAAATCCGGTGGCGATGCAGAAAGAGCCCAGGCACGAGGGCTTTGTCAAATGTTGAGATGTGACCTCACATTTCCTTTAACCGCTAATCGCAGTGACATTGATTGAAGCGAAATCTGTAATCCACTCAGAGCGTGATCCCTCGCTGCAACAGTTGTGCATGGTAGCATCTGCTTTGGAAGATGCAGATGATATGGATTTTACCTTTTCTGATCTTTTGGCACTTCTTCGCACCTCAAGGCGGTTCGGCTATGGAAACCCAGCCCAGGAATGCGCAGCGTTATTTCTCCATCACAAGGCCAATCGTCCCAGAGTGCATGATGCCTCTGGCCGGGAAGTCTTGGATTGTGATCCTGCCACGTGGGAGAAGTATTTAGACGAGCACGATCTTCTTTAGCATGACGTGGCAACCTGACGTGAAAAGAAGCATTAGAAGAAGCATTAGGGTCACATCTCAACAATTGACATTTGCCATCGAAATCAAACTTGAGCATACTGGTGGAGCTTTGTATAAAATCCGGTGGCGATGCAGAAAGAGTCCGGGCAGTAGGGCTTTGTCAAATGTTGAGATGTGACCCCCAATTTCCGCACTCCAATTTCCGCACTTACTTTGCTCATAGTCATCCGTCGGCAGAGTGAATGAAAAAATGGTTGCACATTAACGCCGCATGCATATTGGCTCATCTATTGGTTCAGGCAGTCTTTGTGACAGGTTGCAGCGAAACGCATGCGCCCAAGCCCGGTGTGACCAATGAGATGGTCATGTCTCCCGGGATGTCGATTACGGCTTCAACCCGGGAAGGGATAATCACGATCGCGGCAGGCGAGGACTTTAAGAGAAGCTACACTTGGGATGGTGAGACGCGCTCGGTAACTTTATGGCCAAGATGGGAGCGGTGGTATGGAAGCTTGGGCGCTTACTATCCCGGTCCTGGACAGCACTGGCGGAACAATCATGGAATCACCAGAGGAGTTCTCGATGAAGGGCAGCAGCATTTCCAAACTATCGAAGAAGCTCTAAAGTGGATAGGCTTAGCAGAGCAAGCGGGCTGCATATATCGAGATGATGGCTTAATGGTGTGTTGGGGACGTGTTCTCGCGCGTAAGCAATTGAACGTCGAGGTTTGGCAGATCATGATTGCTGGCAAGAAACCTCGCTCCCTACCAGGTAGCAAGAATGATGCGGTGTCGGTATCCAAAACTCCGTAGCGGAGTCTCGCCCAAACGTAAAACGAAAACGTGTCAGGGAGCTGATTGGCGAGGGTGGAGAGCTTCCAGCCCAGAATCACCACATCCGCCGTGGCGAAGGCCAGCATGAGTTTTTCAGGGGGCGCGCCCTTTTCATCGGTTGAGTTTGGCTCCAGGCGGAAGTGAACGGCAACCAATAGCATGGCTCGCGCCGCCTATTTTCAGGATGGTACCGGAGCAGCTTCTTGGAGTTCACGGCCTTGCAGCAAAGGCAGGTGCGCCATCTCATATATCCATCAGGACGCTCCAACACATCCGCCCACGACGAGACAGGCGGGCCACCCACATCCAGTGCTGTCCTCGTCAACCTCGGGAATGCATCGCTGATCACCAAAGCTTCCCTGCCAACCGAGTCAGGAGCGCGACCGCTTCCGGCTATGTCGGATGCAGGATTGGCGCAAGGCAGCCGTCGTGGCAAGGAGCAAGATTGAATTGAGCAGAGCAGGGGCGCAGCTTGTCAGTACGACCGGTCGGAGAAAGGACGGCCCCTCACCCCGGCCCTTCCCATCGGATGGGAGAGGGGGAAGGCCCGATGGCAGCAGGGTCGCGCGCGGCCTCTCACCCCAGCCCTCTCTCCACCTAATGGAGAGAGGGAGAAGAGGGAGTGAGAAACCGAAAATACTCTGCAGCCACGGCCCCAGGCGAGTTTACACGGCAGCGGGTTGCTGTGGTTTATCCAATGCGAAGAACTGCCCTTAAACAGTTGCACCATCTCTTCAATGCACAGTTGCGCAGGCAGGGCCATCAGAACATGGACGTGATCGGGATTCACGAAATTGATCTTGATATAGATAGCTTTTTCAGGGAGTAGCGGGACCTGGGTACACCGCGCCAGTGCGAGCCAACCCCATCGGAATTGTGTCCGAGGGTGTCGAGCGCGGCCACAACCCCGCCTCTTCTACGAAGGGGCGGGGTTGAGACGCGGTTTGCACGATTTCCCAGGGTAGCTCCTGTATTAATGGCGAAGGGTTGTCGGAAAGAGCGGGGTCGCAACCCTGGGCTGGAGGACGCAATCTCTTCGGGATTGACTGTCGGCGGGAACCAACCTTTGGTTAAGCGAGCTGTTGGAGACACCAACTTTCCGGAAGAGCCATACCATGCCACTTCGCCAACCCCGCAGTGAGAATGTAGTGACATGAGCAATGGGTAATCGGCTGCGTTGGAGAAGACAATCCCGGAAAACCGCTAAAGCGGTTCGCTTGACTCCAGCGCGTTCCTGCTGCACCCGAGTGAAGTTCGATGAAGCGGGGTGGTAGAGATTGATCGGAGTTTCTTGAAGTCGCCCTGGAGAATTGCTTAGGGCGCGCCCAAGAACGTTCCGAACGGCCTGGCAAACACAAGGAAAACCGTTGAAACGGTTAAAAAGCTCCCCGACCCGGACCCCACCCCGCTGAAGCGGGGTGTTAATGAGATTGAGCCGTCTTTCTCGAGTGCGCCCTGGAGAATTGCCGGGTTCTGGGTGTTTTGGATTTACGCGCCGGATTTTGCCGTTAGGCTTGGCGCAGTATGCGATTAATCGGCGACCTGGCCAACGAATCGGCTGCCCGCACTTTCGCCGACTATCTTTGCGTGGAGGGTATAGACAGCCAGATTGAGCGTCAACGGGACGACGAATGGGGAGTCTGGATCGTTGAGGAGGACAAAATCGAACCGGCAATGAAGCTGCTTGCCGCCTTTCGCCAGAATCCGGCTGACCCGAAATACCGGAGCAAAGCCAAGAGCGCGGCGGAGTTGCGCGCGGCGGCACAGCAAGAGCAGGCGGCCTACCACAAAAGGGTGCGCAACCGACGGCAGCTCTTCCGGCCTCTGACAGCATACGGATTCGGTCCGCTGACGTTCGTGCTCATCGCCGTCAGCGTAACGGTTTTCATTTTGTCCAAATACGGCGCCGACCACGAGCCGATCATGGGTTTGTTTATCACCGACTTCACGGGCGGGACCTGGGATCGAAGCCTGCCCGAAATCCGGCAGGGAGAGGTCTGGCGATTGTTTACACCCATGTTCATTCATTTCGGGCCGCTGCACATTCTGTGCAATATGCTCTGGTTGCGAGATCTGGGCAGCATGATCGAAGCACGCCAAAGCTCCTGGCATCTGGCCGCTCTTGGGCTGGTGATTGCGGCCTGCTCGAACCTGGCACAGTGTCATGTGGCGGGCCCGGATTTTGGCGGCATGTCGGGCGTCGTTTACGGCTTGCTCGGCTACGTGTGGCTCCGCGGCAAATATGACCCCGGCTCCGGCTTGTATCTGCACCCTTCGACGGTCACGATGATGATCATTTGGTTTTTCGCCTGTCTGACGCCGCTGGTTCCGCACGTCGCCAATGCGGCCCATGCAGTGGGTCTGGTCATGGGCATGGGGTGGGGCGCGCTTTCGGGCCTGCGCCATCGTTGAAAACAGGCTCTGGATGCGGCGAAGTCATCGCATTATATTCTTTCTCATCGCGCTGCTGGCGCTGGCCACTTTTGTATTCGCCATTCTGCAATTGATCGGGGCTCATCAATAACAAAGTCCGTCCGAGAAAAACTATGACCGCGATGGAAATCAGCATCCCCCTCAAGGCAGTGGCCTTAAGCGGCGAGTTGAGCCTGCGAGCTAACGCGCTGGGCTTGGTGCTTTTCGCTCATGGCAGCGGCAGCAGCCGGCACAGCCCGCGCAACCAGTACGTCGCGCGCATTCTGCGTGAGTCGGGGCTGGGGACGTTGCTGTTCGATCTGCTGACGGCTGAGGAAGAACAGACCGAAGCCCACACCCGCCATCTGCGGTTCAACATTGCTTTGCTGGCTGAGCGGTTGGTAGGGGCGACGCGTTGGGCTTTGGACCAGGACGCCACCCGCGGGCTGAATGCGGGTTATTTTGGCGCCAGCACCGGGGCCGCCGCCGCTCTGGTCGCTGCGGCCGAATTGGGCCAGACCATCCGAGCGGTGGTTTCGCGCGGCGGGCGGCCCGATTTGGCCGGCGACAACCTGGAGCGCGTGACCGCCCCCACCTTGCTCATTGTTGGCGGAGCGGACTCGGCGGTGATCCCCCTGAACGAAGAGGCCTGCAGCCGGTTGCGCTGTGAACGGGCGCTGCGGATCGTTGCTGGGGCGTCGCATCTGTTCGAGGAGCCGGGAGCGCTGGAAAAAGCTGCGAAAATGGCTGCGGAATGGTTCGCCGACCATCTTGCAGACGATGGTTCCGGGAAAGGGTTGAGGCCTTAAGCATCAAACCAGGCAACGGATGACCTGAGCTACATGCTGAGCGGGAGGTTTGGAATTTGGAGCTTGGTGTTCCCTGGAGCTTGGAGCTTGGTGTTTGGCGGTTAGGGCGTTGTGTCAGCCTCGAATTTACCGCAGAGAACGCAGAGAGCACAGAGGGAGCTTGGTGTTTGGCGATTAGGGCGTTGTGTCAGCCTTGAGCACCTGAAAACAGGGATGGCCCTAACAGCGTCCACTCCCTACGGCCCTTGAGGGTCTTCGGGTCCGTCCGCTTCGATAGTCCCGTCAAAATCTTTGCCGCTTTCTTCGAGAATTTTTTGAATCTGCGGAGCGATCCACTTTTTCTTCGGTTCTTTCTTCGTCGTCGGCGACAGGCGGTAGTGGCCGCCGGAATCACTCTCGATCAGGCCCTTTTCCACCATGCGCGGCAGGAGGCGATGCGCCCAGAAAGGGTCTTCGCTGGCCCGCCGTTTGCCGGCCGCGCGCCGGGAGATTTCCTTGGCGGAAAGGAATTGGCGCGGCCACGACATCAGGAAGTTGCAAATCTCTTGCTCGTCGGAATCCATAAGTCATCAGGAACTGAACGGCGTCGGACAGGCTGGGCGGTCAGGCCGCGTAGCATTGGGGTCCTTCGTTCACAATCAGCCAGAAAGCGTGCAAGCGTTGAACCAGCCCCAGCAGAGCCTCTGCATCCGGCGGCTTGATCAAATAGGAATCGGCCCCAAGTTCATAGGCTCGCGCGATGTGCGGGTCGTGCTCCGAGGAACTCATGACTGCGACCGGCAAACGGCTCAGGATCGGCTGTTTCCGAAGCCAATCCAGCACCTCGAACCCCGTCACCTTCGGCATTTTCAAGTCCAGCAGGAGCAGCATCGGGAGCGGGTACCGGCTGCGATCGGCGTAGAGGCCGTCGCCCGTGAGGTAGGCAATGGCCTCCTCGCCGTCGCGAACCACCTGCAAAGGATTGGCCAATCGCGCTTTCCGCAGCGCGATCTGCGTCAGCAACACGTCGTTCGGGTCGTCTTCCGCCAGCAGAATTGTCCGGTTGTTCGCCATCTTTTCAGCTACTATCGCCCGGGTTAGTGGCGAGGTCAACTTGCTTAAACTGATAATCCCTCAGTGAAGGCGGGTGAGAAAGGCCGCAACGGGTAGGGCGCGTCACTCCGTGCGCGCCGTCGTGCCCCGAGGTTAGTCGGCGCGCACGGAGTGACGCGCCCTACCCGCCTTCACTGAGAAGCTGTGAAAAAATTGAAAAAACTCGCCGAAACTGGTACAAGCGCGATTGGGAATCAACGACTTGCGAAAGTGGATCCCGGAAATTCTTAATTTTTTCACAGCTTCTGAGGTATTACGGAATGGAGCCTCCACCCCGCGTTGAGTTGGCAAACGCATCCGTTCACCCAAAAGCTATCCCCTGCGCCAACGGCAGCTCTTGAGAGTAGTTGATCGTCACCGTTTGGCGGCGCATATAGTTTTTCCAGGCGTCGCTGCCGCTTTCGCGCCCGCCGCCGGTCTCCTTCTCGCCGCCAAACGCGCCGCCAATCTCAGCGCCGCTGGTGCCGATGTTCACGTTAGCGATGCCGCAATCACTGCCGCGACTGCAGAGAAATTGTTCTGCCTCGCGCAGGTCATTGGTGAAAATTGCCGAGCTGAGTCCTTGCGGCACTTCGTTATGATAAGCGATGGCTTCGGCCAGCGTGCGATAGGGCATGATGTAGAGAATCGGCGCGAAGGTTTCTTCATGGACCAGCTTCATATCGTGCCGGGCGGCAACCAGGCACGGACGAACGTAACAGCCGCCGGGATAATTGGAGCCGTCCAACCGCTCGCCGCCGTAAAGGATTTCACCGCCCTGTTTGCGCACCGTGACGAGCGCCGCTTGCATCTGTTCCACAGCCTTGGTGTTAATCAGCGGCCCCATGAGCGTGGCCGGCTCCAGGGGATTGCCAATGCGCACTTGTTTGTAAGCACTGACCAGCCGGCGGGTCAGTTCCTCCCGCACTGATTCGTGGACGATGAGGCGCCGCGTCGTAGTGCAACGCTGGCCCGCGGTCCCGACGGCGCCGAACAAAATCGCCCGGCTCGCCAGGACGAGGTTCGCAGTCGGCGCGACGATCACGGCGTTGTTGCCGCCTAACTCCAGCAGGGACCGGCCCAGCCGTCGCGTAACAGCTTCGCCGACGTGCCGGCCCATCTTGGTCGAACCAGTTGCCGAAACCAACGCGATATGCGCCGGTCATTGATCAAACGTTTGCCGACGGTCGAAGTGTCCCCGATGACCAGACTGAAGATGGCCGGGTCCACCTGATTTGCGCGGCAGATGCGTTCGGCGATCTTGATGGTTGCAATCGCCGTGAGCGGCGTCTCGCTTGATGGTTTCCATACCGTGGCATCGCCGCAGACGACCGCCAGGGCGGCGTTCCATGACCAGACCGCGACTGGAAAGTTGAAGGCGGTGACGATGCCGACCAGTCCGAGCGGATGCCATTGCTCGAGCATCCGATGTTCCGGGCGCTCAGAAGCAATGGTCAAGCCGTAAAGCTGCCGCGACAGGCCGACCGCGAAATCGCAAATATCAATCATCTCCTGCACTTCGCCTTCGCCTTCAGCGACGATTTTTCCGGCCTCCAGCGTTACCAGGCGTCCGAGGTCCGATTTGGCCTGGCGCAAGGCGTTGCCTAGTTGGCGGACGATGTCCCCGCGCTTGGGAGCGGGGATGTTCTGCCATTGTCGAAACGCTTCCTGCGCGCGTTTGACGGTGCGTTGGTATTGCGCCGGCGTGGCGGTGCGGACGGTGGCGAGGGTCTGGCCATCAATTGGCGATACACTCTTGAGCAGTTTGCCGCTGCCCAGCCATTGGCCGCAAAATGCGCCGGGGTTGGTTTGGTTCAAGCCAAGCCTTGTTAAGAGCGTAGCTGCACGAGGCTTCTTATACATGACGTCAACAAAGCCGGCTTAACCGCAAAGAACGCAGAGAACACAGAGAAAGGCTGCACGAGGGTGCTTGCTCATGGGGTCAACTAAGCCTGCAGCATTCCTTTTCCATGATGCCTAGCGCCTCGTCAATGATGCCCCCTTTCACATCTAGCACCGGGCGCAAGCGAATCGAACGTTCTCCACACCGAACGATCAGCAAACCCAGTTCGTAAGCGCCTTTCCAAAAGGCATCGCGCAAGGTCGTGTCCGGCAAGTCAAACCCCAGCATCAACCCGCGACCGCGCACGGCGGACATGACTGGGTGCTTTCGGGCCAGCGCCTGCAGCTCCTTCAAGAAATAGTTGCCTTTGATTCGGGCGTTCTCGACGAGTTTTTCTTCCTCAATGATTCGCAGAAAATGCGTCGAACGGACGTAATCAGCAAAGTTGCCTCCCCAAGTCGAGCTGATGCGGCTGGGCAACCGGAAGCAGTTGTCTTTGACCTCATCCAAGCGTGGCCCGGCCATCACACCGCAGACCTGAGACTTTTTGCCGAACGCCAGCAGGTCAGGTTGCACTCCGAAATGTTCGCAACACCAGTTCTTTCCGGTGATGCCCATGCCGCACTGGACTTCATCGAAAATCAGCAGAATATCGCTCTGGTCGCAAATGCGCCGCAGCGTTTGCAAGAACTCGCCCCGGAAATGATTGTCGCCGCCTTCACCCTGGATCGGCTCAATGATAATCGCCGCGATGTCCGGGCCCTTCCGCGTAATCACTTCGCGGATCTGTTGCCCGGCAAGGTTCTCCTTCTGGATGACAGCGCAGGTTCGGTCCTCCGGCGGCAATGAAAAATCTAACGCCGGCGAAGCAATGCGTGGCCAGGGAAATTTGGCGAAGTAATCAGTCTTGCGAGGGTCGGTGTTAGTCAAGCTCATAGTATAGCCGGTCCGCCCGTGGAAGGCCCGCTCGAAGTGAATGATTTCGGTCCCGCGTTCACCGCGCCCGGCCAACAGGTTCTTTCTCACCTTCCAATCCATCGCGGTCTTGAGCGCGTTCTCGACTGCGAGCGCGCCGCCTTCGATGAAGAAGTAACGGTCCAACGGCGGCAAACCCATGACTCGCGCCAATGTGCTTACGAAAGTCGCGTATTGAACGGTGTAAACGTCGGCATTAGCCACCTTGATTTTTGCCGCCGCCAATAAATCCGCCTTGACTTCCGGCTGGTCGAAATAAGGATGATTGAACCCGATCGGCTGCGAACCATAAAAGCTGTAGAGATCGATCAACTCGCGGCCAGTCACCGCATCAACGACTCGCGAGCCGCGGCTTTTCGCCAGATCGAACACGAGTTTGAAGCCATCAACCAGGATGTGTTTCTGGAGTTCGGCAATGACCTGCCGGGGGGAAATCGCACTGCGTGACTTGCCGGCGGCGGCCTGCGACGGAACTGTTTTGCGGGGGCGCTCGATGGCTTGCATAAGCGGTCTCGGCGAGTCTCAAACTCGCAAGCAAATCTATCCGCTGGTGGATTGTTCTTCAAGGTAAATGGCGCACTTGGCGTGATGCCTCAGTGAAGGCGGGTAGGGCGCGTCACTCCGTGCGCGCCGTTGTGCCCTCCCATCAGTCGGCGCGCACGGAGTGACGCGCCCTACCTGCTTTGGCTCGCCGCGTCCGCCGTCACTGACCGGTTACCATTGCCGCCATTTTCGGGCTTGCTTGCCGCCGCATCTGTGCCGCTCAATGATCGCAATTACGAGCTATGAAATTTTGTCTCCTCCTCTGGGCCGGCTTGGCTTGTTGCGCGGGCACGTTTGCCGCCGACCTGCGGCTGGGCATCATCGGCTGTGACACCTCCCACGTCACTGCATTCACCGAGACGCTCAACAACCCTCAAGCCAAGGGGCACGTCCCCGGCGGAAAGGTTGTCGCCGCCTTCAAAGGTGGGAGCCAAGACATCCCCTCCAGTGCCTCGCGGGTCGAACAATACACAAAAACACTGCAAGAGAAATACGGCGTCAAGATCTACGACAGCATCGAGGAACTGTGTACGAATGTGGATGCAGTGTTGTTGGAAAGCGTTGATGGCCGCCCGCACCTGGACCAGATCAAGCCGGTCTTGAAAGCGCGCAAGCCGGTTTTCGTTGATAAGCCTATGGCAGCATCGCTCCGGGATGTCCGCGAGATTTTTCGGCTAGCGCGAGAGGCCAACGTCCCGGTATTCAGCTCCTCCGCTCTGCGCTTCGCCAAAGACACTCAGGCCGTGCACCAGGGTCTGATCGGCAAGGTCACCTACGCGGAGACTTACGGCAACTGCGAGTTGGAGCCGCATCATCCCGACTTGTTTTGGTACGGCATCCACGGCGTCGAAGCTCTGTTCACGATACTCGGAACCGGCTGCGAGAGAGTACAGCGCGCGACCATGCCCGACGGCGGAATTCAAGTCACCGGCCTCTGGAGCGGCGGGCGTAAGGGTATTTTTCGCGCAGACAAAAGCTTCCACGGCCTGGCCAAAGGTGAAAAAGGTGAGACAGCCGCAGGGTCGTTCGACAGCTACGCCCCGCTGCTGGCTGAGGTCATGAAATTTTTCCAAACCGGGGTTGCGCCGGTGAGGCTTGAAGAAACCATCGAGATTTTTGCGTTCATGGAGGCGGCTGACGAGAGCAAGAGCAAAGGCGGCGCGCCGGTGGAACTTGGCGATGTATTGAGAAGAAGCGGGCATTAGCGCCCCGATGATGCGCAAGAGAGCAGGAGAATCAGCATGTCAGGGAGACTGTAGCGGCGGTCTGCGACCGACGTCGCCAGGCGATGCAGGACAGGAGGGGAATCATCACGCGAGGGAGAACTAATGCCCGGCCCATGCGAAAGATGTTCAAAATGAGACACGCACTGTTCCGTCGGCTCCCAGGTCGGTCAAAAGGCTGGGGAAACTGCGGAAAAACCAGCCGAAAATAAAAGTTGCATTCGTCCAGAAAGCCGCTAGATTTTAGTTCATATAGATTACTCGCCAATTTCTGAGCCTTGATGATTTGAGACCCGATGGTCGGGAACAGTCGAGAAAGGGGAGTCAGTCGAAAAGTATAGTCATCATGAGTACCAAACTGTTTGTGGGAAATCTTTCCTTCAACGCAACCGAAAACCAGCTTCAGGACCTGTTTGCCCCTCACGGCAACGTCCTCGAGGTCGATCTAATCATGGACAAATTCAGCGGCCGCCCGCGCGGCTTTGCCTTTGTCTCCATGGAAACCAAAGAGGGCGCAGATGCAGCCGTCCAGGCTTTGAATGGCAAGGACCTCGATGGGCGGGCGCTTACGGTCAATGAAGCCCGTCCGCGTGAAGAGCGCCCGCGCGGCGGTGGCGGAGGCGGTGGCGGTTACGGCGGCGGTGGCGGCGGTGGCAGCCGCGGGGGCGGGGGTCGCGGTGGCCGTCGCGAATACACCCGATAATTGCTTGTTGCGTTCTTGCGAACGCCAAGGCGTCGAGGCGCGGTACTCGAAAGGGTCCCGCGCCTTTTCCTTATGCTTAAGTTCCTGCCTTTACTTCAACTTCAGGAAGTTCTTCAAAATCTGTCGGCCATTCTGGGTCAAAATGCTTTCGGGATGGAACTGCACCCCCCAAATCGGCAGTTGCTTGTGCTTGACTCCCATGATTTCGCCTTCGTCGGTGTCAGCCGTGATTTCCAGGCAGTCCGGCAGCGTGTCGCGTTGAATCACCAACGAGTGGTAGCGGGTGGCGGCAAACGGATTGGGCATACCTTCGAACAAATCCTTGCCATTATGTTTGATGAGAGAGGTTTTGCCATGCATCATCCGGTAATTGACAATGACCTTGCCGCCAAAGACGTGGCCGATGCACTGATGTCCAAGACACACTCCCAACGTCGGCACTTGTGAACTGAACGTGCGGATGATCTCATTCGACAACCCCGATTCCCGCGGCGAACATGGCCCAGGCGAGATCAGAATCCGCTCCGGCTGGAGCGCGCGGATTTGGTCAATGGAGATTTGGTCGTTGCGATGGACCTGCATTTCCACCTGCATTTCTCCCAGATATTGCACCAGGTTGTAGGTGAACGAATCGTAGTTGTCTATGACCAGCACCATGCCGCAAATCTAGCGGACCAGCTCGATAAAGAAAACCCGAAATCCCAATCGGCAGGATTTAACGTTTCTTGCGCCGACTTTTGAACAGTTCCAACTGCGGTTCTTTGAAGAAATCGTAGTTCTTCAAGATCCGAATGATCTGTAGTAAATCGGACTTCTGGTAATTTCGATTCACCGCGGTTTCTTTCACCAGGTCGGCCAGCATGGTGCGGAAGGGGATCACGGCATCAATGCCTTTGGAGCGAAGCAGGGCGATGCTTTCCAGGCGGCCTTGATCTCCTTGCGGCAACGTGGGGACAACGAGAATTTTTAGCGGCGTGCCGTCTTTTCCAAAAGCGCGCGCGGCTTGTTGGAAAACCTTGGGTTCCACGAAACGAAAAATCTCGGGTGCTTGCTCCAGGCGAGCCGTGCTGAAAGTTTCAGTGTGCCAGCCTTTGACCACCACAATCGCCCGTTCAATGAAAGGCAAATCCGGTGAGCCAAGTTCGAATGGCAACGCGGCTTCCGCAGCGCGCGGATGTGGATTGAGCGCGAAGAAATCAATTTCGTCGTCTTCCTGGCGGCGCGTTTGGCCGATGTGCTTGCGATGCTGGCGGATCAGGAACTCGTGCAGTTCGAAATATTCCCTTACGATTGTCTCGCTAACAGCACCCATTCTGGTCAATCGTAGGGCAGGGCGTCGCCCCTGTCTCTAATTTAGTTTGGGCCATGCGCTTTGGGATTTGCAATGATGGCCCTTTCGATGAGCGAGCCTGGGACGCTTTGGCCGGGTACGACCTCGCCGATCCGGCAGAACAAATCTGGCCTCACCGCCGATGACTTTTTTGTCGAGCCGCATAGCAGCAAAGAGCTTTCGGCGTTGGGCAGAGGTTAATTTCACCTCGGTTGGGAGGCCGGCACGACGGAAGAGATTTACCATGCGCTGAAGATCTCGTTGAGGCAGGCCGAGGACTTGCGCGGAGAGCTTGGCGGCGGCGACCTGGCCGATGGCGATGGCTTCTCCGTGAAGATACCTGCCGTAGTGCGAAATGACCTCCAACGCGTGGCCGATGGTGTGGCCGAAATTCAAAATGGAGCGCAACCCACTCTCAGTCTCGTCCTGCCTGACCACGTCCGCCTTGGCTTGGCAACACCGTGCCACGATGCCCCTCAGCGTCGCCGGGTCGCGCTCCAGCAACTTTGGCAAATCACGCTCTAATCTTTGGAACAGGCCGGCGTCGCAAATGATGCCGTACTTGATCACTTCAGCGAGGCCGGCGCGGTATTCTCGCAACGGCAAAGTCGCCAGTGTGCTCAGGTCGCACAACACCAGCCGGGGCTGATAGAACGCGCCGACCAGGTTTTTCCCCGCCTTCAAATTCACGCCCACTTTGCCGCCGACGGAGCTGTCCACTTGCGCCAACAGAGTGGTTGGCACTTGAACGAAGGCGACGCCGCGCAGATAGGTGGCAGCCACGAAACCGGCCAAATCCCCCACCACACCGCCGCCGAGGGCGATGATGAACGCGTTGCGTTCCAGCCGCTGCGCGACGAGTCCATCGTAGCAGGCTCGAACAGATTTCAGGCTCTTGGCGGTTTCGCCGGCGGGCACCGTTATCAGGGCTGGCTTAAAACCGGCTTTCGCGAGAGCCTGATGCGCGACTTTGGCATAGCGCGGCGCCACGTTGCTGTCGGAAATGATGACGCAACTGTGGCCGAGCGCCAACCGAGCGCAGGCCTGACCCAAACGGGCAAGGAGACCAGCGCCGATTTGGATGTCGTAACTGCGAATGCCAAGCGGTACGTGCACAACGCGCACTGGCCAAGAATAAGCTCTTCCAGAATGGTGTCAAAGAATTGAAAGAATTGGCCGGCATGGGATGATGTGGCACGGAGCGAATGGGCGGCTGATGGTCTGAGAGTGGGCCTGAAAAATCGGCTGTGTTCTGTGGTAATCATCCTTGTCGTCGTCTTCGGAATCGATCTGCCGCCTCCCTCGATTACGATGACGACGCCGACCAAGAGGGCGATGCCGAAAGCAGGTTCTTAAGATCCGCCCACAGAGCCCATAGACACGGGCGGCAAAGCCGTTATATAAGTGCAGTCACCAATTATGGCCATCGCGGAGCTGCGAAGAGAATACAACCTGGGCGGCTTGAGCCGAAGCGAACTGGCGGCGAATCCCATCGCCCAATTCAACAAATGGTTCGACGACGCGCGAGGGGCGCGGGCCGGTGGACGCGTGCGAAAGTTCTGCGTCGGCCTTTACAAGGCGCTGCTGATGGCTGCGGGGCGCGAGGCGGTGGAAGCCAACGCTATGACCTTGGCAACTGCTGATGAAGCGGGCCGGCCTTCGGCTCGGGTCGTGTTGCTCAAAGGCGTGGACGAACGCGGCTTCATCTTTTTTACCAGCTATGAAAGCCGGAAGGGGCAGGAGCTGGCCCGCAATCCGCAGGCGGCGCTGGTGTTTTATTGGGCGGAGCTGGAACGGCAGGTGTGCGTAGCCGGCAGCGTTTCCAAACTGCAGCCTGACGAATCGCGGGCCTATTTCCAAAGCCGCCCGCGGGGCAGCCGCCTCGCCGCCTGGGCTTCAAGACAAAGCCAGGTCGTCCGCGACCGGCTGGCGCTCGAGGAAAAGTGGAAGGAGGTGGAAGCTCAATATCCGAGCCGGGAGATTCCCATGCCGCCGTATTGGGGCGGCTACGTCTTGTCGCCTACGCGGTTGGAGTTCTGGCAAGGCCGTCCGAACCGCCTGCATGACCGGTTTGTTTACACAAAACAACCAGGCAATAGTTGGCAGGTCGAACGACTCTCTCCATAAACCTCTCCGCAGACGTTCTGGCGGCTGGCGATGTCCCTCGCACGGTTGTGCCGCAAATTTTCGAATCTGCGGTATGGCTCTTGGTTCCAATCGGGAGGTCGGGACAACCACCACGCGTACCTTCGTTTCCAAGCCGCGCAGGCTGGAAACCTTGCGGTACAACCGAGTGGGGGGGCAATCTGCGCGCCGCCTTGCTGTGGAGGTTCAGGGGCGGTGTCCGACTGCGGTGGTCGAGAGGGGTCTCTCCTTTAATGTCCGAATGTCGAATGTCTAGTTTTCGGCGCGAAAAAAATTCTCCGCCGCAAAATCGAAAAGAGTGGACAGCCGGGTCTCATTTCAGTTGAAACCTATCAGTGATTGGTGATCGGCGGCTGCTGATCCGCGCCGATCACAGCGAACAGTCACCGAGTCGCGCTGGCCCTACTTCAACGCGGCTTCGTGGAATTCTTTCCAGTCATCAAGGTTGTTGAGGTTCACCGCGTCTTTGGGCGCGTTGGCGTCGTCCGGCAGGCCGCTGGCGCTAAGGATGCATTTACGGGTGTCGTCGTCATGAATGTATCCGCGAATGGCGGCGTTGAGCTTTTCGACCGAGGCCTTATCCAGTTTGGCAGCATTTTTTTTGACCCAGCCTTCGAACTGCGGATAGGTGGGCTTGTTATTGTTGACGAAGTCTATGACTGCATCGCGCTTGAGGCCGAGACCGTCAATGACCATCTGATCGTAACCTTTGCCGGCGCCAGGATAGCCGGGCGCAAGTTTGCCGGCCGATTCAAGCGACAGTTTGAGCCAGAGCCGAGGCAGATGCAGAACGCCCAGCGGACCGGCCACGCCAGAACTAATGAGAGGAACAATCGTATTCATAGCTTATGCAAGTATTTGTTGGTTGACAGCGACAAGTTAGAGAGAAGTCGCGCCGCCGGTCAACGCCAATTTTATCCGCTCCGGCCGGGAATAAACGTTCATGGTTTGCCCACGCAAGAAGCCAGCCAGGGTCTGCCGGCTTTCACGCGCGAACTCCACGGCCAGACTGGATGGCGCTGAAACCGCCGCCACTATCGGGATCCCGCCCGCCAGAGCCTTTTGCATTATCTCAAAGGAAGCGCGGCCACTGACCAGGAGCAGATGCGAATCGAATGGGAGTTTGTTTTCCAAAAAACCGTGGCCCAGGACTTTGTCAACTGCGTTGTGGCGGCCAATGTCTTCCCGCAAAACCACCAGCTTGCCGCGTGCATCGAAGATAGCCGCCGCATGCAAGCCGCCAGTCCGTGCGAACGTTTTTTGGGCCGCCCGCATCCGTTCGGGTAAGCGCGCCAGGATTTCAGCGGCGACGGTGGTATTCGACTTAACCTGCGGGAAATGTTGTTGCACTGCTTCAATCGTGGTCTTCCCACACAGTCCGCAGCTAGAGGCGGCAAAAACGTGGCGGGTCAAATGCGAGAAATCCACCTCTACCGCCGGCGCAAGAAATACATTCAGCGTGTTCTCCGGAGCAGAGCTTTCGAGGCAGGGCGCGATTTCCACAATGTCCGCACGGCGCAGAATGATGCCTTCGGTGAGCAGAAAACCCGCCGCCAGCTCCTTATCGTGGCCGGGTGTTCGCATGGTCACCGCGACGCTATGGCCGCGCACGCGAATTTCCAGCGGTTCCTCCACCGCCAGCTCATCGGCCTGCCGCCTCGCTTTGCGTTGGAGGTGATATTGGAGGATGTCTATGGCCAAGCTGCTACGCGAAGCCCTTTTCGATATTTCGGTTTGAATTCTCTTAGACACAACCCTGCGATCCTCAAGCTGAGCCAGGTCTTGCGGCCACCAGCTTCTCCACTTTCACCCGCGCATTGTAATCCGGCACACCGCCGGTGGGATCCGTCACCGCGCGCCGGATGATGATGTTGCCCTCCGGCCAGTGGATTTGCAAATTACCCCGCGCCATCGGCGCGAAAAACACACGCCCCGCAAAGCGCCCAAGTTGGTTCGTCAGCGCGATGGGATCGCTCTGGACCAGGCCAAGCGCAGCCGCGTCCTCTGGATTCATGAGTACCGCGTCTCGCGGCGCGCCGTTGATGGGGTCAACTTCAGCGTAAACCAGCGAATTGAATTGTTTGCCTCTGCGAGTGGTCACCGTGAAGGTCGGATGAGGAGCGCCGTCCTCAGCGCGCCGCTGCTGAAATTCTGTGCCGGCGCCCGGCACGTTCAGGACAACGTCCCCTGCCTCCGGCAGGGGCACGGCGCGGAAATGGGCTCTGCCATCCGCCGTCGGGAACTTCCAACCCGCGCAGAGGTGCCTCCCCCCATATTGAAACGCATCGCCGGTTTGCTTCAAATTTTCCACGCCGTCATAAAAGGGCACCACCCGCGCCATTTCCTGGCGCAGCTTCCAGCCGCTTTCGCAGCCGAGCAGATGCGCTCGTTCCGGATAGGCGGCTGCGGCGATTTCGCGCACAATTTTCCACTCTGCGCGCGCTTCGCCGACCTGCCGCTGGATTTGCGGGCTGAACATAATGCGCCGTTCCGTGCTGGTTTCGGTGCCGCCATCGTCCTGTTCGTAACGTGTCTTGGCCGGGAGCAAGATCACTTCCTCTTTTGCCGCGATGAACATCTGATCGGTAAGAATGATGTCTTGATGGACGCGCATGGGCACGTTGGCCAGGGCGCGGCTAACGAACTCCGGCTCCGGCAGCGTTCGCAGAAAATTTCCGCCCAGACAATAGAGCAAATCCAGTCCACCACGCGCACACGCTTCGACCATCTCGGGCGCAGTCAGTCCAATCCAATCCGGCACTTTGAAGCCGTAAATGGCGCCGAGGGCAGCGGCGTTCTCTGCGTTGACGGGTTTGCCTCCGGGGAACGCGGTAGCGTAAGCGCCCATCTCGGCGCCCCCTTGAACGGACGAATGCCCGCGAATGGGCATCAACCCGCACTTGTCCCGCCCGACAAAGCCTTTGGTCAGGCCGAGATTCAAAATCATCTGCACAGAGTCTCCGCCAAAGGCATGCTGGGTGATGCCCATGCTCCAGACCAGCACGGCGGTCTGTGCGTCGCGAATCAGCTCTGCAAACTCACGCATGCTCTCACGGCTCAAGCCACTCCGCGCTTCCAGTTGCTCGAATTTGAAATTTGAAATTTGCAACCTCAAATCGTCGAAGCCAGCGGTGTGTTTGGCAATAAACTCGTGATCGACCCAGTCCTGCTCGACAAGAATTTTTAGGACGCCGTACAAAAATGCGACGTCCCCGCCGATGGAAACCGGGAACCAATAATCGGCGATATCGGTGCCGAAAATGGCGCTGCTGAAGTTGGACGGGACCCAATAGCGCTCCATTCCCGGTTCGCGATAGGGATTCACCAGGACGACTTTAGTGCCCAGCTTTTTTGCCTCGAGCAGATATTTCGTTGACACCGGTTGGTCGTTGGCGGGGTTTGCCCCGAAGAAAATTACCACGGCCGCGCCATACCAATCTTTGTAACTGCAGGTGGTGGCAGCGACGCCGAGGGCATGTTTCATCGCGGCTGTGCTTGGCGAATGGCAGAGCCGGGCGGCATTATCCACATTGTTCGTGCCGAGAAAGCGGACGACCTTTTGGGCCATGTAATAGACTTCGTTGGTCAGGCCGCGCGCAGTCAGGTAGAAGGCCAATCGTCGCGGCTCGATGGCGCGGATTTTGGCCGCGATGCGGCGACAGGCTTCGTCCCAGGAAATGCGACGGAACCCGGGCGCGTTTCTCTCGCGGAGCAGCGGACAAGGCAAGCGCCCAAGCTCCCGCAATTGCGCGTTGTCCAGCAATTGCAGTTTGGAAACATTCTCCAACAGGCGCGGATCCAGAGCCGGCATGGTGTTGAGCCGGAGCAGGTTTAGCCGTGTCATACAGAGGTGAATGCCGGTGATGGTCCAGTCGTGGAAGCCTGCGACTCCCACGGTTTTTCCAGACCGTCTCGGCTATACCGCGAAAGTGTTTGGGTTTAACCTGGCCCAACCCGAAAGGCACGACCGCCTTCAGTTTGGCTTTCCAGCCCTTCTGGATTCGGTGCGAACGCATTCAATAAACCAATTCGATCGCTGATCGATAAGGCTTCACCTGATCGGGAATGAACTCCGCGGGCACATCATCCTCCGCCACGGAGGCCTGGATGGCTCCTTGAGCCTCATGGAAAACAACTGGTTGGCCCCGTATCGAAGACTGGAGCGCACCGCACCAGAGGCTGCAATTGGTAGGGCTGAAGGACACGGCTTTCGCTGATTACTCGATGCTGGCCAGCTTCATCCATCGGTTTAGCCAAAAGCTTTCCGCAGTAAAGCGATGCTTTTCGGCACCGCAAGGTCGGGACTCTTCTTTCCTTCAAATTCCAGCGAGATGTACCCAGTATAGCCGGCATCGTAAAGAATCTTGGCGATGCGCTTATAATTCAGTTCGAGCGTGTACCACTCACCCCCGCCGTAATAAGTCTTAGCCTGCGCATAAACGGTTTTGGGCGCGATCAACTTGAGCTTGTCATAAGGGTCTTCCATGAAGTTGCCCGTGTCCATCAGCGCGCCGAGCCAGGGCGAGGGCACGGCATTGATGAGGCGCAACTGGCCTTCGGGCGTGCGGCTCAGGCCCCAGTGGTTCTCCAGCGCCATGACCACGCCGCATTGCTCGGCCTTGGGGATGCACTTCTCGATGCATTCGATGCACCATTTGAAACCGTCGTCTTCGGTATGGCCCGGCAGAATCGGTTCGATGCCACGGGCCTTCATCAAGTCGTCAAAGCTCTTGATCGTGTTCCAGCGGCCTGAGTTGAGGCGGATGCAGGGCACTCCCAGTTCGTAGGCGATCTCCAGGCACTTGTGGGTATGATCGATCTCCTTTTGCCGCTCGGCGGGGTCGGCCTTGACGAAGTTCTGGTGGATCGACAGGCAGACCGGCGCGATGCCATTGTGAAAGGCCTGGCGTTTGAGTTTCTGGAGATAAGCCCGGTGCTCCGCCGTCAGCGGCTCGCGTTCCGGGAGGTCCATCTGCTGGTGCAAGATGTCCAGGCCCTCGACGCCAATCTCGGCGGCCTTGTCAATGACAGTCTCGATGGGGACCTTCTCGGTTTTGAAATGCCAGTACGAGTAGGTGGCAATTCCCAGCTTTATGCGCTTCTTGCGCGGGGTGGCAGTGGATTTGGTTTCCTGCTTTTCAGCGCCCAAAGCGACACTGGCGCCGAGGCAGGCGGTAGCAGCGAAAAAGGAGCGTCGGTTCATCATAGCATCATTCCTGGGCAGCAGGTTGTCAGGTTAATCCGCGCCAATGTAGCACGACATTCCGCCAGCGGCACCCGTGAATGAGCCAGGAGAACCGCTGAGCGCAGCCGGACGCGACCACTGGAGGCGGAACG
>WNGQ01004908.1_pt2 | contig 27260 bp, 29 predicted proteins | sample 5407661 | NCBI WGS metagenome assembly WNGQ01 (sample SAMN13153382, study PRJNA577476) | soil metagenome | isolation source: 60 cm soil or saprolite under Garry oak tree replicate 2 | place: USA:California | collected 2016-06-15 | reverse complement strand
GCGAAACCCATCACCTCTCGGCAAAAGCCGACGCGATGGGTTTCGCTATCGCTCAACCCATCCTACAGCCGGTCGGCGCCGAGGTAGCGGACGATGATCCCTGCGAGCTCGCCATCACGATCGAGGCTCTCCAACGCCGTGACGATGGCGCGTTTGAGCGTGAGGTCGCCCTTCCACAGGCCGAGCACGACGGGATAGCGAGGGAGATCGGCGGGAGTCCACTCGACGCTCCAGCCCGCTTGCGCGGCGAGCTGGCCCGCCAGCAACCTCTCCGTCACGCCGATGTCGAAGCGACGGCCGCGCAATCCCTGAACGAACTCGGCGGCGTTGGATACGATGGTCACCTCGGCCTTCTGCGCGCGCAGATAGCTCGAAAGCGCGAGCCGATCGAGTCCCGAAATGCCTATCAGGACGCCGACCCGGCGACCTGCCACGTCCGCGGGCAGTTCCGGCAGGACAAAGGCCCAACCGGTCTGCGCATAGGAAGGCGACGTCTCGAGGAAGGACTTGGTGACCGGCGAGGCCACGACGCCGCCGGCCAGGACCTCGCACTGCGCCCGTGTCACGCGCCAGTTGCGGGGGTTGAAATCCTGCCCCATGGCGGCGTTGAGGGTGACGACCAATTTCGTCCCCAGCCGCTTGGCCATGGCCTGGAGCAACTCGACGTCGATCCCGGGCGCAGCGGGATCGCCGGTGACGAGGGGCGGGTAGCTCGGCGGCATGCAGGCGCGCAGCACGCCGGCCTTGCGCACCTCGCTCAGCGATGTATCGGGCGGCAGCACATAGACGCCGGCCAACAGCCCGAAGATGAGCAGGTAGAAAAGCGGGGTTCGCAATTTGGCCGGCAACAGAGTCATGGCAGGTCCGTCACACCCGATGGAAGTCGCGCAATGCGATCAGGAAGAAGAAGGCCGCCATGACGACGAGCACGACCGGTCCAAGCCTGGGATCGAACTGGTGGAAATGAATGAAGGCGCCGCGCAGGGCGTCGACGGCATAGGTCAGGGGATTGATCTCGACCAGAGTCACCAGCCATTCGGGATAGACCACCTTGGTCTGCGCGCTGGTCAGCGAGGGATCGAGCGGGAAGATCGAGCTGGAGGTGAAATAGAGCGGCAGGATCACCGCATTCGAAAACACGCCGAAGCCTTCGAAGCTGCGGACGCGGTTGGCGATCACCACGCCCAGCGAGCAGAGGCCGAATGCGAGCAGGAACATCAGCCCCAGTCCCTGCAGGATGTCGGCGGGCGTCAAGGCGAGATCGGCAAAGCGGGCGAGCGCGAGCACGAGCGAGCCGTGGAACATGGCAACCGTCGTGCCGCCCAGAATCTTGCCGAGGAGGACAGTGGTGCGGGGCAAGGGCGACACCAGGATCTCGCGCAGGAAGCCGAACTCGCGGTCCCAGATGGTGGACACGGCCGATTGCACCGAGGTGTAGAGGATGTTGAGGACGATCACGGCGGGGAAAATGAATTGCAGATAGGTGTAGGGCACGACGAATCGGACCTCGCCGTAGATCTCGCCGCGGAAATAGGGATTGAGCCCGATCCCCATGACGATGACCCACAACAGCGGCCGCGAGACCCCGCCGAAAAGCTGGCCACGGTCGCGAATGGCCCTTTTCACCTCCCGGAGCCAGATCGCGTAAAGGCCGCCAAGCTGGGGCGCGATCGCGGCCATTGTCTTCCTCGACCCCTCGATTGCGTTGGTCATCTGGTATGCTCGCCTCCACGTTTGCCGAACTCATAGGTGAGCTCGCGCGCCCCCGCAGCCTGATCGCGAAGCTCGCGGCCGGTGAGAGAGAGGAACACGCTCTCGAGGCTCGGCTCCTCGACCACGAATTTGCGGATGCGGCTGCCATAGCGCGCCAGAAAAGATTCCACGAAGGCATCCCCGCTCGATTTGATGATGATCTCCGCATCCTTGCGGATCGCGAGATCGGGATAGGCGGATACGATTTCCGCCGCCGTCGCCTCCTCGCCCGCAACGACGCGAAGGAGGTCCTGGCCATGGGCGGTCTTCAGCGCGGCCGGCGCGTCGATCGCCAAGACGCGGCCATGGTCGATGATGCAGACGCGGTCGCAGCCTTCCACCTCCTCGATGTAGTGGGTGGTGATGATGACGCAAGACGGCGCTTCATGCCGGACGAGAGAGTACGCACCAGCCGCTCGCGCCAGTTGGACAGCTCGACCAGCGCCAGCATGTCGTCGATGCGCTGGCGGCGCTTTCCCGCCGGAACCCCATAGACGAGGCCGTGGAAGTTGAGGTTCTCGTAGAGGGTGAGACGGTCGTCGAGGCTCGGTTCCTGGAAGACCACGCCCAGATGGCGCCGACCGTCGAGCGGATGTTTGATCACGTCGACGCCGTTCACTCGGGCGGTGCCGCTGTCGGGCCGCAGGATCGTGCAGAGAATATGAAGCAATGTGGTCTTGCCGGCGCCATTGGGACCCAACAGCGCGAACAGCTCGTTCGGCCGCACCTCGAAGCTCACGTCGTCGAGCGCCAGCGTGCGGCCGTAGCGCTTGGTCACCCCGTCGATCTCGACGGCCGGCACACGGACATTCGTCAATTCCCGCCCCTTCCGATGTCCAAGGCCCGGTCACTTCATCGATTCGGCAGGAAATTTTTCGCGATCGAGAATGGCCTTGATCGTCCCGTCGGCGCTGAGCGAAGCAATCGCCTGATCGATGTTGCTTCTGAGAAAGGATTCGTTCGCCAAGATCGCCGCCCCCACGTCGGCGCTCGCTCTCGGAAGCGGCGCCGGCGAGATCAGCCGCAATTTGCCGAGCGCCGGATCGCTGCGTTGCAGCGCCCACAGCGAGGGCCCCCACACCAGTGCAACGCCGATCGTGTTTTTCAACAGCGCGGCCAGCGCCGCTTCATCGGAGGCCAACGGAAAGCGGTCCCAGCGCTCGGCCGGCCGCAAGGCGATGAGATATTGCGTCAGGCGAAGATCGGCGCTCGTTCCCATGGTCGAGCCGATCGGGCGGGTCTTCGGCACGTCGGCCAGCGAATTCCAGCCGGCCTCGGTGACCGCCAGAACGTAGAATCCCCGGTAATAGGGCCGCGTCAGCTTGATCCATTCCGGGTAGGCGTCCGGAATGAGCTTGAAGCCCAGGTACAGATCGCAGGTTTCGAGGAAAACCCGGTAGAGATTGTCGAGGTCTTCCCCGACCACGTTATCGCCGATCACGTGCTCCTTGGGCTGCAGGAGCAGCGCACCCGCGATCGCTTCGCCGATCTTGCGCGCGACCGGCAAGTCCGGATCGCGCGCATCCAGGCAATAATGCAGGGTCGAGCTTTCCTGCCGCTTGCCGAACTTCCACTCGTCGGGAACGAAGGGCGTTTGAGCGAGCGCGGCGCCGCCCCATAGGCAACCAACCAAAGCGATGACCGCCATGGCCATCGTAGGGTGGGCAAAGGCGCCGAACCAGCGTTTCAGTTCGTACTCGGTATGGCGCGCCTTTGCCCACCGTGCAGCCACGGCAATTGTCCGGTGGGCAAAGGCGCGGGGCACCGAGTACAAATCGAAGCATCGGTTCGGCGCCTTTGCCCACCCTACGGAAGGCGAGTCCCCCTCACCCGGATTGCGCGCAAGCGCGCGCAATCCGACCTCTCCCCGCAAGCGGGGAGAGGTGGAGGCTCGAGTTTGGTTCACGTTCCCGCTAGCCATCCTATTTGTCCGGCAATGCGAACACCCACAGTGCCGAGCCGCCGTCCGGATTCCTGATCTCGGTCGCGAGCTGGGACACCGAGCGCACAAAGCCCGATCCGTTGCCGGTGGCCACGGCGATGTACTGCTTGCCGTTGACGCTGTAGGTGATCGGGAACGAGTTGACCGCATTGTTGGTGCGGATCTGCCATAGCACCTCGCCGGTCGCGTCATCGAAGGCTTTGAAGTAGCGGCCGACATCGCCCGCGAACACGACGCCCCCGCCGGTCGGAAGCACCGCGCTGGTCGATGGCGCGCGGGTCCGGTGCGACCAAACCGTCGACCGGTCGGCGAGCCTGATCGCGTCGAGGCGTCCGAAATTGCCGTCGCTGTCGGGAACCGCCTTGCGCCTGAACTCGGCGCGCCCGCCGCCGGTATAGGCCTGACCGGGATCGAGCGGCAACGCCTTGGTGTCCGCGCAAAACTCGTTCAGCGGCATATAGAGAGTGCCGGTCCTCGGATTGTAGGCCGTCGCCGGCCAGCCGCGACCGCCAGGATCGGCCGGACAGTTCACCGTGGTCTGGCCCATATGGGGGATCGCGGCCGGATTGATCGTCTTCTCGCCGGTCTTCGGATCGATCGAGGCGACCACGTTCTGCGGCACCGTCTCCTTGTGCCAGAGCCATTGGCCGTTGGTGCGGTCGATCGCCTCGAGGATGGCGAGCTTGCCCGCGGTCACCAGCGCCTTGCGGGTCTCGCCGTTGACCGGCAGGTCGATGAGCAGCCGCTCGTAGACGTAGTCGAGATCCCAGGTGTCGTCCTGCAAGTGCTGCCGGTGCCATTTGAGCTTGCCGGTCGAGGGCTCGATCGCCAGCGTGGAGTCGGAGTAGAGGGCGTTGTTCTGGAATCCTTCCTTCCGCGGCAGCGTCCCGCGCATTTCCGCGATCCACGGATAGGGTTGGCCGGTGCCATAGAACACCAAATTCTGCTCGGGATCGTAGCTGCCGGCGCCCCAGGGCGTGGCGCCGAAACGGCTTTCGAGCGGCAAGCCGTTCCAGGTGTTCTCATTCGGATCGCCCGGGTGGGCGACCGTCTGGAGGCGCCATTTTTCCTGGCCGGTCTTCGGGTCGTGCCCGGTGATATAGCAACCGCCGGGCTGCGCATTGCCACACCCCTGCATGCCTGCCACGATCATGCCGCCGGCGACGAAAGGCCCGCTGCTGTAGCGCCAGCCCTTGCTCCAGTCGTCGGTGGCGTGATCCCAGGCGACCTTGCCGGTCTTGGTCTCGAGCGCGATCAGGTGGGCATCGGCGGTGGTGGCGATGAGCTTGTCCTCATAGATCGCCATGTTGCGCGAGGAGAGATTGCCCGCGCCAGCCAAAAGTTTTGCCGGCAGGTCGCGCTTGTATTCCCAGATCAGGTCGCCGGTCGCTGCGTTCAGCGCCTGGATCTTGTTGGCATAGTTGAAGAGGTAGAGGACGCCGTCGTGGACGATCGGCGTCGTCTCGGTGGCGCCATTGGTCATCGACCAGGTCCAGGCGACCTGGAGATTCTTGACGTTGTCCTTGTTGATCTGATCGAGCGGACTATAGCCCCAGGCATTGTAGGTCCGCCGCCACATCAGCCAATCCGCGGCGGGCGGATCGCGCAGCATCGCGTCGGTCACCGGAGTGAGGTTTCTGGTCGGATCGGCGACCTGCGGCTGCTGCGCCAGCGCCGCGGCGCCGGCAAGCAGCAGGAACGACAGACCAAGCAGCGTCGATTTCCGCGATCGATTTGCCAGCATTGCACCCTCCCACAGTTGTTTTCGAACTTCTTCGGTTGTTAGAGCGTATCCGATCGAGTCGACCTTTACCTCTCCCCGCTTGCGGGAAGAGAGCCTGCCCTCGGGCTTGACCCGAGGGTCGGATTGCGCGCGTCCTCGCGCGCAATCCGGGTGAGGGGGCTCTCCACAAGCTCAGTCTTTGGAGAGTTCCCCTTACCCCGACCCTCTCAGCCGAAGTCGGATATATCCGACTTCGGCCACGTTTGGGAGTGGCCGAACTCGGGTAAAACCCGAGTTCGGCTGCAAGCGGGGAGAGGGAGAAGAACAGGTGCGCGCGACTTCCCAGCTCGATTGCGACGACACCTGGTCAATTCGGCAGCGCGAACACCCAGAGCGCCGAGCCGCCGTCGGGATTCTTGATCTCGGGCGTCAGCGTCGCGAGCGACCGAGCCTCGCTCGACCCATTCCCGACCGCCACCGCCACATATTGCTTGCCGCCGACGCTGTAGCTGACCGGGAACGCGTTGACGGCGTTGTTGAGACGCATCTGCCACAGCACCTGGCCGGTAGCGTCGTCGAACGCCCGGAACCAGCGGTCCCAGGAGCCGCTGAAGACGAGGCCGCCGCCGGTCGGCAGGACCGCGCCCGTCTGCGGCGAGCGCGTGCGGAAGGACCACGCCGTCGACTGGTCAGCCAACCGGACGGCGTCGACGCGGCCGATATTGCCGTCGCTGTTGGGAACGGGCTTGCGGTCGAAGACCGCGCGACCGCCGCCGGTATAGGCTTGGCCGGGATCGAGCGGCTGCGGGGTGGTGTTCGAGCAATATTCGTTCAGCGGCAGATAGAGGGCCCCGGTCTTCGGACTGTAGGCGGTCGCGGGCCAGCCGCGGCTGCCCGGATCGGCCGGGCAATTCACCGTGGTCTGTCCGATATGGGGAATCGACGCCACATTGATCGTCTTGTCGCCGGTCTTCGGATCGATCGAAGCCACCACGTTCTGCGGCACCGTCTCCTTGTGCCAGAGCCACTGGCCATTGGTGCGATCGATCGCCTCGATGATGCCGAGCTTGCCCGTGGTCACCAGCGCCTTGCGGGCCTCGCCGTTGACGGTGAGGTCGATCAGCAACCGTTCGTAGACATAGTCGAGATCCCAGGTGTCGGTTTCGAGGTGCTGGCGGTGCCATTTCAACTTGCCGGTCGTCGGATCGATCGCCAGCGTGGAATCCGTGTAGAGGGCATTATTCTGCGCTCCCGGCTTTTTCGGCAGCAACCCGTTCATTTCCGCGACCCACGGATAGGGTTGACCGGTCCCGTAGAACACCAGGTTCTGATCGGGGTCGTAACTGCCTGAGATCCAGGCCGAGCCGCCATAGCGAGCCTCGGGCGGCAGGCCGTTCCAGGTATCGAAACCCGGATCGCCGGCCTGGGCGATGGTATGGAAGCGCCACAGCTCCGCGCCGGTCTTCGGATCGTGGCCGGTGATGAAGCAGCCGCCGGGTTGCGCGTTGCCGCAGCCGGTCGTGCCCTGGATGAGCTTGCCGTTGGCGATGAAGGGGCCGCCGGTATAGCGCCAGCCCTTGCTCCAATCGGCGGTCGCGTGGTCGAAGACCACTTTGCCGGTCTTGGCCTCGAGTGCGACGATATGCGCGTCCGAGGTCGCCACGTAGAGCTTGTCGTCGTAGATCGCCATGTTGCGCTTGGCGAGGGGATTGCCGCCGTCGGTGACGAGTTTTGCCGGCAGGTCGCGCTTGTATTCCCAGATCAGGTCGCCGGTCGCCGCGTTGAGCGCCTGAACCTTGTCGGCGTAGTTGAAGATGAACAGCACCCCGTCGTGGACGATCGGGGTCGTTTCAGTCGGGCCATTGGTCATCGACCATGTCCAGGCGACCTGAAGGTTCTTGACGTTGCCCTTGTTGATCTGATCGAGCGGGCTGTAGCCCCAGGCATCATAGGTGCGCCGCCACATCAGCCAATCGGAGGCCGGCGGATTGCGCAACATCGCGTCGGTCACGGGGGTGAGGTTTCTGGTCGGATCGGCGGCCTGCGGCTGCTGCGCCAGGCCGTCGGCAGAAGCCAGCAAGAGGAGCGGCAGGCCGAGGACTGACGCCTTCAGAAATCGATGCTTTGACACGTGATTCCTCCCTTTTTGTCGGTTCGACAGGCGGCTCTTCGTCGATCGAGGAGCTTGACGACATGCTAACCCCGCAAGTTCTGGCGTCAACTGGAGGAAGCTGTACGGGGAGGCCGCAGCGCGCGCCCTTGGCAAGGCCGGCGCCCGCGTTGAAGCGCCAGGAGCCGACTCGCGTGCTTCATTCATCACCTCGTCGGCGGCAAGCAGAGTACGCTAGCCGGCACGTCGAGGCTGAGGGCTTAGGCTCTCAGTAACCAATCGATGTTAAGGATCGAGCATGGTTTACTGACCACCAGTTCGCCACTCCCAAGGATGCGGCGAGGAGGCAGCCCATGAAAAGTTTATCGTGCTGCACGGTGTTAGCCGCGGTGGTCGGCATCGGATATTTCGGTGCATTGAACGATCGCTCGGCATCGGCGGAGACCCTGCGCATTGAAGGCTCGTCGGGCTTCTCCAACGACGTGATGGGGCCGTACCTGGCCAGGATAGAGGCGCAGACGGGCCACAAGCTGAGCATCACTGCAAACACGTCAGCTCAGGGCCTCCTTGCTCTGCTCAAAGGCGAAGCCGATCTCGCAATGGTGTCGGCATCGCTGGAAAGCATGGTTGCGCTTTTACGGCCTTCGGGACCCGATCTGCCTTTTCATCTCCTGCGCGACTTTCGTGTTGTTGGAGCTCGAGTTGCATACCCGCTGAATCCGAGCAATCCTGTCCGTTCGGTCTCCCTTGCAAAACTGAAACTGATCCTGAGCGGGCAGATCGGAAATTGGCGGGAGCTCGGCGGCCCGGATCTACCGATCCACGTCGTTTCGCTGCGTGACGGCGGTGGCACAAAGCGCACGACCGAGGCCATCCTTTTTGGCGGGCAGCGTATAACGCCGCGTTCCGGGATTATCGTAGAGAGCGCGGAGCAGGTCGTCCAAGCTGTTGCGCAGGACCGCGGCGCATTAGGGATTACTCAAACTCGCCTCGTCAAGCTTCACCGCTTGCCTGAACTTCAGACCGAAGTATTCGTCGAACGCTCGCATAGTCTCGTCAGTTTAAACGAGCCAACGGACGCGATGCGAGCAGTCATTGGCGCGACCAGGCGCATTGTCTTTGACGAGGAACCATAGCCCTCGTCATTAGAAAAGCCGCCATCGTACCCAATGGCTGGCAAGGCTATTGCGCTCCTCAGTGCTCGACGAGGGACGGACTGTCGCGCGCCGCAATGCCGGCTGTGGATCAGAGGTAGCCACCGCCGCATCTGCAAGAGCAGATCCGATGCTCTCCGAGTAACGCCAGGACCCCCCTTCCCGGATCATTAACGCAAGGTGGCCCGACCTTGCCGAAATAAATTCAGGCGCTTCGTTTGAGCCGGGGCTTGACAGCGCAAAAATAATTGAATATTCATTCAATGAAAGTTCACTTATTGAAATATCCTCTATCCTCGGGCTCCAGCGAATGTCGCATCCAGAGATTCCGGGCCAAAGGTATGTGAGCCACAAGACTCGGGCGGTATCGGCGCCTCAGGCCATCCCGTCTCAACCTACAGGCTTGCCGATCGTGCGATCGGCAATCGGCGCGCCGCCACTGGTTCGGGCCGCGAGTGCGCTGGCGCGTCGCTTCCAGCTGATCTGCGCCACAATGATCGCCGAAGCTCTGGCTGGCGAAGACATAGTGCAGTTGGAGTATGGGACGCTTCTTTGTCTGGAGATCGAGCCGGGGATCGACCAGCGCCGATTGGCGGAAGCGATGGGCATCGATCCGACCAACGTGAGCCTCATCGTCGAGCGGCTCCATTCGAAGGGACTGATCGAGCGGCGCGTCAACGGTGACGACCGGCGGGCGCGTGAACTGTACCTGACATCCAAGGGGAAAGCTTTATGGCGACGGCTGCGTCCGAAGACGAGCGCGGCCAATGAGCGTGTGCTCGCTCCGCTGTCGCCCGCGCAAAGAGAACTTTTCATCGATCTGCTCATCCGTCTCATCGAAGGAAACCGAGCCCATGCTCGTCCTGGCGCTGGTCGGCGCAAACGAAGCTCGCAGCGCTCTCCAGCAAATAGCGAAGCGAAATAGCTAAAGAGGATGCCATGCGCTTGATCGAGCAATCCACACATGCTCTTGCCCGTACACTCCTGAGCGTGTTGACCTTATCGGCAGTGCCGTCAATCGCTCAGCCTTGGCCGCAACACACGGTCCGCGTGATCGTGCCGCTACCGCCGGGCATCCCAACAGACTTGGTCTGTCGCCTAGTCGCGGAACGGCTGGCGGAACGATGGCATCAGCCGGTAGTCGTGGAGAATCGTCAAGGCGCCGACGGGATACCTGCCGTCAGCGGCTTCGTGAGCGCACGCGACGACCACACGCTTCTCTGCTCATTCCCGGGGATCGTCACGATCAACCCGCTGATCTACGAGAAGCTGCCTTATGATCCGAGCCGCGATCTCGTTCCTGTGGTTTCGCTATCCGACAATTTCATTGGCATCGCGGCACCTACGGCGTTGAAAGTCAATTCGCTCGACGATTTCGTTAAACTTGCACGCTCGCAGCCGGGCAAGCTGAATTGGGCGGCCAGCCCAGGGAATCCCGTCTATGGGTTTGCTGCATTCTTGAAAAGCTCCGGCATCGAGATGGTGCAGATTTCATATCGCGACTTCCGCCCGGCTCTTCAGGACGCCGGCGAAGGGCGCATTCAAGCCGTGGCCACTGGTGTCGGTGCACTGCTGCCGCTGGCACATGCAGGAAAGTTGAAGCTGCTGATCGTGCATAATCGCCAGCGTTCCCCGCAGGCACCGGAGGTCCCAACCGCCATCGAGGCAGGATATCCCGAGCTCACGTTAGAGGGTCTGACTGGTTTCTACGGGTCGCGGGATATGCCGGCCGATTTTAAAGAGCGTATTGCAGCCGATGTTCGCGCCGCGGCGGCCGACCCTGCAATGGCCGAGCGCGTGGCCAGCGTGGGATCGGCTCTCCACGTCGGCACCCCGGCCGAGTTTGCGGCAGCGATCGAGGAGCAGCGCGCCAAAATCGCGGCAATTGCCCGCACGATGAAGCCGACGCAATGAATGCCAAGCCGGCAATCGCAGAGACGCCATGGAAAGCTCCACTGTCACGTCTGATCGAATCTTGAAGCTCGGTCACGCTTTCCGAGCTGCAAAGGCGCTGCTGAGCGCAGTCGAGCTTGGCATTTTTACCGCCCTGGCGGAGGGGCCTGCCGGTCTGGACACGCTGGGTAGGCGGGTCGGAATCCACCAGCGCGGTGCTCGCGACTTCTTCGATGCGCTCGTCGCGCTTGGGATGCTTGAACGTGATGAAAACGGCTTTTATGCAAATACCCAAGAGACCGCATTGTACCTTGATCGCAATAAGCCCAGTTACATCGGCGGGGAGCTGGAGCACTTCAGCGGCTACGTGTTCCCCCACTGGAGCTTGCTGACGCCAGCGCTTCAGACTGGTCAACCGCAGAGCGGAGCAAGAGCCACTGGCCATTATTCTGCTGTGTACGCGGACCAGGCAGCGCTCGGCAACCTTATCAAGGGAATGACGGGAGGGACGTTGCCAGTCGCGAAAACGCTGGCGACAAAATATCCTTGGCACGATTACAAGACCGTTATCGACATAGGAACCGCGCAAGGTTGTCTGCCGGTGCAAATCGCGCTTGCTCATCCGCACATTACTGGTGGCGGTTTCGATCTGCCGCCCGTCCAACCATTATTTGATGAATATGTAAAAGCGCACGTACTCTCACATCGATTGCAGTTCTATGCAGGAGACTTCCTGCAGGATCCATTGCCCAAAGCCGATGTCCTCGTGCTGGGCCGCATTCTCCACAATTGGGACCTCGCGACCAAGAAGATGTTGCTGAAGAAGGCCTATGAAGCGCTGCCATCGGGTGGCGTTCTCATCGCCTATGAGCGGCTGATCGACGATGAGCGGCGGGTCAACGCGCCTGCCATGCTGGCAAGCCTGAATATGCTAATAATGACCGCGGGGGGTTTCGACTTCACGGGCGCGGATTGCACCAGCTGGATGCATGAAGCAGGGTTTTGCCGCGTGCGCGTGGAGCCACTTACGACCGAATTTTCGATGATCACCGGACTCAAGTGAATTGCGAGCGCCGAAGTCGGCTTGCGTCAAGGCGTCTTGATCGCGGTAACCGGAGCTTCTCTTGTGCCGCCCAATCAGCAAAGGCCTGTCCGCAAAGCCCTTGCGGGGCGGTTGGGAAGCTCGGATACTTGTTCTCATTATACATGCTTGTTCCAATTAGGCGCGGCACAGCGGGCTCGGGAGGGCGACATGGCGGAAGATCACATCCCACGACGCAGTTTCTTGAAGGGCGCAGGCGCTGCCGGCACCGCGGTCGCGACCGTGCTCAGCGGCGCAGTCACTGTCCCTGCCGAGGGCCAGACGACGGCAGTAAAGGATGCGCGCCTGCCGCAGCAGCCTGCGAGCGAACCGCTGCTCACTTTGACCGCCACCGAGGCTGCCTTCCTCGGCGCCGCCTATGACGCGATCATTCCCGCCGACCGGCTCTCGCCGTCGGGCAGCGATTGCGGGCTCGTCACCTATATCGACCGCCAGCTCGCGGGCGCCTGGGGCTCGGGCGCGCGGCTCTACCGCAGCGGCCCCTTCATCCAGGGCAAACCCGAGCAGGGCTACCAGCTCTCGCTCACGCCGCGCGAATTTTTCGCCGCCGGAATCAAGGCGGCGAACGAGTGGACGCGCAAGACCTATGGCAAGGAGTTCGACCGCCTCGCGCCCGCTGACCGGGTGGCGGCGCTCAAGACCATGGAGGAGGGCAAGGCCGAGCTCGTCGAGATCAACGGGAAGCAGTTCTTCGAGACGGTGCTGCAATCGGCGATGGAGGGCTTCTTCGCCGATCCGATCTATGGCGGCAACCGTGACAAGGTCTCGTGGCGGATGGTCGGCTACCCCGGCCTGCCCGCGACCTACGCCAACAAGGCGCTGGAATATCGCGGCAAGAAAGTCGTCATCGAGCCGCAATCGATTGCCGATTTTTCCTGAGGAGACCCGCCATGGCCAAGACAATGAAATCCGTCGATGCAGTCATGGTCGGCATGGGCTGGTCCGGCAGCATCATGGCGCGCGAACTCACCAGAGCAGGCCTCACCGTGGTCGGCCTCGAGCGCGGCGCCGACAAATCGCCGCGGGAGAATTTCGCGCTGCCCGCGATCCGTGACGAGCTCAAATACCGGGTCCGCCAGGAGCTGATGCTCGACACTTCGATCGAGACCTAGATCGGCCAGTGCCAGTATTGCGGCCATTGCGAATATTTCGGCTGCGAAACCAACGCCAAGGCGAGCCCGCTCGTCTGCGTCCTGCCGGTGCTGATGCAGGACAAGAAATTCGAGCTCCGCACCCAGGCCTATGTCAGCCGGCTCATCTACGACAAGCAGGGCAAGAAGGTCCGCGGCGTGGTCTATATCGACCGCCGCAGCGGCGAAGAGATCGAGCAGCCGGCCGATCTGGTCGTGCTCTGCGCCTATGCGTTCAACAATACGCAGCTCTTGCTGGCCGCGGGCATCGGCCAGCCATACGACCCCGCGACCGGCAAGGGGGTTGTCGGCAAGAACTACTGCCACCAGACCACGTCGAACGTGATGATGTTCGTCGACGACGAGATCAATCCATTCATCGGCACCGGCACCTCGCCTGCGGCGATCGATGATTTCCAGGGCGACAATTTCGACCATGGCGGATTGGGCTTCTTCGGCGGCGGCTTCATCGCGCCTTCGGTCAGCGGAGGGCGCCCGATCCAGGTTCGCGCCGTGCCGCCGGGCACGCCGCGCTGGGGCTCGGCATGGAAGGAGGCGACTGCGCACTGGTACAACCACGCCTTCCCGCTCAACTGTCATGGCATCAGCTACGCCCACCGCAACAATTATCTCGATCTCGATCCCACCTACAAGGACGCGATCGGGCGCCCGCTGATCCGCATGACCTACAATTACTTCGAGAACGACTACAAGATGTCGGCCTTCCTCACCGAGAAGGCGGTCGGGATCGCGCGCGCCGCCAATGCGAGGATCGTCGGCAACCCGCAGCCGCGCCGGGGCAATTTCGGCGCCGGCAACGGAGGCGCCTCCCATCACACCGGCGGCGCGATCATGGGAACGGATCCGGCCACCAGCGCGGTCAACCGCTATCTGCAAAGCTGGGAGGCGAGCAATCTCTTCGTCATGGGCGGCGCCACCTTCCCGCAGAACGCCGGCCACAATCCGACCGGCACGATCGGCGCCCTCACCTACTGGTCGGCGCAGGCGATCACGACCCAATATCTGAAATCGCCCGGGCCGCTCGTCCAGGCTTAGAGCGGGTTTCGATCAAGTGAAATCGGACTTTTTGTGGCCGCACGTCCCCGCGAAAGCGGGGACCCAGGGGCAACAGACTGAGGTCAAACCCTGTCATTGCATTTCAGTCGGTTCATCGCCGATCCCCTCCAGCGTCGCTTCGCTGCTGTCGGCGACGATCCGGCGCCGGGTGGCTTCGGGTTGCGCGCAGATCGCCGACAGGAGTCGATGCAGCGTGCGCCGCACGCCGTGGAGCTGATCGACGAGATCGAGAATGACGGGGATGCTCTCGTCGTTCGCGCCAAGGTCGTGCTTGAGGTCGCGGATCAATTGTGCTCGCGCGAGATCGATGTCGGTGAACCTGCACGTCCCGCCGTCCCGGTCCGGGATCAGCCAGCCCGCCTCGATCCATGCTTCGAGCGCCTCGACTTCGAGCCGTGCTTCGACGAGGAATTCGTGGGTTTCCATGGTCATGCCTCCATGGACTGGCGCGGCCCGGGGGCATCGGCGGATCGCCATTGGGCGATGAATTTCTCGAGCGCGGGATCGGGCTTCTCCGGCAGCATCACCTTGAGCGTGACATACTCATCGCCCCTGCTGCCGTCCGGCCGGGGCACGCCCTTTCCTTTCAGGCGGAGCACGGTCCCGGTGTTGGCCCATTTCGGCACGGTCATGGTCACCGAGCCGGACGGCGTCGGCACCTGCACCTTGCCGCCAAGCACGGCCTCGCTGAGCGAGATCGGCAGCTCGACCTGAATGTCGTCGCCTTTGCGGGTAAAGAGCGGATGCGGGCGGATCGCGATCTCGACCAGGGCGTCGCCCGACGGGCCGCCGCCGAGCCCGGGTCTTCCTTTGCCGCGGAGCCGAAGGATCTGGCCCTCGCGCGTGCCCGGCGGAATCGCAACGTCGAGCACCGACGACCCATCGGGGAGCGTGATCTGCCGTTTCCCTCCGTTGATCGCGTCGAGGAAGTCGAGCTCGAGGCGGTAATGGAGATCTCCTCCGCGCATGCGGAGATTGGCCCGCCCTCCCCGCCCGAATAGCTCGGAAAGAATATCGTCTGCCCCCGCAAAGTCGGCGAAGCCGGCGTCAGTCTCATACGGGTGCGAAGCACCGCCCTCGGCAAAATCGCGATAAAACCCTCGCCGGGGCCGTTCGGCGCCGGACGCATCGATTTCGCCGCGGTCGAACCGGGCGCGTTTGTCAGGATCGCTCAACAGATCGTAGGCCGCCGTGATTTCCTTGAACTCTTCCTCGGCTTGCTTGTTGCCGGGGTTGAGGTCGGGGTGCAGCTTTTTCGCCAATCCCCGATAGGCCTTTTGGATCTCCGCTTGGGAGGCATCCTTCTTCACCCTCAAGGTCTCATAAGGATCAGCGGTCAACGCGCTCTCCTATGGATTGTTTGCGCGGTCGCCCGAGAGAGCGGGCGAGTTTCCCTCCACACGGTCGGATGAACGAGATTGCGAGTCAAGATGAGCCGCGGCGTCTTGCAACAAAGACACGGGCAGGACGCAGGAGATGACCCCTCACTGCGCCGTCCACCCGCCATCCACCGATAGAGCGGCGCCGGTCAAGGTCGCGGCATGGTCGCCGCACAGAAAGACGGCCAGCGCGCCGACCTGCTCGGGCGAGGTGAATCGCAGCATCGGTTGCTTCTCGCGAAGGAGATTCTCCTTCGCCTGCTCAACGGAGATACCTGCCTCTTTCGCCTTGGCTTCGACCTGCTTCTGCACCAGTGGCGTCAGCACCCAGCCGGGACAGATCGCATTGCAGGTGACGCCGCTATTGGCGGTCTCGATGGCGACCACTTTCGTGAGCCCGACGAGACCATGCTTGGCGGCGACATAGCCCGCCTTCTCGGCGCTGGCGACCAGGCCATGGTTGTCGTCGGGAAACTCTTCGACCGGCGCGACATGCTGGATGCCCGCATTGTTGACCAGGATGTCGACCGCACCGAGCTCGCGCTCCGCGCTTTCGATCAATGCCCGGATCTCCGCCGGTCGCGACACATCGGCCGACGAATACGCCGTCTTGACGCCGTGCTGCTCGGCCAAGCCTTTGCGGATGTTTTCGATCGCCGCTCTGTCGCCGAACCCGTTCAGCATCACGCGGGACTTCTGGGCTGCCAATGCGGTGGCGATCCCGAGACCAATGCCGCTGGTCGAGCCGGTGACGATTGCTGCCTTGTCCTTCAGCATGAGAGCCTATTCGTCGGTTCCACAGTTGCGGTGGGGATTCATCAGACTATAGACTATGACGCGACAGGTTGCGCTGCCTTGACGACCGTCAATTTGGGCGGAACCCTATGCGTGGTGAGGTTGCGGCTCTCCGCCTTGACCCATGAGCTGCTGCCAGATCAGGTCGCAGAGTTCGCGAAATCTTGCCGTGCGCCGGACCCCCCAAGTGTCGCGCGGGCGCGGCAGATCGACGTTGACATCGAGGCAAATGCGTCCCGGGCGGCCGGTCATGACCACGACGCGATCGGACAGAGCGACGGCCTCCTCGATATCATGGGTGACGAAAACCATGCTCTTGCGAGCCGTGTGCCAGATTCGCAGGAGTTCCTGGCCCATGATCAGCTTGGTCTGCGCATCGAGCGCGCCGAAAGGCTCGTCCATCAGGTAGAGCTTGGGCGCATAGGCGAGCAGGCGGCCCAAGGAAACCCGCTGCCGCATGCCGCCCGAAAGCGCCGCCGGGTAGTGTTTCTCGAAGCCGTCGAGGCCGAGAAGGGACGTGAGTGCGTCGACCCGCGCCGCCCGCTCGCTGCGGGGGACGCCGGCCAGCTCGTGCCCGATATCGATGTTCTGGGCGACGGTCGCCCAGGGCAGCAGGACGTCGCGCTGGAACATGAACCCGACACCCGGCGTCGGCGCCTCGACCAGTTTGCCATCGAGCTCGATCGAGCCTCGCACCGGCCTTTCCAATCCGGAGATCAACCTGAGCAACGTCGATTTGCCGCAGCCGCTCGGGCCGACGATCGACAGGAACTCGCCGTCGAGAAGTTGCAGATCGACATCGGACAGCGCGACGACCGTGCCGAGCCGATCGCCGCCATAGGCCATCGTCACGTTTCTCACGATCAGCTTGGCGGCGCTCTCGGAGACGTGGCTGCTCTGGGAAATCGCATTCAATGTCACCGTGCGATCTCCTACTCCGATTTTGGCGCCCGGCCAGCGCCCAGCGCCAACAGCTCCAGAAGCTTCACCAGCTCATTGATCACGACGGCCGCGATCATGAGCACGAACAGGCCGGCAAAGACACCGGTCGTATCGAGCCTGCTGCCGGATTGCTCGATGTACCAGCCGAGACCCCGGTTCGCGCCCAAAAGCTCGCCGAGAACGGATCCGATCAAAGCCAGTCCGATGCTGATCCGCAGCGCCGCGAAGACCCATGGAACGAGGGACGGCAGTTGTACCTTGCGGAAGATGAAGAAACGCGTCGCGCACATCGTGCGCATGAGCGCGATGAGATCGCGGTCGACCTCGCGCAGGCCGTTCATGGTGTTGAGAATGAAGACGACGACGACGAGCGAGAACACCATCACGATCTTGGAGAGGAAGCCGAAGCCGAACCAGATGATGAACAGCGGCGCCAGCGCAATGCGCGGAAGGCTGTAGAGCCCCATGAAAAACGGATCGATCGCCTCGGCCACCCTGGGCAGGGTCCCCAATACGATGCCGATCGCGATCCCGACCACGAACCCGATCGTCAGGCCGGTGAATGCCTGCAACACGGTCACGCCGGTGTGCACGTAAAGGCTGCCGTCCGCATGCAGCTGCCACAGCCGGGTCGCGATCAGCGAAGGACTGCTGATCCACACCGAGCCGATGGCCGAGTTCGAGAGCATCTGCCAGGCCGCCAAGCCCACGGCGCCGATCAGCCCACGCACCAGCAGGAGCCGAAGCCAGCGCGGGAGTCCACGCCGCCGCGTTTCGAGCGCTGGCAACCAATCCTGCGAGGAGGACGGATCGGCCGAACCCGTCGCCGAGGGCGGGGTCAAAGTATTTGTTGAAACAGTCATGGGCGAGAATCCGGCGGACCCGTCAGACTTCAGCATACCGCAGCAGCTCGAGAAATATAAGCCGCCAACGACATGGCATATGACTTGCCTCGACTCGCCTTGAATGCCGCAAGCTCAGGCGATAACGTCCCGCGGTCGGGGGTTTCATGCCTAAGACAACAGCTCGACACCGTGGAGAGAGGATGGCCATGCTGCGATTGATCTGCGCAACTGCAGCGCTACTGTCCGTCGTGTCTGCAACGTCGTTGCCGGCCCGCGCCGAGACCAAGCTCACGGTGTCTTCGGCCAACCTCTCGCTCGGCCACATGGTGCAGCGGCTCGCGCAGAGCAAAGGATATTTCGCGGCCGAGGGGATCAAGACCGAGGTCTTCGATTTCAAGGGCGGCGGTCCAGCCATCCAGGCGCTGGTCGGCGGCGGCGCCGACATGTGCATGTGCACCGGAGACCACGTGATTTGGCTTGCCAACAACGGCATCCGGACGCGCGTTCTCGTCGCAGTGACGCTGTTCAACAGCTATGGCCTGGTGGCGCGCGCAAATTCTCCCTACACCGACCTCAGGAGTCTCAAAGGCCAGCGCATCGGCATCACTTCGAGCGGCAGCTCGACCGACAACATGATCCGATTTGCGGTGAGGAAGCTCGGGCTCAATGCGGACAGGGATTACGTGCTCATCGGCACCGGCACATCGGCCGCAATGGAGCCCGCGATCGAGACCGGCGCGGTCGCTGCGGGCATGCTGACGACGCCCGATTTTCAGTCGTTCCTCTATCGCGGCAAAGGAAGATATCGCCTGGTCGAAAACTTCTCGGTCCTGCCCTATGTGACCAGCTCCTACATCGTGACGGACGCGTGGCTCAGGAAGAACCCCGAGGTCGCGCGCGGGGTCGCCCGGGCGGCCGTGCGGGCCCTGGAATTGATCCACACCGATCACGAGGCCGTGCGCGCCGACCTCGCCAAGACCTATCCGCAGTTCGACCAGGCTTTCGTCGAGCAGATCGTGAAGGAGACCCAGGCCAAGCTGTCGAAGGATGGCAGGCTCAACGAGAGCTCGTGGCAATCGGTCAACGATATCATCACCTCGTTCGATCCAAAGGTGAAGCCGGTGCCATATTCGGAGGCGGCGGCGCTCGAGTTTCTGCCGACGGCGAAGTAGCGGCGTTCGAGGCCGAGCATACTTCACGAGCCCATCGGGCCATGATGAGAAGGGAGGACAAGATGCTTTACCGAAGTTCGATCAGTGCGATCGCGCTCGTGGGCGCCCTTTGCGTCACGATCGCCGGCGCCTTAGCCTGGGACGACTCAAAATACCCCGACTTCAGCGGACAGTGGCGTCCGATCGGCGGGCCGGGCCGGTGGGCCCGCGACCAGAAGGCTCCGCTCACGCCGGAGTACCAGGCGATCTTCGAGGCCGATGAGTCCGAAGGCGGACAGAGCTTCCACAACAAGACCTATCTGTGCTGGTCGCCGGGCATGCCGCGCGTCACCAACGGCTATGGCGAGCTCGAATTCGTCATTACGGCCAAGACCGTCCACATTCTGGTCGACCACATCTATGACAACCGCCGAATCTTCACCGACGGTCGTCCGTGGCCTGAGCACCTGACACCGACGCTGCTCGGCACGTCCATCGGCCAATGGATCGATGAAGACGGAGATGGCAAATACGACGTGCTCGTCGCTGAGACGCGCGGTTTCCGCGGTCCTCGTGCTTTCGACGCCACCGGCCTGCCGCTGCACAGGGACAACCAGACCATCATCAAGGAACGCTTTTACATCGACAAATCCGATCCGAACGTCGTCCACGACGAGGTCACCGTGATTGACAACGCACTCACGCGGCCCTGGACGGTGACGAAGAACTACCGGCGCGACCCCAAGAATAACTTTCCCGAATGGAACGAAGAGAACTGTCCCGAAACCAACAACCATGTCGCCGTCGGCAAAGAGGACTACATGGTGAGCGCCGACGGCTTTCTCATGCCCACAAAGAAGGGGCAGAAGCCGCCGGATCTGAGGTATTTCAAGTAGGCGCCGCAACCGCGGAATAAGTTCGAATTCGTGCTCAGCCTCAGGGGACCTCCAAAGAACTCGGCCTCACCGTGACGCCCAATCTGCCCGGGGCTGCCAATCAAAAATCGGGCTTGTTGGCTTGGGGCAGCGGTACCAGCCCCTGGTTAAAGAAATCGCCGTTGTTCTCGTTGCACGTGGCAGTCGAGAGCGGCGCGTTTTCGACGCGGCGCCAGCGCTGTACCGCCATCCAGGGCGTCGTAAAAGCGCCCGCGTCCTCGACAAAGATCGAAATGTCAACCGTCTTGCCATCGGCTGCGAGTTTCCAGCGCTCCACCACATGGAGTTGGTCGGTATGCGGCGTGCGGTAGTTGTCGACAAATGACTTAGACGAAATGCCGATGGTGTCGATGACCAGAGTGTCACCGTTCTCGTAATGGCCGACCGACTCTCCGTACCAGGAGTGTTTCACATCCTTTGCATGCGTCATGTTAAGATAAATGTGGCGAATGACCGGTCCGCCCTGGTTGATGACCACGACCTTCTCCGGGGTCTGGATGAAATAGAATGGCTCGACCAGCGAATAAGCAACGAAACCCGGCACACCGACCGGCCAGCAGCGCTCGCGCGCGCGAAACGGAACCTTGCCCGCTAACACCTCGTCATTCGCCTTCTTCATCGATGGAATGGTCCAGGGCTGCAGGACCGGATTGGAAAGATCGGCAACGCGATAGGTCGGTTGCCTGCCGCTGCCGTTGGGCACATAGGGGTAGGCGCTGTCAAAAGTGACGGGACCCGGCCCTCCAGTGGGCGGCGGGAGCAGATCGTCCACGCCGAATGAGCGGTCGAGCACCCAGCCGGTGTTTGCGGTGGGCGCGAATTCCGGGATCACTTGATCCTTCGGGCCGTCCGCGGACAAGGCTCCGGCCGCCGCGTAGAGGACGCCGGTCACGACACAGATCGAGGCAAATTTGAACATCGTTTGGCGCGTCCAGTCGGACCGCCCTGCGAGTAAGCTACATCATTCGCCAGCATTTTCGGAAGGCGCTCATGTCGGGTCCTGGCGCGACCCGGCGACTATGCACCGCAACATCACGGCAGGAGTCAGCGGTGAAGCGGCCGTGCTACTAAGACGCGCACAGGGCAAAGTTTGGCCCTTCACGTCGGTTCATTGGTCCTTCACGTCGGTTCGCCGCGATGCAACGCTGCGACCGCAATTGAGAGGTAAGCGGATTCGGCCCGAACGCCGCTGATCCGGCCCAATTAAACCCGCAGCAGCCTAGCGACGGCTTCGTTTGGATGCTATCGGTCGCGTGCTCCGGTATTTGTGCCATTCGTCCGCCTGGTCTTGAAGGAGAGGTGCCTTGTTCGACAGAGGGAGGGCAGTATGTTCTTTCGTGCGCTCATGGCAGCACAATTGGTGTGTTTTCCGGCATTCGCGGCTGACGAGCTGCCGAAGGAGCTGCTTCTGCACTGCGAGGGAAAGATGAATGCGGTCATGGATGTGCCGAGATCGGAAAGTCGCAGCGCCACCTTCAGCCTCAATTTTCGTTTGAAGGACGGCTCATTCATCGATATCCAAACAGGTGTGGTCGAGGGTGAAGAATGCGTGCAGAATAACGGTGAAGTCAAATGCCAGGCGACTAAGCTGTATCCGCTTCCCAACTCCATTGTTAAACGGCACAGCACCGTTGTGATTAACAGGAACACCCGAGAGCTGACGCTTTGGCTTGAGTCGTGGGACTATCAAGGAAACGAAGCGTCAGGAACACCTGCTGCCCACATGCGAGTTCTCAGGACCGGGTTGTGTCGCGACAACGCGATATTTTAGATTTGTGATCTTCTGTTCCGGAGGGTTCCTGGGCGGCGTTCTCAGTGACCGAAGGGCTTCGACCATTCATGTCTGAGGCAGAATAGCACACAGGAGATGTACTATGAAAACTCTGGTTACCCGACGCCAGGCCTTGGTGGCTGCTTCCGCACTCGCGCTTGCTCCATTTACTGCCAACGCCGCCGAACGGGAGAAAGTCGGGATGCAGCTCATCCTCGCTGCCGATGTTTCAGGGAGCGTGAATGCGACGCGTTACAGGACTCAACAAGACGGCTACCTGGAAGCGCTGGGAGACTCACGAGTGCTGAATGTCATTGCTGAGCTCGACCCACCGGTTCTTGCTATCACCTTTATTGCATGGGCTCGCGAACAGGAAGTAATGGTTCCTTGGATGCGCGTCCATGATGCTAAAACGATGGACTTGTTTCGCAATCGACTGAAAAATACGGAACGTCCACGGATCGGGATCAATACGCTCATCAGCAGAGCACTTCTCTTTTGCGACGGACAGTTCGACCGGGAGTTTACCGAGGGCAGAAAGGTCATTGATGTATCTGGTGATGGCGATGATAATCAAGGTATTGGCGGTCTTCGTGACGTTCGTGACGCCCTGGTAGGGAAAGGTGTGGTTATCAATGGCCTGCCAATTATCGTAAAGCCGCCCGAATATATTTTTCCGCCGCAACCTCCCGAAGGCCTCGACGTATATTATCGCAGGCATGTCGTTGGCGGCGAAGGACACGTCGTCATCGAATCCATCGGATTCGATAACTTTAAGCAAGCGATCCTGCAGAAGCTGCTGCTCGAGATTGGATGATAGTGGGCGGCGGGGGAAGTTTCGTCATGGCCAACCCTCCGAGGGCCGTCATTTCTGCGTTTGATTGAAATATCTCAAGTCCGGCGGCCGTTGGCCCTTCTTGGCGGGCATCAGATAACCTTCCGCGCTCAGGTAATAGTTTTCCTTGCCGATGAACACTTGCGCGTTGTACTCGGCGCAAATGGATTCAGGCCAGTCCGCGCGCGAATTGGGATTGCGCAGGTATTTCTTGTCCACGGTCCAGGGCCTGGTCAGGGCATTGTCGATCACTGTGATTTCGTCGTGCAGGAGGTTCGGATCGGCCTTGTCCAGATAAATGCGCTCCTTGAAGACGGACTGATTGTCGCGGTGCAGCGGCAGGCCGCTGATGTCGTAGATGCGGGGTCCCTTGAATCCGCGGGTCTCGACCTCGAGCACGTCGTATTTGCCGTCGCCGTCCGTATCGATCCATCGTCCGATCGAATAACCCGCGAACGTCGGCTCGATCTGTTCGGGCCAATCGCGTCCATCGGTGGAGATGCGACGCAAGGGATCGAAGTCGGCAATGATGATATAGGTCGTCTCCGCCGTAACGATGAATTCCAGCGGCCGGAACGCGATCATCATGAACGGCATGCCGGCGGCGCTGCAGCGGGCATGATCGACGGTATTGCCAAGTCCGCCATTGACCTGATCCGCCATGCTCTGTTCGAGAATTGCCTGGTACTCGGGAGTGAGCGGCGCTTGCTGAAACGTTCCCCAGCCCTTGGTCTGGTCGAACGAAGCCTGGCCGGGAAGCCCGCGGACGATGAACCGCTCCCACTGGCCCTTCAGGTTGGGGTACTTCGTTTCATCGTGCGCCTGAACGGCGCCGATTGTCGTCAGCAACGCGATGACTTGTGCAATCGCGCGGACCGGGGCCGGATATTGCATAGCTTCCTCCTTGCTTCATGCGCCGCTACGAGCGCGACGCGAGCACTACGACGCTTCGAAGCGGGCGGCGGCTCCGAGCCCAATAGCCTGGCTCGGAGCCGTCTCAATCGATCTGCACGCCCGAGGCCTTTACGACCTCGCCCCATCTGGCGCGCTCGGCCTTGGTGTAATCCGTGAATTCATCGGGCGTGGAGGCGGCCGGCTCGGCGCCCAGGTTCTTGAGCGCGGTGACCACCTCCGGCAGGTCCCAGATTCGTTTCACTTCCGCAGCGATCATGTCGACGGTCGGGCGCGCTGTCGCCCCGGGCGCGAACAGGCCCTGCCAGGCGGTCGCTTCGTATCCCTTCAGGGTCTCGCCGATCGTGGGCAAATCCGGCGCCGCAAAGCTCCGCCGCGGAGTGGTGACGGCGATCGCCCGCACGGCGCCCGAGAGCGCATGCGGCCAGGTCGTCGTCATGCTGTCGATGGCGAGATCGATATGGCCGCCGATCATGCTGTTGACGACCTCGGCGGTACTGCGGAATGGGATATGCGTCATCCTGGTGCCGGTCGCGAGCCCGAACATCACGGCGGACAGATGCGAGGAGGTGCCGTTCCCCGACGAGCCGTAGTTCACCTTGCCTTCGTTGGCCTTGAGATAGGCGATCAGCTCCGGCACCGTTTTCGCCGGAATTTTGGGGTTGACGAACAGGAGATTGGGAAACCGCACCAGCAGCGAGACCGCCTGGAAATCGCGGGCAACGTCGAAATTGAGCTTGCTGTAGAGAAAGGCATTGATCGCATTCGAGCTGACGGTCCCGACGAGGAGCGTGTGCCCGTCGGCGGGCGCCTTCGCCACATAGCCGGCACCGATGCTGCCGCCGGCGCCCGATCTGTTCTCCACCACGAACGGCACGCCGAATTTCGCCTGCATGTGCTGCTGCAGGATGCGGCCGAGGAGATCGGCGGAGCCGCCGGCCGCAAACGGAACCACGATGGTCACCTGCCGCTGCGGCCAACCGACCTGGGCGCAAGCCGGCGCCGCAGCAACGAGAGCGCCGGCGACGCAAGCCGCAAGGATGCCACGCATGCGAGTCCTCCAATGCGCTACACCGCTTTCAAGTGGGCGTCCCGCCGCTTGAAGAGGTCGTCGTCCGCATAGCCCATGGTCTCAGGCTTCCCGCGCCCGAGCATGACCTGGAAATAGACCGGGGCGAGGCTGTCGTTCTGGTAGCCGTGGATCACGCCGGCGGGGCAGGCGATGCATTCCCATGGGCCGAGCCGGGTGGTGAGGCGCTTGCCGCTCTCGTCCTCGACGAAGACGTCGAGGAAGCCTTGCAGCACGAAGAAAATCTCCTCGACCTCGTGCGTGTGCGCGGCATTGCCCTGGCCCGGCTCGACATACATGATCGACAAAGTGAAGTTCTTGGCCGGAATGACCGTCGGGTCTCCGTGCTTGCCGGAGCCGCCGGCGCCGATGAAACGGTGCTGGGCGCGCTTGTAGCCCTCGATCTTGGCGTCCTCGAACGCGGCCCAATCGGGCTTCTTCTCGCGGAAGCGGCCGACATATTTCTGCATGATGTCCTCGATCGGCACGCCGACAAGTTCCGGCGGGCGCGGATGCCGTGCAACGCTCATGTCCGACTCCATCAACGGGGAACCTGAGGAATTGTCCGAATCTATTCGCGCCTCGACCCACTCGTCAATGAACTCCGGAGAACGTCCCTAGGGCAAAGGTTCCTGTTTTTTGCTTGTTAATCACGCTTCTTCCTGAGACAATCCTGTGATCACAGTCGCCGAGGAGAAAGCACATGCACGAAGTCACGAGCGAGCACTGGCACGAGCCGGAAGGAATGAAGAATGCGGGATACGGCGCCTGGAAGCGGCCAAACACGCCCTATGACGACTACATGGAGGCGCAAGGGATTCCGATCTACCGCGGCATCGGGGTGCGGCGGGTGCAGGACATGCCGCTCAAGCGGTGGAACCGTATGGGCGGGAACGGCACCTTCATCCAGCTCTTCGGCACCGAAGGCAAGTGGGGCTGCTACGTGGTCGAGGTGCCCGGCGCCGGCGCGCTCAATCCCGAACGCCACATGTACGAGGAGATCATGGTGGTCGTGGAAGGCCGCGGCACCACCGAGATCTGGACCGACGATCAGAAGAAGCCCCATACCTTCGAGTGGCAGCGCGGCTCGATGTTCTCGATTCCGCTCAATACGTGGCACCGCATCATCAACGCGGCATCGAGCCCGGCGCTCATCCTGGTGGCATCGACCGCGCCGAACGTGATGAATCTCTACCGCGACATCGACTGGATCTTCAATTGTCCTGCCACCTTCCCGTCCCGCTTCGACGGCAGCCAGGATTTTTTCAAGCCCAAGGACGACATCGCGCCCGATCCGCTGCGCGGCCTCGCCATGCGCAAGTCGAACCTCATCCCGGACATCATGAATGGCCAGCTCTATCTCGATAACCGCCGCTCTCCCGGATACCTGCGGGTGGAACCGAACATGGCGAGCAACGTGTTCTACGGGTTCGTCGGCGAGCACGAAACCGGGCGCTATTCGAAGGCCCACGCACACATGTCCTCCGCAGTGCTCGTGTGCCTCAAGGGCAAGGGCTACACCTATACATGGCCGCGCTCGGACGGGATGACGCCCTGGAAGGACGGCAAGACGGCCAACATCTACCGCCAGGACTACGAGCCGGTCGGCCTCGTCACCGCCGCGCCCTATGGCGGCGACTGGTTCCATGCCCATTTCGGCATCAGCAAGGAGCCGCTGCGCCTGATCGGCTGGTACGGCCCCAACAACCACCGCAAGGACAAGGCGGGAGTGCCCGGCGAGAAGGACACCGACGAGGGCGCGATCGACGTGACCGAGGGCGGCACCGCCATTCCGTATTGGTTGGAGGACCCGTTCCTGCGCAAGGAATACGAGGAGACGCTGCGGAAGGAAGGCGTCAAGTCGAAGATGGAGGAGTCGCTCTACCGCGAGCCGGCCAAGGTGTGACGCCGTCGCGCGCGGAAGACGGCCTGCCGTCCATGGATCGACACCTCCGAGACAGCGCGACGCGCGATCGGGCGCGATCGCGCACGGGCAAGCGGATCGTGGCCTTGCCGATTCCGTCCGGGCCGGAGCGCGACACCCTGCAACTGCGGGTCTATCGCGCGCTCGCGGGTGGCCTCAAGGCCGGCATGTTCAAGCCCGGAGAAGCAGTGACGCTGCGAACCTTGGCCACACGCCTCGGCACCAGTGCGATGCCGGTCCGCCAAGCCGTGAGCAGGCTGATCGCCGAGCGCGCATTGGTGCTGCTGCCCAATCGTTCGGTCATCGTGCCGCGCATGTCGCGCGCGCGTTTTTCCGAATTGTCGCAAGCGCGCCAGCTGCTCGAGGGAATGGCGACCGAAGCGGCCGGGGCCCGCGCAACGCCGGCGCTGTTGCGGCAACTCTGCGAGATCAACGATGCGATGAAGCGCTCGATCGAGCTCAAGGATTTGCACGGCGCCCTGTCGCACAACATGGCATTCCATTTCACCCTCTATCGATCCGCGGGCCAGCAGATCGTCCTGCCGCTGATCGAAATGCTATGGTTGCAGGCGGGCCCGTTCCTGGCCCTCTCGCTCTCGACCCCGGGGGTGCGCTGGACTGCGCGCCACCACCAGGCCGCTCTCGCCGCGCTTCGAGCCGGCGATGGACCGACCGCCGGTCGGACGATCGAGGCCGACATCGAGGAAACGACCCGACAATTGCTCAAGCGGGCGGCGTTCGCGGATGAGCCGGACGCGATTTCCGACGGGGCGCGGCTGCGGGTCGTATCCTCGCGCTGAATAAAATGCGGGGGGCGGC
>WNGQ01001163.1_pt1 | contig 27266 bp, 26 predicted proteins | sample 5407661 | NCBI WGS metagenome assembly WNGQ01 (sample SAMN13153382, study PRJNA577476) | soil metagenome | isolation source: 60 cm soil or saprolite under Garry oak tree replicate 2 | place: USA:California | collected 2016-06-15 | reverse complement strand
TGCAGTTGGGGACCTTGTTGTTGAACGGGCAGAGCTTCTTGGCACGGTGTCTCACTGCCTCGTCCGACATATTCTGGGGTGTGAAACCGAAGACTTCGGTCAGAGGATGCGTGGGCGGCATGGTCGCGCCGAGTGTAGCATAGGACTATTATTTTTTCCGCGTGTGGTGTCCAGGGGAGAGAAGAACTAGGATGGGGTTCCCTCCTCTACCGGCGTCGGCAAATCAGACGGCGTCAACAAATCTAGAACGAGGACACCATGGACGAACAGCGGAAGCACGCCATTCTGTTTGTAGCTGCGCTACTTTGCGCGCGGAAGCTTTTGCCACTGATGGAAAGCGATGACCCGCAGCCCGCTCAGGAATTTCTGGCGGAACACTTTCGGTGGCGCGCAGTCGAGCAGGCTCATCGTCTCCTCGAAATCATCGACACACGTTGGCCTGCGGAGGACACGAGCGAGGCGCGTGGATGAGAAGGACAGGCAGGTTACCAGGTTAAGCCCAATATTCTCACCAAAAATGAATAATTCTGCATTGGGGACTTGACAGAATGATAAATCTATGATAGATTTGTATTTGATACTGAGCCACAAGCCCGCTGGCCCCGAGCTTCGAGGTAATCTTGTCCCACTCCTCCCGCGCGGCCCTTCGCATCGCTCCCTCGCAAAACCCTGCCTTTCTTCAGAACGCCTCTAACCCCTTTCTTTGCCACACTTCCACGAAATCGCCTGCTAAGTCCAATCATTGCCACACTTCCAAAAACCCCTCCTGCAAGTCCTTTGCTTGCCACACATACGAGACCCCCCGGGGGTCTGGATATTCGAGGGGAGCTCTTATCAGCTGTGAACTGTCAACTGTCCACTGCTTCACACGGTTCATTGCGCCTCGCGCATCCATGCGCTACAGTGAACCTCAGGCCACGGACTCGATCATGAGCTACGGCACGCTTCCCTCACGCTTCCTGAGCGCCATGGATAACCTGCCGATTCCGCGCGCGCAAATGATGCGCCGCGACGGCAAATGGGAAGCCGTGTCGTCGCAGGAGTTTCTCCGCCGCGTGGCTGGCCTTTCTTCCGCGTTCGTGGAGTTGGGCGTAAAGCCCGGTGATCGCGTCGGCCTCTTCTCCCCGAACCGTCCTGAATGGCATACCGCCGACTTTGCCATCAACGGCGCGGGCGCGATTACCGTCCCAGTCTATTTCAACGAATCGCCCGACCGCATGACGTACATCCTGAAACATTGCGGTGCGAAAGTGGTCTTCGTCGCGGGCCAAGCGCAACTCGAGAAACTCCTTTCCGTGCGCAGCAGTCTTCCAGAACTCGAGAACATTGTTGTGGCCGACGCGGGGGACGACGTTCCCGCCGAATGCCTGCGCTACGAAACGCTCATCGCCGGCGCCGGCGAGAAGGACGTTTCCTCGTACCGCTTGCGCGCTTCCCAGGTGCTCCCCGGCCAGCTTGCCTCCCTCATCTACACTTCCGGCACCACCGGCGAGCCAAAGGGCGTGATGCTCACGCACACCAACCTTTGCTCCAACGTGACCGACGTGGGCCAGGATTTCCGCCTCAACCCCGCCGAAGATGTCGCGCTTTCGTTCTTGCCTCTTTCGCATGTTTATGGGCGCATCGTGGATTACATCAACATTTCTCAGGGTTGCACCATCGCTTACGTTCCATCCATTGATGAGGTGCCCCAGGCGTTGCTGGAGGTTCAGCCGACCGTGGTTGCGGCGGTGCCACGCTTCTTTGAAAAGATTTACGCTCGTCTGGTCGAGCAAGGCTCGAAAGCCACAGGTCTCAAGCGCATGATTTTCGACTGGGCCATGAAGGTCGCCAATCAGTCGGTCCACTGGAAGGCCAGCGGCGGCCGCGCAAACATTTTGGTGAAACTGCAGTGGCTGCTGGCTGATCCGCTCGTCTACAAAAAAGTTCGCGCGGGGTTAGGGGGACGCCTCCGCATCGTCAGTTCGGGGGGCGCGCCGCTTTCCAAAGAGCTGGCGGAATTCTTCTGGGCCGTGGGCGTGCCCATTTACCAAGGCTACGGCTTGACGGAAACTTCCCCGATTGTTTCTACCAATTATCCGGTCAATCGCGTGGGCAGTTCAGGAAAACCTATCCCGAACGTACAGGTGCGAGTCGCGGAAGACGGAGAAATCTTGGTCAAGGGGCCCTGCGTCATGCAGGGCTATTACAAAAATCCCGAGGCCACGCGCGAGGTGCTCACGGAAGACGGATGGTTTCGGACCGGGGATATCGGGCATCTCGATGCCGAAGGCTATCTTTACATCACCGACCGGAAGAAAGATTTGATCAAGACGGCTGGCGGAAAATTTGTTGCGCCCCAACCGATTGAGAACGTTTTGAAAACCAGCCCCTACATTTTGAACGCGATGGTCGTCGGCGATAAGCGCAAATTCATCGCTGCTTTGATTGTGCCCAATCCCACGACCGTGGCCGCGCGGCTCGCCGACGAAGGCTTGAAGTTTTCTTCGAACTCGGAACTGGCCGCGCATCCGCGCACGCACGCTCTGATCGAAGACGAAATCAAGCGCCTCACCGCGCACCTCGCGCAGTACGAAACCATCAAGCGCTTCGCGCTTCTTCCGGAAGATTTCACCTTCGACAGCGGCACGCTCACCTTCACTTTGAAACTCAAGCGGCGTGTCGTCGAAGAAAAATACCGCATAGCCATCGAGTCCCTTTACGCCGACTTCGCCGAGCCCCGGCCGATTTTCCAGGAATAACCTCGGGACGTATCGCCTGTTCGATCGTACAGTTTTCTTTTCAAAACCGCTCGTCGTACCCTTGAAGAGCCCAGGCATCCTCTTTTCGTAAACCGGAATCATAGAAAAGAACGCCCACCTCAATTCCCGATCACCTGCAAGCGTGAACGCCAGTTGCTTTTGTTCGGGTTACTGAAAGTAGCAAGCGCAACAAAACGAAAACCTGGTTTGGAGGCGATTGTGAACTTCACTCATGGATCGTTCGGGGGAAATGTGAGCTGTCGCGGCGCCGGCATCGCCGGTGTCTTGTTCTTCTGCATACTTTTCCTAGCCCTTGCGCCGCCCGTGTTGGCGCAGGCGCCCATTCCTGCTGCGACCCATCCGGCGAGCAAGGAGGAAGGCGGTTTTTCGCCGGGATGGACACTGGGCGCGCGATTCGAAGGAGACTACAGCAGCGAGGCGGGCGTCTACGATTTGGGGACGGCGGTGGGCTACAACTTCTCGCACCACTTTGGCGTGGACGCCGGCGTGCCATTTTACTTTGTGACTGTTCCTTATTCGACGCAGCAAAGCAATCCCGGCGCAGTTTCGGGAGTTGGCATTGGGAACACGTTTGTGGATTTGCTGCTGACTTATCCGAATCGGTCCCTGAATTACAGCTCGGCGGTGCATTTGACTGCGCCCATCGCTGACACAAAGAAGGGATTCAGTACGGGGCACGCCACTTGGAATTATACGAACCACATCGACCGCGCCTTCGGTGATTGGTCGCCGTTTATCGACGCGGGAGTTGGCAACACCATCCTGGACACAAAATATTTCACGCGGCCGTTCATGAGTTTTGGTTATAACGCCGCGTTCACCGGCGGCTTGGAATACGATAAGGGGCCGTTCAGTCTGCAGGCGGGCGCCTACGACGTGGCCCCGTGGGGAAATCAGACGGAAGTCAGCCGCGTATTTCGTTGCGGCGGCGGACCAAGTTGCAGCGCAGCCGGCTCTTCGCATAACCGGAAAGGTTACACGAATTCAAGTGTAACCTCGGGAGGCGCGGATCTGGTCCGGGACAATGGTTACGAGGCGGGCTTCGACTTCAAGCCGGTATATTACCTGGATTTTGAATTTGACTACAGCCGCAGCGTTCCGCTGCACCTGAACAACTATTCGTTCGGAATCGGAGTGAATTTGAGTTCGCTGGTGCGGCCGCGAGCGCACTAGTCTGACCGCGCCTGGGAGTTCAGGTTTGGATGCGATCGTTGTAATCCCACAGGGATTACAGTGGTTTGCCGTCAGGTCCGAGGAAGCGGAGCTCGCCAAGATTGAGTTCTTTCACGCCCGCTTCGATTTTTGAGCGGTCGCCGACGACCACCCAGATCAAGTTGTCCGGGTGCACGATGATTTTTGCCGCTGCTTCAACATCGGGCGCCTTGAGTGCGCGAACTTTGCCGGCATAAGTCTCGTAGTAGTCATCGGGCAATCCGAATTGCACCAGTTCGTTGATCAAATTGCCGACTTCCTGCTGCGTTTCGCGCGAGCCAGGCAGGCTGAGAGTTTCATTGTCCTGAACGAAGGACAGCTCTTCCTGCGTTAGCGGATGATCGCCGATGATTGCGCGGAGTTCCTTGTTGATTTCCTCGAGCGACTCTTTGGTCTTGTCGGTTTGCACGGGAGCAAGCGTGAGCCAGGGCCGCTGGCCGCGCGCACCCCACAAGAGCGAGGTCGTGCCATAGGACCAGTGCTTGTTCTCACGGAGATTCGAATTGATCCGCGAGAGGAACAAGCCACCGAGGCCATCGTTCATCGCTTCAATGGCAATCTCATTGGGGTTGTTCTGCGGTGGAGCGATATTTCCAACCATGATGATGGATTGTTGTGCTCCCGGTTTGTCCATCATGTACACAATGGATTTCGGCGGCATCTGCACCGGCTTGATGCTTTTCTCTGGCGTCTGCCCCGATTTCCAGCTTGAAAGAAGCTTTTCGAGTTTGGGAGTGATTTCGCTAAGCGTTGTGTCGCCCGCAATGACGAGCGTGGCGTGATTCGGCTTGAACCAGGATTGATGGAATTTCGCGAGATCTTCGCGGGTCATTTTTTCGACGCTGGCGATGGTGCCGGAACCCGTGAGCGGGTTGCCGTAAGCGTGGCCCGGGCCGTACAAGAGCGCGGGGAAGACTCGCAAGCCCATTTGAATTGGCGTGGTCTGTTCGCGCTGAATGGCGGCGATTTGCAACTTTTGCTGCTTCTTGAAATCGTCTTCGGGAAAAACGGGATTCAGAATCAGGTCGGAATACAATTCGAGAGAAGGATCCAATTTCGATTTCAGCGAAGAGAGACGAACGATGGACAAATCCAGATTTGAGAAAGCGGCGATTTGCGCGCCGAGGAGCGCCTGCTCGTCGCTGATTTGCAGGGCGTTTCTTGTTTTTGTGCCGCCGCTCAGAAGCGACATGGCCATGGTGGAAGTTCCCGGCTGGCCTGCAGGATCGGCGGCGTAGCCCGCGTCCACGTCAAGCCAGAACGTGACCAGAGGCACTTCGTGGCGTTCCGCGAGAATGACTTTTAAGCCGTTTGAGAGTGTGGCCCTCTCCAGTTTCGGCAGTTTGAGAGCAGGCGGAGTTCCTATCGTTGGAGATTTCGAACGGTCCGCACCCGTGGCTGCGGTCTTGTAATCCGGGAAGGGATGCACTTCCAAAATGTAGACGCCATCGGTGAGCCAGCGATTCGCGGCGGCTTTCAAATCCTCGGCGGTGGCTTCCTGCACGCGCTTTAAAGAAACCTTGTAGTGCGCGGGATCGCCGTGGAAGACCTGGTTGCGAGCGAGCTGGTCGGATTTTCCGCCGAAGCCGCCAATCCGCTCGATGCCGCGGATGAAGTTGGCTTGATACTGCGCTTTCACGCGCGCAAGCTCTTCGGCAGTGGGCCCGTCCTTGAGGAATTTTGCCAGCTCCTCGTCCAGTTCTTTTTCCACTTGGGCCAGGTCGCCGTTGGGCTTCGCTGTCGCCTGGATGTGGAATTGGCCGGCGATTTCGCGCAGATCCACAAATGCGTTGGCGTTTGTGGCGATCTGGTCGTCGTACACGAGGCGTTTATAGAAACGCGAGCTTTTTCCGGAGCTCAGCACCTCACTCACGAGGTCCAGGTAATCTCCGTCGGGTGTGGCGTCTGGCGGGACGTTCCAGACTTTGTAAATGCGCGCCTGTGGAACGCGGTCCTGCACAACTCCCCTGTGCGTTCCGGTCATTTTGGCGATCCAGGCTTCCTGGTGGCCGACCGGCGGTCCGGCGGGAATGTTGCCGAAATATTTCTCGACTTTTTCTTTGGCGGTTTTGGCGTCTATGTCTCCCGCGAGACAGATCACGACGTTGGATGGGCCGTAATACGTTTTGAACCATTCCTTCACATCGTCCATCGAGGCGGCGTTGAGGTCTGCCATTTCGCCGATGACAGTCCAGGAATAGGGATGCCCCGCGGGATATGTGTTCTGCGTTCTAAGCTGAAACGACACGGCGTAAGGCTGATTTTCGCCTTGGCGCTTTTCGTTTTGCACGACGCCGCGCTGAAGGTCGAGGGTCTTCTGATCGAGCTGGCCGAGGAGGAAGCCCATGCGGTCGGATTCCATCCACAGTGTGTAATCGAGCGCGGAAGTCGGCACGTTTTCGAAATAGTTGGTACGGTCATTGTTGGTGGTGCCGTTGAGGTCGGTGGCGCCGATTTTTTCCATGGCGTCAATGTAGCGGCCTTTGGCGTGTTCGCTGCCGCCAAACATCAAGTGTTCGAAGAGGTGCGCGAAGCCGGTCTTGCCGAGCTTTTCGTTCTTCGAGCCGACGTGGTACCAGAGGTTCACGGCAACGATGGGAGCCTTGTGGTCTTCATGAACGATCAGCGTAAGGCCGTTGTCGAGCACGAATTTTTGGAAGGGAATGTCAACGTCCTGTGCGAAAAGGCCGCACGCGGCAAGCGAGGAAACAAAAATCAGCACAGCTACTCGAAATCGCATCGGTAACCCTCCCATCGAATGGCATGGCACGAAACGCTGATTATAGTGACGCTGGGCGGTCTTGGCTAGGTTCCCGATCGTGGTTTCTCACCCGGGAATTTGTCCCCGCGGCTTACAGGGGCTAAAATCCAGTTGAGGTTCGTTATGCCAGACAATTTAGTAATTGCCGGGCGCGCGTTTCAGTCGCGCCTCATCGTTGGGACTGGGAAGTACCGCAGCTTTCAGGAAATGGCGCGGGCGCATACAGCGTCCGGGGCGGAGATGGTCACGGTGGCCGTGCGCCGCGTGAACTTGACGGACAAATCGAAGGAATCGCTGCTTGACTACATCAACCGCGAGAAAATTTTTATTTTGCCGAATACGGCGGCATGCTACACGGCCGATGAAGCGATTCGCACGGCGCGGCTGGCGCGCGAAGTGGGGCTTTCGAATTGGATCAAGCTGGAAGTCATCGGCGACCAGCAGACGCTCTTTCCCGACACAGAGCAGCTTATCGAAGCCACACGCGTGCTCGTCAAAGAAGGATTCGTTGTTTTGCCATACACGAACGATGACCTCATCGCGGCGCGAAAGCTGATTGATGCCGGAGCGGCCGCAGTGATGCCTCTTGCCGCGCCGATCGGTTCGGGGCTGGGGATTCAGAACCCCGCGAATCTGCGCATTTTGCGCGAGCGCATCACGGAAGTGCCGATGATTGTGGACGCGGGCGTTGGTACTGCTTCCGACGCAGCGATTGCGATGGAGCTTGGCGCCGATGGCGTCCTGATGAACACGGCCATCGCGGAAGCGGAAGACACCGTTCTCATGGCGGAAGCGATGCGCGACGCGGTGATCGCCGGGCACAAGTCGTATCTGGCAGGTCGCATGCCGAAGCGGCTGTATGCTTCGGCGTCCAGCCCGATGAGTGGCGTGGTACGTTAGGCAAATTTTTTCCTACATCGCAGGTGCAGCTGATCGATAGGACTGGTGTTAGAGGCCGCAAACCTGAACGACTGACGTAAGGAATTTACCCCAATAACGGATACGAAACGAAAAACCAGAAAGCTGCGCCACGATACCCAATATTTGACACTAACTATAGAGAGGCCTATCGGGCTGTTGGTGCCCGACAGGTGCGCCGAACCTCGTCCCCGGCGGGGCCTCCCGTGCCCTTATGGAAAGTAAGCTGAGCGTGTGGCGTTCGCCGTCATTGAAACAACTCCTGATTGGTGTGGCCGCGTGCGGCACGTACATCCTGGCTGCAAAGCTGAGCCTGCGCCTGGCCACGGTGCATCCGAGCGCGAGTCCTTTCTGGCCGCCTACGGGCATTGCCATTGTGACGCTTCTGCTGCTTGGGCTTCGCTATTGGCCGGCGATTTTTGCCGGAGCGTTCCTCGTTAACCTCACAACGGCAGGCACGGTGCTGACTTCCCTGGGCATTGCGGCAGGGAATGGTCTCGAAGCAGTTACCGCGTGCTATTTGGTCAATCGCTTTGCAAACGGCAAGGACGTTTTCGATCGTACCTGGGACATTCTTCGCTTTGCGCTTTATGCAGGGATTTTGAGCGCCGGCATCGCCGCGACATTTGGCGTTACCAGTCTGGCTTTGGGCGGATTCGCGCCTTGGCATCAATACGGGATAATCTGGCGCACGTGGTGGCTTGGAGACGCCGCAGGCGCGCTGGTTTTCGCGCCTTTCCTGCTTCTGTGGAGCGCCAATCCGGTCCCGCGGTGGTCCCCGCGCCAGGTTGTCGAAGCGGCTGCACTGCTAGTTTCAACGCTGCTAATCTCGGGAATTATTTTCGGCCCCGTGCTGCATTCAGAAGTCAGAAATGATCCCTGGACGTTTCTTTGCACGCCGTTTCTGATTTGGGTGGCATTCCGGTTTGGGCCGCGCGAAGCCTCCGCGATTATCTCCCTGGTGTGCGCGATTGCGGTGGTAGGCACGACGCATGGTTACGGGCCGTTTGCCCGCCCGTCGCCCAACGATTCGTTGCTGCTGCTGCAATCGTTCCTTTCCATCCAGGCGCTGACGACGCTGGTATTTGCCGCGGAAGTCTCCGAACGCCGGCGGCAAGAAGAGCATGCCAAGCAGCTTGCTGTTCGCGACCCGCTGACGGGCCTGGCAAACTATCGATTGTTGGTAGAGCGCGTGGACGAACAGATTAAACGCTACGGGCGTACGAACAAGCGTTTTGCGGTTTTGTTGATGGATCTGGACGGCTTGAAAAAGATCAATGACGAGTACGGGCACCTGGTGGGGAGCCTGGCCATTTGCCGTCTCGCGGAAGTGTTGCACTTAAGCTGCCGGGAGACGGACACGGCCGCGCGCTATGGCGGAGACGAATTCGCCCTGGTGCTAACGGAAAGCTCGGCGGAATCGGCTGCGCTGGCAGCGCAGCGTGTTGTACAGCGATTGTCCCAAGACGCGGAGGAACCGCGGCTGTCCGTGAGCATCGGCATAGCGGAGTTTCCGCGCGACGGCGCCACCATCGAACATCTCTTAAGCGCTGCAGACCAGGCCCTTTACAATGACAAAAGGCGAACCCACTTGTCCCCACCCCTGCGTAAAGTCGAGAGTTAGAAAAAGCTCAGTGCTAGTTCAAGGGCGCCTAGCCGCCGGCGGCTTTGCGCGCCTGCGCGTCATCGTAGCTTTCGCCGTAAATGGACGGGACTTTTGCGCCCATACAACGCAAGTAGGAAGAAAGTTGTCCGCGGTGATGCGCGGTGTGGACCATGCTAAGAAGCACGAACGAGACGGCCGGGCGCTGGAACAAGCCGCGAAAATCGACCATCTTGACGAGCTGCTCGCCGTTGAGCTTCGTCAGCGCCTCGAAGTTCTTTGCGAAACGCTGTTCGTACCAGGCAGCGACTTCCTGAGGTGTTTTCACGTTTTCGGGGAGCGCGGCGGCGTTCACGTCGAACACGCCGTTGATGACCGTTTCCAGGAAGCGGTTGTCGGCTACGGCGATGTGCCGGACGAGCTCGATGGCGCTTTTGGAAACCGGGTCAGGCCGATGATCGGATTTGTCGGCCGGCACGGCGTCCAGGACTTTTTTGGTGATGCGGCTTTCATTTTTCAGCGGGCCCAGGTAAACATCTTGGAGCAAGAACAGGGCTTGTTCGGCAGTCATCGCGCTCATTTGCAGTCCTCCTTTGGTACGGTCATTCGTGAGATTCCATTTATTTTTGGGGACCAGGATTCCTTGGCCCCTTTGATGCGCCAGGTACATTTCCGTTTCATTTCGCGTAATGCTATTCTGCCGGTTCAGCAGCGGCCTCGATTAATAACGTCCCGCCTTCATCCATTCCCGGACTTCGTCTTCCACCGAGAAAGTGTCCGATGGATTTCGCGTGTAGCGGGCGTCCAATTGGTAGGCTTGTTCCTCGAAGGGCACGACCATCCACAATCCCGCTTCGTTCAGGGTCTTGAAATAGCACTTAAGGAATCGCTCCGCTCCCACGAAATCAATTTGTGTGACATGAACCAGATTGTGGAACAGAGTTCGCAGAGTCGGCTTCTGGTTAAAGGCAATCAGATCGCCGAAAGGCATGCCTGTCATGTGGGCGGCATCGGGAATGACACGGTTCCCGCCGGCTCGGACGGTCTCGTAAAACGGGGGATAGGGAATGGCCTGGTTCGATTGAGACAAGTCTACGATTCTCGCTCGATCAAGGATTTCGTGAGGGAAGAAAGGATTCAATCCTGATTTTTGGTGTTGATCGAGGGGAACGCTCGAAGGGAGGTAGGCTTCGCGCTGCTTATTGATCCAGGCAACGGCCTCGCTGATGAGGGAGTCAAGCTCCATCGGAGTGAATTTCGGAGGTTGCACGTTGCTTACTCCCAACGGGAGACAAAACGGGCCGACGTTCGGAAGCTTCCTCGATGGGACAGTTCTAGAGTTACCGTGATGGTAGCACAACCATCATCACCCTACAGGGTTCGGAAAAGGAAATGCCAAGTGGTGTCCACGGCGGCGTGGACGAGGGCGGAAGCAAAGATGGAGCCCGTTCGGCGCCAAGTCCAGCCGTAAAAAACGCCCGCAATAGTGGCCAGCACCACGTAGCGCCAGTTGGGAAACCCGAGATTGGTGATGTGGGAGAAACCGAATAGTACCGAGGCGGTCCACCAGCCGGCCACTTCGCTTTTGGACGCGCGAGACAGAACATTCTGCAACAGGCCGCGAAAGAGAAATTCTTCGGGCCACGCGGTGAAGAAGAGAATGCTCAGGGCGGTGAGCGGCAGGGATTTCCATTCACTCCAGCGCGGTTCGAATTGGATGAAGTGCATCCCGGCGCCCAGCGGAACGGCGATCAGGGCAAACGCGAAGAAACTCGCGAGAATGAAAAAGCCCCAGTTGCGGCCCCAGCCGATGGAGTAACCGATGCCGTCCAGGCGCCGCAGGAGCACAAACACGGCGAGGGCAACGTTCAGGCATAGAAGGATGGTCATCACATAGGCGAGCTGTCCGCCCGGAAAGGGCCAGAGCCAGTGAGACATGGAGAAGCCCCAGCGGTTGGGGAACGGTTTTACGGCCACCCAGATTCCCACGATAATGAAAAAGTCCTGCCACACGCCCGCGGGCTTTCGTTCAGCGGACGCCGCGACGGCCAGCGGAATAAAGACGAGCGCGGCGGCAGTTGTGGCACGTCCCAGAGTAAAAGTATTTGTCCCCAGCGCATAAATCAGGTAGACAAGGAACACTCCCGCGCCGAGCAAATGACCGGTGGTTGTGCCAAAGCGCGCGGCGAGGACGGTCTCGGCGCCTCGCGCCGCGAACAGCAGCATGACCAGAAACAGCAAGGCGAAGGACGTAAGAGTTGCGGCAAAGGGCGGGCCGCCGAAACCCAGCCACACGGCGTAGAGCACGCCAATGAGAGTCAGTATGGCCCACAGGCCGAGCATCGAGAAGAGGCCGAGTTGGCGTGTGGCAGTCAAGCGAGAATTGTAACGTAGTGATGGCAGAGCAAACTAACTCGACCGTTCTGCACCAGCAGCGGGGCGAAACGGTGGCTCGCGTGGCTGCGCCATCCAGGATGAGCCGCCTGGCGTACATCGACTGGATGCGCGGGCTGGCGTGCGTGCTGATGTTTCAGACGCATTGCTACGATTCCTGGCTAAGCCCAGCGGCAAGAAAGTCGTCTTCGCTGATTAAATGGTCGCAGCTTGGTGGAACACTGCCGGCGCCGCTTTTCATTTTTCTCTCGGGAGTTTCGTTCGCGCTGGTGACGGGGCGGCTGCGGGAGAAGGGCGTCGCGCGCAACGCGATTGCCAGGCAAACCATCCTGCGCGGCGCAGAAGTCTTTGGCATGGGACTGCTTTTTCGCGTGCAGGAATTTGCTCTGGGTTATCCGTGGTCGCCCTGGACGGATTTGCTGCGCGTGGACGTGCTGAACATTCTGGGGCTTTCGATGATGCTCATGGGAGTTCTTTGCTGGGCGACGGGTGAGGGAGCAGTGGCTGCGCGAGCGCGCACGCTCGTGGCGGGACTGTTTGCGGCCACCGTGGTTGCGCTGGCCACGCCTCCGCTGTGGACCACGCATCGCCCGAAGTTTTTGCCCTGGCCTCTCGAATCCTACGTCAATGGCGTGCACATCTTCGATAAGCCTCAACCATGGCTGTTTCCGCTATTTCCTTGGTCGGCGTTTGCGTTCGCGGGGCTGGCCGTGGGCTTCTACTTGTTCTCGGATTTCGCGAAGCGCAGGGAAGGGCTGGCGTTCGCAATACTCGGCGGGGTGGGAATTCTGGCCTGCTGGCTCTCGACCGTCTTTGATGCGTCACGCGTGCGTCTTTATGCGGTTTACGACTACTGGCACAGCAATCCTGATTTCCTTCTGATGCGTTGCGGCATCCTGCTCATCATTCTCTTTCTGGTCTACGCGTGGTGCCGCTGGGGATTCGCGCAGAAAGGCTTCAGCCCGATCATCCAACTCGGAAACACTTCGTTGCTCGTTTATTGGGCGCACATCGAATTTGTCTATGGAAGGTTTTCGATTCTGCCCAAGGGTCAGTGCAGCGCGCTGAAAGCAACCGCCGGACTGCTTACGATTTTTCTGGCAATGGTGCTGCTCTCTGTGGCGCGCACCACCTGGAAAAAGCGGAAACTTAAGGGTGTGAGGCAGGGTCTGCCGGCAACTGCTGCGACTGCGGAATCTTGATAATCACCTCGCCCGGCTTGGCCAGCCCGAGTTCGTCGCGGGCAATCTTTTCAATCTTGCGAGGGTCGCTCTTCAAGTCTTTGACTTCGTCTTCGAGTTGCACGTTTTCTTTGTTGAGCCGCTCGATGTCGGTTTTCACTTTCTTGATTTCCTGCTGCGTGTGCCGCATCGCCAGATAACCGTGCGTGCCGAAAATGTCGTGCACCACGAGGGCCAGGAGCAAGAGGCCCAGGAGCGTAGCGCCATATTGACGCAGAAAAGCCGTCACGCCTTCGCTCGTATCCGTTTTTTTCAGTTTTGCAGAACCCATTTCGTCGCTTCGCCCGTCAACTTCGCCGAAGCCGCCGCGCTTTCCGCTTCCACATAGAGCCGAAGCAGCGGTTCCGTGCCCGACAAGCGCAACAGCATCCACGACCCGTCTTCAAAAACAAATCTTGCTCCATCGGTGCGATCAATAGATACGACTTTCCGCCCCAGCAGTGTCGAACTGTCCACCGCTACCTTGCGCACGGCATTTGCCTTTTGTTCGTCGCTCAGGTGCAGATTCTCGCGCACGGGCCAGAATTCGCGCCCGAGCTTCTTGTACGTCGCGCGAGTCTGTTCGCCGATGGACGCACCGCGCGCGGCGATCATTTCCGCCACCAGTAGGCATGCCAGGATGCCGTCTTTCTCCGGGATGTGTCCCCGAATGGTCAGGCCCGCGCTTTCTTCTCCGCCCAACGCAATTTTGTCTTCGCGGATGAGCTGGCCGATGTATTTGAAACCGACGGGAGTTTGATGAACGGTCTGGCCATGCGATTTCGCCACTGCGTCGATCATTTGCGTTGTTGCCACGCTGCGCGCCGCTGGCAATTTCCATTGACGCGTTTCCACCAGGTAGTCATAGACGAGCGCAAGAATCAGATTCGGCTGGATCCACGTGCCGTCGCGATCCACGATTCCGAAGCGGTCCGCATCGCCATCCGTGGCCAGGCCGGCCGTGGCCTTCGAGTCGGTCACGGCTTTGCGGAGTGGCGCAAGATTTTCTTCGGAGACGTCAGGCCCGGTGCCGTCGAAAAGGTAATCGCGCTCCGTTCGAATCGCTTCCACGGCGACTCCATGGTCGCTCAGCGTGCGGTCCAGGTAGCCCGCGCCGCAGCCGTGGAGTGCATCCACAACAAACTTCACGTTCGCTTTCTTGAGCGTTTCGAAGCGCACCAGTTCCTCGAGCCGCTTCAAATAGTTTTCGCGAAGATTCACGCTTTCGCTGGGCTTTACGTTCGTGGCGCTGTGCGGCAGCGGGGGCACGCCCCCCTTAGCCGCAATTTGTGCAGCGCGCACTTCGATGTCTTTGGTAATTTCCGGAAGCGCGGGCCCAGCGTCCGAGGAGGAAAACTTTATGCCGTGGTATTGCGCTGGATTGTGACTGGCGGTGAAGTTGACGGCGCCGTCGAGCTTGCGCCGCATGATTTCGTACGCCACGGCGGGCGTTGGAGTAAACGTCTCGCACAACAGCGCGCGGATGCCGTGATGCTGCAGGATGTCCACGGCGAGTTGCGAAAATTCCTCCGAATAAAACCGCGTGTCGTAGCCGACGAGAATCGAAGGTTGGGGAGATTTCGTCTTCAAATGTTCCGCGATGGCGGTCAACGCCAGCCGCACGTTCGCGAACGTGAAATCTTCGGCAATCACGCCGCGCCAGCCCGAAGTGCCAAATTTGATGGGAGAAGTGGTGCTCAATCCTGCGCTTGTGCTCATGGCGGGGCTATTTTAGCCGTTCGCGCCACACCGAGAAAGCCGTTATTATTGTGGCCTTCATGAGTCAAAATAAGAAGCAGGGAAAAAGCCCTCGCGCAAAAGTCAAAAACACGCGAGTCGTTCTCGTAACCTGCCCGACTCTTGTGCTTGCCCGGAAGATTGCTCGCGTCGTCGTGCAAAAGCGCCTTGCCGCGTGCGTCAACGTCTTTCGCAACCCGGTCGAATCCTTCTATACCTGGAAGGGCAAACTCGAATCCGCCCGCGAGCATCTGTTGCTCATCAAGACCACCACAGTTCGCCTGCCTCAATTGGAAAGGGAAGTGAATCGCCTGCACACCTACGACGTCCCGGAATTCATCGCCCTGCCCATCACCGAAGGCTCGGCCGATTATCTTTCCTGGTTGAGCGACTCTGTAGCGAATTCTGCTCGGTAGAGCATGTTGTCGCGAAGCGAGTAGGCTGAACGTCAGACGTACAGCAGCGCCTGATCCAAATCCGCAATAATATCTTCCACGTCCTCGATGCCCACCGACAGCCGCACCAATCCTTCGGTGATTCCCACGCGCTCGCGCACCTCTTTAGGCATGGAAGCATGCGTCATCAGTGCCGGAAGCGAAACCAGGGTTTCCACTCCGCCGAGGCTTTCCGCCAACGAACAAAGCTGCAAGTGGTTCAGGAACCGCCGCGCGGCATCCACCGAACCCAGATCAAACGAAATCATCGCGCCAGGGCCCTTTTGCTGGCGCCTGGCAACCTCGTGCTGAGGATGCGTCGGCAGCCCCGGATAAAACACTTTGCGCACTTTGGGATGTGCGTCCAGATGCCGCGCGACGGTTATGCCGTTGGCGTTGTGTTGGAGCATGCGCACCGCCAACGTCTTGATTCCCCGAGAAACCAAAAAGCAATCCATCGGCGCCAGTCCGCTGCCCGCCGAGCGCTGAATGAAGTAAATCTTTTCCGCATCTTCGGGCCGGGTCAGCACCACCGCTCCACCCGTTGCATCGCTGTGCCCGTTCAAATACTTCGTCATCGAATGCACCACGATATGCGCGCCCAGCTCAATCGGCCGCTGCAGGTACGGGCTCAAAAACGTGTTATCCACTGTAACCGTGATGTTCCGTTCGCCGGCCAGCTTGCAGATCGCCGCGATGTCCGTCACATTCATCGTCGGATTCGTAGGCGTCTCCACGTAAATCATTTTCGTATTCGGGCGCAGCGCCATGCGCACGGCTTCCGGCATCGACGTGTCCACGAAGCTGAATTCCAGCCCAAAGTGCACCAGCAACTGCGTCGAAAGCCGGAAAACGCCGCCGTATACGGCCTCTGACACAACCACGTGGTCCCCTGGACGCAACAGGCGGAAAACCGCGTCAATTCCCGCCATCCCTGACGTGAAAACATAAGCGCTGTGTCCGCCTTCCAGCTTCGCCACCGTGCGCTCCAGCGCCTTGCGGTTCGGATGATTAGTGCGTGCGTAGTCGTAACCCTTGTTCTTTCCCAACTCCTCGTTGACGTACGTGGAAGTTTGATAAATCGGCGCGACGATCGCCCCCGTCGCAGGATCCGGCTCTTGGCCCACATGAATGGCATTGGTGGCAAAACCCATAGTGCTCTCCTTGCTCTTTCTCACACTTGTGAAGCAGGCAGCCTGAGAGGTCGGCTGCGTGACCGCCCGCGGGCACTTCCAAGGTTCAACTGTCCCAGTAATCCATTCGGAGCAGGTTCTTGAAAACTTACAGGAGCCTCGCAAATCCGTCAAATAGGCTAACACGGATGTTTCCACGGCACGCCCGAGCAGCAATTCTCGCTCTCCGGGCATCCAATTTTCTTGGGACAAAGGCTTGACCTCGGCCAGCCCTTCCGTACAGGATGGTGTTCATCCAGATGACGAACTTCTCTCGAATCCTTCTTGTCGGTTCTTGTGTGGCGGCGGTGCTCTCTCTGACTGTTAAGCTCTCGGCGCAGAATCCGCCTGCTTCTTCTCCCGAACCGAAGCAGGGTGAAACCCGGCCGGATCCGCAGTCGCGCATCACTATTGAAGTCACCGGCGGCGAAAAAGAAACACCCGTTGAAAACGCCAGCGTCTACTTCAAATACGTCGAAGAGCACAAGATCAAGAAAAATAAAACGATGGAATTAAACGTGAAAACCAATCGCGATGGCCTTGCGCACGTCCCCGACGCCCCTCTGGGCCGCGTGCTCATCCAGGTGCTCGCCGAGGGTTGGAAAAGCTACGGCCGCTGGTTCGACATCACCAATCCTAAACAGACCATCAAGATTCGCCTCGAACGTCCTCCAAAGTGGTACTGAGCGGCGTTTCTTTGGAAGATTTGTCCCTCAAGAAATACTTTCTGGCTTTCGCTTTCTGAAGCCGAATGCGGTGAATGAGTTTCTCTTTCAAACGATTCGCTTCATCACAATGGCAATGTGAGATAGGACCCATACGGGCGTTTCAACTCTGTGTGAAACATTTGTGGAACATTCCGTGAAACATTCTGCGAAACACTCCCTGAAACGTTCTGTGAAACATTCCGTGGAACATTTCATTTCCCGTTCCTGCCCCGAATTCCAATTCTGAAACGCTTGTAGGCAGGCGGTTCGGCTCTGTCACCGTCTTCGCCGCGTAGGAAGCGTCGATGTTGCACACAAACGGTGCAATGCGCTCAAGAGTGTTGAACCTGCGGAAGTTAAGCAGCGCCGGGACCTGATTTCCACAAACTTATCAACACTTGTGTTGAAAACTTTACAGTAGAGAAACAATGTTTTGAAGTTTCGGCACGCAGCTTGCTCCAGCCGCCGCCCCCCTTACTTTGCCCTCGCAAAATCAGGATGTTACAGTACAATTTTGGCCTTCCGACATGGACGAAACCTTTGAAGGACCGTTTTCACTGCTTCAAATGTTCTGGGGCAGCATCACTGCGCGCCCCATGCGCAGCTCTCTCAGTGTGATCGCCATCGCCATCCAGGTGATTCTCGTTTTGATGATCGTCGGTCTCACTTCGGGAGTCGTTTCCGAATGGGGAAAGCGCGTCGAGGGTGTCGGTGCGGACATCCTCGTGCAGCCGCCGAACTCTTCGATTTTCTTTGCCTTCTCGAGTGCCGTGATGCCGGAGTCGCTTGGCGACCAGATAGCCAGCGTCAACAGCGTGGATGAAGTGGCTCCCACGGTTATCCTCACGGAACCAAAGAGCTTAGTCATGGTCTACGGCATTGACTACGCGCGCTTCAACGCGCTCAGCAGGGGCTTTTTGTTTCGTGATGGCCGCCCGTTCCAAGGACCCGACGAAGTCATCGCCGACGACATCATCGCCCAGACGCGCCACTTAAAGGTCGGCAGCCAAGTCACACTTCTGAATCATGTATTTACCGTCAGTGGCATCGTCGCTCACGGCAAGGGCGCCCGTTTTTTCATTCCTATCCGCACCGCGCAAGAGGTTGCCGGCGCCGAGAAGCGCGTGTCCATGTTTTATGTCCGCAGCAAAGGAGATACCGGCGCCACTCGGGCGCAACTCGCCAAATTGCTGCCGCAATACAGCATTCGTTCTCTCGCCGAATACGTCTCGCTCATGAATTCTTCCAATTTGCCGCAGCTTCGACCGTTCACTCGCACCATGGTGGCCCTTGGGATTGTCATCAGCTTTATCGTCGTTTTGCTGAACATGCACACCATGGTGATGGAGCGCACACGCGAGATTGGCATTCTGAAGGCTCTCGGTTTCTCCCGCTTTGATATTGTTCGAATGCTCCTCATGGAAACGCTCATTCTCACCATCTTGGGCGCGGGACTCGGCGTCAGCCTCACGTTTCTCACCCAAGTGGTCTTGAAAGAAGTCAATCCCGGTCTCACCGTTCTCATTTCGCCCAACTGGATCTTTGCCGCGATCGTGCTCGCTTTAGCCGGAGCTGCGGCTGGCGCGTTGTATCCGGCCCTGCGCGCCGCCACTTACGACCCTGTCGTTGCGCTGGCTTATGAATGAGATCTGCATTCCTAAGTGATGCGGCGAAAGGCAGGTTGGAAACGCTCCGTGAAAGCAACTTCAGATGACCCGCTCTCCCGATAAGTATTACAACGCGCGCATTCTAGACCGCCGCGATATCTCTGCGGATTTGTGCATTCTCCGCGTCGATCCCGGCGGTTCCCTCGAATATCGCGCCGGACAATACGCCACGCTCGGCATCGAACGCGATGGCCTTCGAACCGAACGCGCCTACTCCATGGTTTCCTCTCCCTACGAAGAGGCCCTCGAGTTTTTTGTCGAACTGGTCCCGCATGGCGGATTGACGCCGGGCCTTTTCCAGTTGCAGCCCGGAGAGACGCTGCTTTGCCGCAAAATCGCCAAGGGCCGCTTTACGCTCGATCTTCGCAGCGGGCGAACCAACCATTTGCTGATTTCCACCGTGACGGGCATCGCTCCGTTTGTGAGTTACGTTCGAACGGTTTATAGCGACTGGAAAAGCGGCGCGAACCTCATGCCCGGCATCCACAGGTTCTTTTGTCTTCAGGGCGCCAGCCACTCTTTCGAATTCGGTTATCGCGAGGAACTCGAACGCTATGCGTCGGAAACGCCTTGGCTCCAGTATGTTCCGACTGTGAGCCGTCCGTGGGATAACCCGCAATGGACCGGCGAGATCGGGCGCGTGGACGATCTTTTGCGAAAATACACCGAAACGTGGAATCTGCGGCCGGACAAAACTACGGCCTACTTATGCGGGCATCCGAAAATGATCGAAAATAGCCGCGGAATTTTGCAGCGCGCGGGCTGGAAAAAGGACGCCATCCTGGAAGAAGCCTACTTTCAGGTTGCCAAAGAAGCGAGCGCTTCCGTCTGAAGAGTCCAAAGTGTAGATTCTGCAGTTTCTCCGAAACTTATAACTTACAACTTAGAACTTAGAACTGCCTTTCAAGCTCCCGGCGCGCTGTCCTCCAGCTGCCCGACAACGTCATTCACCGTGCTCAACGGAACCATCACGTGGACCTTCTCGTCCGGTGTATCCACGTCAATCTGCAACTTCCCTTCGTGCGTGCGAATCTGCACGTGCTGCTCGTCATCTTTCACTTCCACGAACTCGGCGTCCGGGAAGTTCTTCAATTCCTTGAGCAACACATGTGCCACCGGAAGGGCCTCCCGCGCATGGGCTGCCGCATCGCAGAGATGGTGCCGCGGAACGAAATGCATTGCCATGGGCACCATCGCGGCCGGAACCCACATGTGGACGTGCGAACCTCCCGCTCGAAACTCGTCAACGTCCACGCGAATCACGCCTTCGTGAAACGTGTACGCCCCCGCCGCCACTAGCGCCCCGCTTACTCCGAGAGCTGCCTTCGCCAACACCATCATGTTTGCCTCCGTTGCCCCGCGCCAACCTTGAAACCTTCAAATCTTCTAACCCCGAACTCTCTAGTCCGCCACGTTCTTCGAATCCAGCCAAACCTTCACCGTGTTTTCGCTGTCTTTCACGGAGACCAGTTCTACATCGCCTTGCGCGCCCAGTGCGTGAAGCGCAGCTACCAGGTCCAGTTCATCCTTTCCCGCCGAAAGCAGCGCCTCGACCACCTTCATCGGAACCTTTACTTCCACCTGCGACTTTTTCGGCCCGTTCTTGTCCACTACGTGGATCATGAGGTGGTTGCCCTCTTTGGCCACGCGTACGTCGTTGTCGTTTCCCTGTACAGTGACGTATTCCCCGTCCTTGGCCGAGCGGATCGCTTCCATCAACGCATGGAGGTCAACATCATTAATGTCTGAAGAGTCGATTCTGACCTTGCCGTTGTGCAGCCGGTCGTGATTGACGGCGGGAAGCACCTTTTCCGCCAGCTCCAGGGGCACGTTCACGCGAACGGTGTCCCCCTTTCCGTCCGTGCAAATCACGCGCACGTGCAGCCAGCGTTCGCCCTTCTCGGAACCCGTTGATGGGGCGGGCTTTGCCTGCGCATTACTGGTCTGGGTGCTGGACTGGGCCAGCCCTAGCGCCGGCAAAAACAGCAGAGCCGCTGCGGTCATCAAAGCAGCCTTGGTGGTGAGCCCCTTCGTAAAGAGCGATCGATGGAAACTGGACATGGCGGATTGCCTCCTGGCCGGTGTTTGGCTGTCTTGGCGGGTCGGTTGCATCCTAGGGCCCGGTTCTAACTGAACGACCCGTCTTGCTCCGGCTGATGGATAGAGGTACGAGTCACCCCTCCAAAATGTTTCCCAGAATTAAGCCTATCTCCTTGCATGTTGCGGAACCGGCGTCGACTTAACCGTTCCGCCCACTTCCTCAATTGCGGTCTTCCTCATGAATTACCCCGAGACCGGCTTGGGAAGCGAGTACTATTGCCTAGCATCAATCCGGTTGCTACATTCAGTTTCTACCCAGCCAGCAGTCACCTTCGCGCAGCCCGGCCGCACGCTCCTTTTATCTAGGGGGGACCTCGATGAAACTCCAATCCTTGATCCAAGTCACTTGTGGTTTTTGCCTGCTCGCTTTTGCCGATCCGCAGCCTTCTCGGGCTGCGGATCCAACACCCCAGCTCGTGGTAGACGACGACAAGTTAGAGTGTCCCAACGCCGCTTTCACGCGCATTCAGGATGCTGTGGACGCCGCCTCGCCCGGTTCGCAGATTCGCATCTGCAAGGGGACTTACGTGGAACAGGTCGCTATTAGCAAGCCGCTCGATCTGGAGGCGGATTCCGGCGCCGTTCTCATGCCAGCGGCAATGCAAGCGAACTCCGCCAGCCTCTCCACCGGCAGGGCCATTGCTGCGGCGTTGCTTGTCGCCAACGCCACCAACGTCACAGTCCGTGGCCTCACTTTCGACGGCGCAATCAGCGGGATCACGCAATGTGCGCCGGACCTGATCGGCATCTATTTTCAGAACGCTTCCGGCGAGGTGGACCGCGTAGCGGTTCGCAACTTCAAGCTTGCCCTTGCCCTGAATGGGTGCCAGAGCGGCTCGGGAATCTTTGTACAGAGCGGCAATGGAGGTGTGTCGCAAGTGGAGATTCATCGCTCCACAATCCATGATTTTCAGAAGAACGGCATCACGGCGAATGAAATCGGTACGTCGGCATCCATCGACGGGAATGTCGTGACGGGCCTGGGACCGACGACCGGCGCGGCGCAGAATGGGATTCAGATTGGTTTTGGCGCCGGAGGCTCGATTCAAAACAACACAGTTACGAATAACGTGTGGGCGCCGTGCACCGCGGTAGCTACGTGCACCGCGGTGGCCACGAATATTCTTGTGACGCAATGCGACGGGGTGATCGTCAAGGACAACGTCGCAGGCATCAGTCAGGTCGGGATTTTTCTGCATGCCAACACGGGCCAGGTTCTGGAAAACCGAACGTTTGCCACAGCAGTCTTCGACGGGATTCACATCGAAGGCGACCAGGCTCAGGTGAAACGCAATGACGTTTTCAATGGCGCGCAGTCGGGCATTTTTATAGACGGCAACAACAATGTAGTGGACCACAATGTGATCACGGAGGCCTCGATCGGAATTCTGAAGGCGGCCGGCGCGGTCGGCAACGTGATTCAGATGAACGATATTTTTGACGCGCCTGTGGCGGTACAGGATCCCACTTTCCCCAAGCTCTCTAGCCTCGTGGTGCCGGTGCGCTAGGTTCAACCGTCCGTGTCGCTTTGCCTTTTTTGCACAGGCATGCACAGGATTCCACAGAGAAGCTTTCAGATTTCTCTTGCCAGGAAAAAGCGGCAGGTTTATCTTCAGTCACAGATTGAGCCGGGAAGCCTTAAAAACTTAACGGCACAATTGAAAGAGGGCGCAGCGGTCGCAAGGCCGTTGCGCCCTCAATCTTTTTGGCTTCAATTTCTGGCTACCGGATCGCAGCAATCAGTTCAACCGCTTCCCACTTTTTCACTAGACTCTAACGCGCAAGCGTGGCCGTTCGTTCCGCCACTCCCAACAGCGGCGCCTCGCGGCCGCGAGCCGTCACCTTCTCCACGGCTTCGATCTGCCCGTTGCGCACCACAATCGCGCAATCAAAATTGTTCACCGTGGGGCAAACATGGCGCGGAAGGAGGTACAGCGCGTCGCCAACTTCTGGCCCAGCAGCGGCTCCCGCGACCTCCATCGGCAAATGTTCTTCGCTGGGAGAAAGCGGCGTGAGTTCCGGGTGGCCAACGACTACGCACGTCGGCACACCGGCGTCGGCGGACACCGCCTTATGTCCGGCGTCGCAGGTGACTACTCCTGCGCGTGGGTGGCTTACGACTCTCGTCAAGACGAGTACCGCTGGCCGCAATCTGTATTCCGCCGGCAGTTGCGCCAGGTTCGTCGCATCGTTATAGGCAATCGTTCCGGGCGAAACGCGGTGAACGAACTTTTGCTCACGAAAGCCTTGGTACGCCAGCGAGCATGGGAGCGTCGGCGTGCCCGCGGTAATAACTTCCAGCACTTTCATCCCGCTGGCCTCAACTTCGCTCACCACTTTCAGCAAACTGTCATAACCCGCGTGCGCCGTTGCGGTTCTCTCGCGCTCTTCCAGGCCGCCGTACTGCCCGTCGTAATAATGCAGTCCACGGAATTCCAGCCCCGCGTCCCGCACCGCGCGCGCCAACTTGACGACTTCTGTGCCGTGGCTCTGTTCGATCCCCGTGCGGTTCATTCCTGGGTTGATGTCCAGAAACACACCGACGCGGTGGCCTCGCCATTGCTGGATTTGCTTCTCGTTTTCCGCCAATACGGAAATGTGCACCTGCGGATACGATTCCGCAATTTCGTTCACGCGGCGCGCGTTGGCGCCGACCATGGGATAAGCAACCAGAACATCTTTCGCGCCGCTGTGGCACGCTACCAGCAGTTCCAGCGTGGTCGCGCACTTGAAATTGCCTACACCGCGTTCCACCAGCATGCGCAAGGTGTAGTCCAGCTTGGCGGTCTTGATGTGCACGCGCCAGCGATTCGCGTCGCCATCCAACAAACGCAAGGTCTGCTCGATGTTGGAGGAGATAACTTCCGGATAGACCACCAGCGCGGGAGTGAGCACGTTTTCGATGTGCGGTACACGATAGCGCTCGTCCCAGGCAAACTCATTCAGCATGAATTTCAGTGTTCCCATGATGGCTCGATGATAGCGCGTTACGGGGAATCCCAGCCACTTCTCGCAAATCGCTTTTCAGGCCGGATTGGCAACACCAGACTGAAAGGAGTTGCGCGAAATTTCGAATCTCGACAGCTTTCTCGCATATTCGTGTGGAGTCGGCTGTGAGAGACGCGAGGAATTGTGCGACGAGGTGGTCTTGCCGCGTGTGGTTTTTGCGAGCAGAGAATCGGACCCTCGTGTGTGCTCAAGCTCAAGGAGAGCGAGGGTCCGATTCTCAGAACCCGCATAAATTCTAGGCTTCGACTCAACCGCTTCATACTCTCCATTTCGTACTAAGTTTCCGCACTAGCTTCGTCCTGTTGATTGTTCCACATTGGAGTCGCCGCTGATTTTATCGGCACAGCACTAAATTGAGCCTATGCAAACCTGTGAGTTTCCTTACATAATTCGAGCCCCCTCACAAGATCGTCTCGCGCCAGCTCCCTCCTTGGCGACCGGAGGTTTAAAATGGATAACCTACTCGAAGTGTTCTCTCGCGATCGTCGTTTCTCTCAGCGTCACAACTTCAAAACTGCTCTTCGGGTCCGCGTTTGGAAGTCGGGCCTTCCCGAGGAGAGGGCGGAATCCGTGAATCTCTCGCAGCGCGGCATCTTCTTTGCCTCAAGCTTGCGTATTGCCGAAGGCGAGGTGGTCGAAATCCTTCTCAAGATGCCCGAAGAGATCACCGGTCAGCCCGCCACCGAGTGGCGCTGCACCGGCCAGGTGGTTCGCGTGGAACTCGCCGATTCCCTCAAGGGTAAATTCGGCGTGGGCGTGCAGTTTTATTGCTATGAAGCATCGCGCTTCGAGCAACCCAATTTGCTTGACGTTCCGAAATCGCTTCGGGACATGCCCGTTCACCCCGTTCACCCTTTTCACAATGAAAGGTGATTTCCGGCACGGCACGCCACAGTGCAAGAACGCCTCCTTGCAATGCACTGAGGGCCAGGAAATCTTGTTGCGGGCGGCCCTCCCGCTTCGCCGAAGGAGAAGTTTATGAGCAGTTCCAAGAAGCCTGCAAATGGGCAACTCGTGGCGCGCGGTTTTTCGGTGCATCCGAAACTCTTCGTCTTTTTTGACAAGCGCACCGGCACTTCACGTTTTCAGGTGCGCGCCCGCCACGACGGCACCTTGCCCGTTGACCAGGCCGTCAGTCTTCTGGCCGTCCAATGCATCGCACGGCAGAAGATGCCCCGTGAATTCGGCATCCTGGTAGGCACCGACGAAGATCTCGTCAGCGGCCTGGTGGGGCGCACTATGAAAGTCATCGAGGGCCGTTCCAAAGCCAAGCCCCAAACTTCCTTGAGCCTTCGCCAGGATCAGGTGCTGGCCGGCATCACGCAAAATCTCAGCAACAAGGAGATTGCCAACAACCTGAATATCTCGGAGCGCACCGTGAAGTTTCACGTCTCCGCTTTGCTGCAAAAATTCGACGTTCGCGGCCGCGTGGACCTTATGCTCGAAGCCGCAAATATTCTTCCGCACGAATCCGTTCACCCTCGAGAACAGAAAGTTCACAGGATCCCCGCGCCCGTCCCTGTCCCTTCCGCCTCGGTGAGCGTTAGAGGCAGGCCTACGGCGCTCGCGACGGTAGCAGGGCGCTTGGCGCACTGATCTCGTTGCAGCCGGTCGAGGCGCCTCCGGGAAGCCGGCGCGGTTCCCGAATTCTTGAGCAACTCTTGGAAAGGAGCGTCAACATGCACAACCGAGCGCTGATCGTAGATGACGAACCGGCCACCTGCCAGCTTATTGAGAAAGTACTGGGTTCCGTCGGTATGGACTCCCTGAGCGTGACAAAAAGCGTGGAAGCCCCCGACATTCTCCAGCATGGCAAGTTCGCCATGGTCTTCCTCGACGACCAAATGCCCTTCCCGGACGGCCCCGAACTCACGCGGCAGATGCGTGACTCCAGCCGCAACCGCATTACGCCCATCGTCATGATCAGCGACGACAAACGCCCGGCGGCCATGTCCCGCGGCTTCCAGGCTGGCGCCAGTTTTTTTATGTACAAGCCGCTTGATCGGGAGCGCCTGTTGATGATTGTTCGTGCCACGCAAGGCGCCATTGAGCACGAGCATCGCCGAACCCGGCGCGTTCCGCTGAAGTCCCGGGTGCTGCTCAAACATGACGGGCAGGTCATCGAAGCCGAGAGCGTGGACGTCAGCATGGAAGGCGTTCTCGTGAAGGCGCAGCGCGTCGTTCCCCTCGGCTCCTCCGTGGACATTCAGCTACAACTGAACAGGGCCATGGGCCCGATTGTTGGTGTTGGCTCCGTCGTGCGTGTGGCCGCAGCCAATCATATGGGTATCCATCTCGGGCGCTTGAGCCTCCCGGAAAGCCAGAAGCTCCAGGATTTTCTCTTGCCGCTCATCCCGGACTGATTCACCTAACGCCTTGATCTCGCGATTTGCCTTTCATTCTTGCAACGCGGGCTCCCGCGGCACGGTCTGCATGGCGCGCTTGGCTTCGAGCAGGGCCGCATCCGCTTGTTGCAGGAGAGTCCGCAGTTCCAGCTTTTCGCCGCCCTCTGAACCCGCCATCCCAAAATTGGCGAAGAGCGGGAGGCTTGCTCCATGAAAGGCAAACTCATGGCCGGCAATCTTTTCGCGCAAGCGGTTGATCACCAGGCCATGTTCGGCCGGGTGAAATGCGAAATCATAAAAGTGAACTGATCTCCCCCCATGTGGCCGCACATGTCGGAGACGCGCGTATTTTTCTTGATAATTTCGCCGAACGCCTGGAGCATCGCGTCGCCTGCAGCGCGGCCAAATAGGTCCGTGGCGGGCTTATACGAATCCAGATCCGCGAGCACCACCCAAATGGGGTAGCCGTGGCGAACGGCGCCCGAGACCTGCTTCACCGCCCAATCCTCGACGGCGCGACGATTCGGCAGGCCCGTCAGCGGGTCGGTTCGGGCATCCGAAACGGAGGCCACGGGTTGCAGAACTTCTACGTCTGGGATGGTTGTGATCATGGTTTTCTCATCTTTCCGTTTTTTAACCCGGAGGGGGTACACACCCGGGGGGCATTTTGTATAGTTAACAAAACAAAGGAATTACGAAATTTGATTGTTGGAAGTGATAGAAAACAAAGGGCGAGCAAAGGGCACTCGCAGGGGGTCTGAAGGAGCAAAAAGCTTCGAGGAGTCGGGCGCATACGGGGCTGGCGAGGATGGAGTCGAAAGTTCACGACCCATGCTATCGCATATTTCCTGTTCTGTCAAGTCCTTTTAGAGTACTAGTATTAAGAATAGACACACGGATTCGAACAGGAATGGCGTAAGAGAAAGAAAACACAGGGGTAGAGTACGCAGAGGGACGCAATTTGCAGATGAGGCCAGCACTCATTCCTGGGACGGGCAGTTCGGTGCCCGATCTGGCGCGCAAACCGGAGTAGCCCTTCGTGTTCGGTAAGCGAGAAACCAGGCAAGTAGAATTACTTCCGGTTTTCCCGTCATCCGGCCGCAGGCGGCAGAGAGCCTCCAAATCGGGCCTTTCCATGTTCGGGTTGTTGGACTACCGTGGCTGGCCCCGTCGCAGACTCCACAGTCCGCGCGCCGAGAGGATGAAGGTGAAGCCCCCGAGCCCG
>WNGQ01003686.1_pt1 | contig 27278 bp, 21 predicted proteins | sample 5407661 | NCBI WGS metagenome assembly WNGQ01 (sample SAMN13153382, study PRJNA577476) | soil metagenome | isolation source: 60 cm soil or saprolite under Garry oak tree replicate 2 | place: USA:California | collected 2016-06-15 | reverse complement strand
TGGATAGTTCGTGCGCCATTTCGGCGCTCCCCTCCGCTGAACGTCGTAGACCAATGACCAACCACTTTGCGCGTCCGGACGGCTACGGTGGAACTGTGACAAGCGCTGACGGGACATAGTCAGCGCCTGTCAGCGCGTCGCAAACCCGGGCAAACCAACGCGAATGGTGTACGCGATGGAGTTCCCCGAACGGCTCCGTGCGCTCATGGCCGAGCGCGGCATCAGCGAGCGCGAGCTTGCGCGGCACGCACACTGCGACCGCTCGTATGTCCATCTGCTGAAACAAGGCAAGCGGCGGGCGGGGCGCCGCATGGCGCAACTCCTGGACGATGCGCTCGGCGCGGGCGGCGGGCTCGCCGCGCTCGCGGAGCCACCGCCGATGCCCCGCACGCGCGCCGCAGCGCAACGCAAACCGTCAAGAGCGGTCGAAGCAGTCCAGGTCGCGATGGCCGGTGACGTGGCCGAGCTGGACATCGCCCGTGATGGTCTGTCCGAGCTGGTCTCCCACTACGCGGACGTTGTGGCTATAGCACCGTCGGCCGCCATGTATGAGGAGCTGCTAAGGGTCCGGTCATTCGCGGGCTCGCTGCTCGGCAATGCATCACGACGGCGGGACTCTGACCTGATCGTCACGGCGGGATGGCTATCGAGCCTGCTCGCGATATCTGCGGCCGACATCGGCGACCCCGCGGCGGCGCTCGTGTGGTGTTCCGACACCGAACGCCGCGGCAGGGAAGCGCGCTTTCCGGAGCTGCTGGGCTGGGCGGCATTCACCCGGGCCTTGATCGCCTACTACCGGGGCGATCCGCACCGTTCAGCGAACGCCGCCCGCAGTGGGCAGTTGCACGCACCGGCCGGATCGGTTGTGCACGCGAAGCTCGCCGCCCAGGAAATGCGGTCTCTGGCGATGCTTGGAGATGCTGGAGGCATGGCAGAGGCGAAGCGCCGGGCAGCTGATGCGTTGGATAGCCTCGGCCGCCCCGCCGATATGGTCGGCGTTTATTCCATCCCGTATGACGAGGATCCCCCTTACACGGCGACTTCCCTGCTGCTGGTAAAGAAATACCGGGACGCAGGGGAGACGGCCCGGCGCCTCATCGAGACCGCATCTGGCATTCAGTCCCAGGCCCCGGGAGACCGGCCGACCAACTATGCCCGCATGCTCCTGATCCTGGGACTTGCCGCGGCAGGTCTTGGCGAGATGGACGAGGCAGCTGCGGCCGGGGCTACGGCGCTGGAGTGTGGACGTGTTGTATGGCCCACGATGGTGCTAGCCGGGAGACTCGACCGGTCGCTCACGCACAAGGCCCCAGGGGCCGCGCGCACCGCCGACTACCACGGCCGCTACATTGACGCGGCCACGCGGCTGGCCCTCCCAGCATCCCGTTCGCAGCCTTCCGGAGGACACGCATGAGCGGGGACGAGCTGAGCCAGGAACAGGTTGCGGCGATCACAGCCTACGTAGATATCGAGGCCCCCCCGCCGCCGGGCGAGCCGACCGCTCACATCATCTTCGGAACCAACCAGGCCCAGCCAGCCGCGATTGTCTCCAAGCGGCACCACCGCGGGCTGGCACCGCTGGTGATAGTGACAGGGGGTGTCAACCGTCACAACGGCGTCGTCGAGGGCCGCATGTTCCGAGAACTCCTCACGGGCGCTGCCGTCCCGGACTCGTCGATCCGGGTAGAAGACGAGTCCGCCGACACCTGGCAGAACGTGGAACGGTCGCTGCCGTTCCTTCACGAGGCCCTGACGATGGGGCTGCGGATGACCGTTGTGAGCAAGTGGTATCACCGCAGGGCGGTACATGCCCTGCGAACCCTTCTGCCGCAAACCGATCGCTTCTACGCCATTTCCTGGGCACCGGTCTACGCTGGCACGCTCGTGACGAGGGACAGCTGGCCGAAGATCCCCAGCGGCAAGCGCAGGGTCGTCCGCGAGTGGCGGGAAGTGCCTCGCAGAATCGAGGATGGGAGCTACCGCGAAACCATGAAGCTAGGGGGCGCCTGGCGCTGAGAACGCTCACGCGAATTGCGGGCGGATGCTGACAGGCGCTTTCCGTTCGAGGTTACGCAAAGCCTGATGCGTGGGAGCGCTACGCTGGGCGCCGCGTAACAGCGTCGAACGCCCCGCCGACCTTCGGATCAGCGGGGGAGGCCACGGCGCTGCCCTCGCCCGGGCCGCGGTTTCATGATCGCGGTGGATTTTATGCGCTATGTGTAAAAAATCCACCGCGATCATGGGGAATCTCAGCATACGAGCAAGATCAAACTCGCATGGTGAGAAAACATCGGCGCGGCCTATGCGCGCCGCCCTGACGACCGTCGCCATCTATGAATGGGGCCGCCACTCGATGACCGGACAGGCCGGAGCGGCGGCCGCGCTCACCAAAATCCACCGCAGCGCCCCATTACTTGACCGGCGCTCCCAGCTGGCAACCCGTGCTAACCGGTGAAACTCGGACGTACCGGAGAGGCTCATACCATGCCTGACCAGCAACGATGCAGGTCAGCGCAGGTAACAGCTTCCATACGAATACATCACGATCATGAAAGCGTGCTGCGCCAGAATTCTGGCGGAGGACGTTAATCACCGAGTTCGGCGCGGCGACGCGCCACAAAATCCTCGAGCTCGGCGCGCACCGAATCGTCCATCGGCGGCTGCTCGTATTCCGCCAGCTTCTTCTCGCAGATCTCGCTCGCCCGCGCCGCGGCATCCTTGGCGCCCATGCGCACCCAGCGCTCGAAATTAGAAGAGGAGGACAGCAGCGGCCGGTAGAAGCACTCGCGGAAACGCTCCATCGTGTGCGCGGCGCCGAGGAAATGCCCGCCCTGGCCAACCTCGGCATGAGCCCCGAAGGCGAGTGACGCCTCGTCGATTTCGAGCGGTGTGAATTGCGCGCGCAGCATCCGCAGCAGTTCGATGTCGATGATGAACTTCTCGTAGCAGCTGACGAGCCCGCCCTCCAGCCACCCGGCCGCGTGCATCACCCAGTTGGTCCCGGCCAGGAATGTGGGCAGCAGCGTCATGAGCGCTTCGTAACCTGCCTGCGCGTCCGGCGTCTGGCTGGAGGTGAGCCCGCCGCCGGTACGGAACGGCAGGCCGAAGTGCCTGGCAAGCTAGCCAGTGCACAGCAGGCCGACGGCGGATTCCGGGGTGCCGAAGCTCGGTGAGCCGGACTGCATGTCGATATTCGAGAGGAACGATCCGAAGATCACGGGACAGCCGGGGCGGATCAGCTGGGCCAGGGCGATGCCCGACAGCGCCTCCGCCAGCTGCTGGGCCAGAGCGGCCGGGACCGTCACCGGTGACATCGCACCCATCAGCAGGAACGGTGTGAGCACCACGGGCTGGTTCGCGCGGTTGTACTCGAACTGGGCGTCAAGCATGCGGTCGTCCCAGCGCAGCGGCGAATTGCAGTTGATCAGCGAGATCGTCGCCGGGGTGTCCTCGATTTTCTCCCGGCCGCCGAAGAGAATCTCGGTCATCCGGATGGTGTCCGCCGCGTTGGGGCCTGACACCACATTGCCCATGTAGATCTTGTCTGTCAGGGTCTGCAAAGCATAGATCATGTCGAGATGCCGCGAGTCGAGCGGAGCGTCGTTCGGCTCGCATATCACCCCCCCGGCTGAATCAAGCTCGGGGAACGTCTGGGCCAGCATGGTGAGGCGCCTGAAATCGGTCATTGTCGCGTCCCTGCGCACCTCACGCTCTCGCACGAACGGCGATCCATAGACGCCGCCGAAGACCATTTGGTCTCCCCCGATGTGCACGGTATTCGCCGGGTTACGCGCTTGGACGTCGAATTCCTTCGGGGCCTTGGCGACCAGTTCGAGCACGAATTCCGGATCGAGCCGGACGACATCGCCGTCGACGATCTGGCCCGACTTCCTGAACAGCTCCACGGCTTCTGGCTTGGCGAACTGCACGCCAATCTCCGAGACGATCCGGCGCCATCCCTTATCGAGGATGCTGACCGCCTCAGGGGAAAGGATTTCGTAGCGGGGCATCGTGTTGCGGAACATCGCCACCTCGTTCCACGCGCAACCGGTGCGCGCTCAACCGTGCGCTCGCCGCAGCGTGCCGTCGCCCGGCGCGGCAGCCGCCGGCCAATCACTTGACCGTGCAATCACCCAACCGTAAGATCACATCGTAGAACAAAGTTCCGTAACATGGAACTCCGAGCCAGCTGGAGCGCAGTGGCCAGTCCTACCGGAACGCAGGCGGTCGACCGGGCAGCGCGGCTGCTGACGGAGGTCGTGCACGCACCGGAACCGGTGACGTTTACCGAACTTGCCGCGGCCACTGGCCTGGCCAAGAGCACCACGTCGCGGCTGTTGCTGGCGCTCGAGCGTGGCGGGCTGGTGGCACGTGACTCCCGCGGGCGCTTCCGGCCCGGCGAGGTGTTCGTCCGCTACGCATGGCGCGGGGGGGCCGAGGCCAGCCTGGTCGGCGTCGCGCAGCCATTCATGGACCGGCTCGGTGACGCGACATCAGAGACCGTGAACCTCGGCGTCGTCATGCGGGGCATGGTCGAGCAGATCGCCCAGGTCGATAGCAAGTTCGTCATCGGCGCGACCAACTGGCTTGGCCGCCCGGTGCCGCTGCATTGCGCGGCGCTCGGCAAGGTGCTGCTGGCCTATGGCGCCGCCGAGCTCGCGCCCGGGCGGCTCGCGCCGTGCACGGTCAAGACCATCACCAGCCGCGCCGCGCTCGCATCCAACCTCGCCGACGTGCGCAGGTGCGGTTATGCCGTTACCGACGAGGAACTCGAACCCGGGCTGGTGGCGGTGGCGGCGCCCGTGCACAGGGACGGAGGCGTGATCGTCGCCGCGCTGTCGGTATCAGGACCAGCGACGCGCATCGATCGTGCACGGGTGAACGAGATCGCCGCCCTGTGCGTGGCCGAGGCCAGCGCCCTGTCCACCGTGCTTGGACACCGGGCGCAGCAGAAAGAAGGTGCCGCGTGACACGCGACGAGCTGCTCCGCCAGCTGTACGACTTCACGCTCGTCGGCAACGGGCCCGCCGTGCTCGAACTGACCAACACCGGTCTCGAGCTTGGGCTGGGTCCCGAGACTCTGCTCTACGAGGCTTTGATCCCGTCGCTTGAGGAAGTGGGCGCCCGGTTCGAGCGCGGCGATTTCTTCGTCCCCGAGATGCTCATCGCCGGGAAGGCGATGGCGGGCGCGCTCGAGGTGCTGCGGCCGCTGCTCGCGGAGACGGGTGCGGAACCGATCGGCACCATCGTCATGGGCACCGTCAAGGGCGACGTCCATGACATCGGGAAGAACCTGGTGAACATCATGTTCGAAGGGGCCGGCTTCCAGGTGATCGACCTCGGCGTTCAGGTCGGCCCGACATCGTCGGCTTCTCGGCGTTCCTGACCACGACGATGCCGATGTTCAAGGCGAACATCAACGCGCTCGAGAAGGCCGGCATGCGCGACCGGGTGATCGTCATGGTCGGCGGCGCGCCCGTGACCCAGGAGTACGCGGATGCGGTGGGCGCTGACGGGTACGCGTCCGACGCGTCCGCCGCCGTCGGCCGGGCCAAGGACCTCCTGCGGCGGCGCCGGGCCGTCGCCACGGCCCAGAGCGCGCCCTAGTCATGCATACGGTCCTTCGGTCGGCGACACGGGAACTTGTGATCGGCCCCGATCAGCCGTTCTGCGTCATCGGCGAGCGGATCAACCCGACCGGCCGCAAGGCCCTGCAGGAGCAGCTTCGCCACGGCGACCTGTCCCGCATCGAGACCGATGTGGCGCAGCAGGTGGCAGGCGGCGCGATGGTCCTCGATGTCAACATGGGCGCCCCCTTCGTGGACGAGGTCGAGATGATGGTACGGGCGGTCAAGCTCGTCCAGAGCCTCACCGACCTGCCGCTGTGTATCGACTCGTCAGTCGTGGAGGCGCTCGACGCAGGCCTTGCCGCCTACCAAGGCAAGGCGCTGGTGAACTCCGTCACGGCGGAGGACGAGCGGCTCGACGCCATTTTGCCGCTGATCAAGAAGTACAGTGCGGCCGTCATCGTGTTGCCCAATGACGACGAGGAAATCCCCATCGACCCGAGGCGCCGCGTTGAGCTTGCGGGCAAGGTGATCGACGTGGCGACCCGGCGGTTCGGCATCGGCGTCGAGGACATCGTGATCGACCCGCTCGCCATGCCGGTCGGTGCCGACACGACGCTCGTGCTCCGGACGCTCGAGACGATCGCGCTCATGCGCGAGAAGTTCGGCGTGAACATGACGCTCGGCGCCTCCAACGTTTCGTTCGGGATGCCGGACCGCGTCGCGATCGGCGCCGCATTCCTGCCGATGGCGATCGGCAACGGCCTGACGAGCGCGATCATGGACACCCGGGCCCCGCAGATTGTGCGCGCGGCCAAGGCCGCCGACCTGCTCCTCGACCGCGACCCCTGGGGTGCCGCGTGGATCGCCGCGCACCGGGCGCGGCAGGCCGCGACGTGACAAGGGTTGATCTTCTATTCGAGCCGGGCGGCAACCGGGTACGCGTACCTGCGGGCGTCACCCTGTTCGACGCGGCCAGCTGGCATGGCATCGCCATCGACTCGACCTGCGGCGGCCACGGCACGTGTAAGAAATGCCGGGTGCGCGTGCTCGACGGGGCGGTACCCGCCTCGGCGCTCGATATCCGGGCCTTCACCCCAGAGGAACTGCGCGGCGGCTGGCGGCTCGCCTGCCGCGCCCAGGCGGTGGCCGACGTACGCGTCGACGTTCCCCCGCTTGTCACGCGGCCCAAGGCGGCGACTGTCGGGGTCGGCAGGCAGGTGATCCTGCGCCCCGCCGTCCAGAAGCGCTATGTGGAAATGACCGAGCCGTCCCTCACCGACCAGACGGCCGATATCGAGCGCCTGCTGCACGGGCTCGACGACCTCGAGCTTCGTGTGGACCTGCCGGTGCTCAGATCCATTGGCCAGGCGCTCCGCACGGCCGACTACAAGGTCACCGCGGTGATCGTCGATGACGTCCTCGTCGACGTGCAGGCGGGCGACACCTGCGGCCGGAGCTACGGCATCGCCTTCGACCTTGGCACCACGACGGTCGTCGCCACGCTGCTCGACCTGTCCACGGGAACCCCGGTGGCCGTCGATTCCATGCTGAGCAAGCAGCAGCCGTTCGGCGCCGATGTGATCACGAGGATCAGCTCGATCATGATGGACGGCGCCGCCCTCGATCGTCTGGCCCGGCTGGCCCACGAGACCTTGAATGAGCTGGCCCAGTCCGTATGCGAGCAGGGCGGCGTCGACCCCCATGACGTCTATGAGGTCGCGCTCGCGGGGAACGCCACGATGACCCACATCGCGCTCGGCATCGACCCGGAGCCGCTGGGCGTCGCGCCGTTCATCATGTCGGCCAGGTTTTTCCCCGAGGTACTCGCGGCCGACCTCGGCGTCGGCGTGCACCCCCGCGCCCGCGCCGTCGTCTTCCCTTCGCTCGGCGCCTACGTGGGCGGTGACATCACCGCCGGCCTGCTCGCGTCGGGAATGGACAGGGATTCACGCACACGGTTGTTCGTGGACGTCGGCACGAACTGCGAGATCGTGCTCGGCAACCGCGAGTGGCTGATCGCCACCGCGGCGCCCGCCGGCCCGGCCTTCGAGGGCGCCTCGATCCGGTGCGGAATGCGCGCCGCCGCCGGGGCGATCGAGGTGGTCTCGATGTCCGCCGACGATCTGCAGCTGAAGGTCATCGGCGACAGCGAGCCCGCCGGGCTGTGCGGATCCGGCCTGGTCGACGCGGTTGCCGAACTCGTCAGGCTGCGGCTGCTTGACCGCTCAGGCCGGCTGGTACCCGATGAGGAGGCCGCGGCGCTCGCTCCCGGCCTCGCCCCGCGCTTGGGCCGGCTGGGCGAAGAACGCGTCTTCGTGCTGCACTGGCTCGGCCCCGCCGGTGACGTGGCCCGGTCCATCTACCTGTCGCAGCGGGACGTCCGCGAGCTCCAGTTCGCCAAGGCCGCGATCGCCACGGGCTGGCGCATCCTGCTGGCTGAGGCGGGCGTGGCGCCGGGCGACCTCCAGCAGGTGCTGCTGGCGGGCTCGTTCGGCAGCTATCTGTCGCCCGCCAACGCGATCCGCCTCGGCCTCGTCCCGCGCCTGCCGGTGCTGCGGGTGGTGAGCGCGGGCAACGTCGCAGGTGAGGGCGCGAAGATGGCGCTGATGAGCGTCAGGGAGCGCGCCGGAGCACAAGCATTGCTCGGGGAGGTGAGGTATGTCGAACTCTCCGACCGTCACGACTTCAACGACCAGTTCATCGCACAACTGTCATTCCCCGGCTGAGGCGTCTGAGGCGGCTGAGGTCGCCGTGATCGCGTGCGGGGCGCTCGGCGCACACATCCGCGAGATCGTCGCGCGCCGGGGGTGGCCGGTGGAATTGCACTGCCTTCCCGCGCTGCTCCACAACCGGCCGGAGAAAATCAAACCCCATGCCGAACGGCTCGCGCGGGGTGCTCAGGCTCGCGGGCTGCGTGTCGCACTGGCGTACGCCGACTGCGGTACCTACGGCGCGCTTGACGAGCTGTGCGCGCGCCTGGGCGTGCGCCGGCTACCCGGGATGCACTGCTACGACGTGTTCGCTGGCCCCGCGCGGATGCGGGCTCTGTTTGCGCAAGAGCCGGGCACATACGTGCTCACCGATTTCCTCGTGCGCAGCTTCAGGCGCTCGGTGCTCGCCGAGCTCGGCCTGGATCGCCATCCTGAGCTGTGGCCGGACTATTTCGGCCATTACCGCCGCGTCGTCTGGCTGGCCCAGTGCCGGGGCGCCACTCTGGACGCCGAGGCGCAGGCGGTGGCCGCAATGTTCGGCCTCCCCCTCACGGTGATCGACGTCGGCACCGGAGCACTTGAGCGCGAGCTTGAGCAGCTCTGCACCGGCCCTACCCAGGGTTAAGAAACCAGGAAAATTGGTAATCGGCACCACGATGCCCGCTCCGCCGTGAAACGATCTCGATCACGTGTATGACTCTGCACGTCGTCACAGCGTTGATGGCTGTCACTGGGGCCGGGGGGAGCCGGGCCCGGGCAGCAACCCTGATCTTGGCGCCTGGCCAGATGGCAGCGTCCGCGCGGGCAGTAACCCGAGCCGACGGCGGCGGATGATTACGCCAGGGTGAAGGGACACGCCTGCGGGCGTTTCGCACGCAGGCCGGAGGCAGAGGCACGGGTACGCGGTGCTTGCGGATTGGTGACCACACGATCATGAGCTACCCGGTCATCGACAGGAAGGCTGTCACGTGCCAGCGGAGTGGGTGACCTGGCCGGCGCGGGCTGGGGTGGTGCCGCCGTTGGCCGACTGCTACACCCCGCGGCCCGAATCGGGCCTAGGTTATGCCCGCCGCCTGGACCCCGGCGAGACCACGGTGCTGATCAATGGTGACGAGGCCGGGACCGGCGGCAGCGGCAAGACCCAGCTCGCCGTCGGCCTGGCCTACGCGCTCTGGCAAGGCCGGGCAGTGGACCTGCTTGTGTGGGTGACCGCCTCCAGCCGCGAAGCGGTCCTGACCGCCTTCGCGGAGGCGATTGGCGCCGTCGGTGCCGCCGCCGCGGACGAGGACCCCGAGGCGGGCGCGGCACGGTTCCTGGCGTGGCTGGCCGAGACCAGCCGGCCCTGGCTCGTGGTTCTCGATGACCTCGCTGACCCTGCCGATCTCGACGGCCTCTGGCCCCAGGGGGATTCCGGGCGCATGGTGATCACTAGCGGGTTGCCCGCGGCCACGCTGAGCGCGCCTGACCGGCGGATCGTTCCTGTTGGCGCCCTGACTCGCCGCGAGGCCCTGAGCTACCTGAGCGCAAGATTCAACAACGACCCCGACCAGCGGCTCGGGGCACTCGATCTCGCGGAGGATCTTCGGTGCGTGCCGCTGGGGCTGGCGCAGGCGACAGCGGTGATGACCGATCGTGGTTTGACCTGCCGCGACTACCGGGCGCGGTTCGCGGAACGCAGACAGCATGTCACCCCGGCCGGGACTGATGACAACTCCTCGACGGTCGCCGTCACCTGGTCGTTATGTATCGACCGGGCGGACCAGCTGACGCCCGCTGGGCTCGCCTGGCCAGCCCTGGCGCTGGCATCGCTGCTCGACCCGGCCGGCATCCCTGGCCCGGTGTTCGTCAGCCGGGCCGCATGGGACTACATCACCGGCCACCGCGGCACCCCGGCTCCGGCCGGACAGGATCAGGTCCGCGCGGCCGTGCACAATCTCGCCCACCTCGGCCTGGTGACCATCGACCCGGCCAGCACCGCCCGCACGGTCCAGGTGCACTCCCTGGTCCAGGCCGCGATCAGGACGTATTTGTCCGCCGCTGAACTCGATCAGGTCGCCAAGGCGGCGGCGGACGCGCTACTCGAGGCATGGCCCGCAGGCGACGCCGAACCGCTGGTTTCGCAGGCTTTCAGGGACGGCACGGCGAGACTACGGGACTACACGGGCGAGACCCTCTGGACTCCCGAGGCGCACCAGGTTCTCTTCCGCGTCGGCCAGAGCCTGGACAACGTCAAGCTCACGAGGCTGGCCATCGCCTACTGGCAGGCGTTGGGCGACACAAGCAGCCGCATCCTTGGCACCAGCCACGCGCACACCTTCGCGGCCCGCGACAATCTCGCCGCGGCGCATGAGAAGGCGGGCCGGCAGGCGGACGCCATCCCACTGTACGAGCGCACTCTGCAGGAGCGGGAATGGGCCGCAGGCGCCGAGCATGCCAGCACGCTGGCGGCACGCGGCCAGGTCGGCCACGCTTACCTGATGGCCGGACGGCTGGACGATGGGATCACGGTTTTTCAGCGCCTCATCAAAGACCAGGAGCGGCTGCTCGGCCCCGACCATGCTGACACGCTGACCGCGCGCGGCAACCTCGCCTACGCCTACCGCACCGCAGGGCGGATCAAGGACGCGATCCCCCTCTACAAGCGCACCCTCGACGACCGGGAGCGCGTCCAGGGCCCCGACCACCCCGACACGCTCACCGCGCGCGGCAACCTCGCCTCGGCCTACCACTCGGCGCGGCGGCTGAAAGAGGCGATCCCCCTGTACGAGCGCAACCTCGCGGAGCGGGAGCGCGTCCAGGGACCCGACCATCCGGACACGCTGGCCGCGCGCGGCAACCTCGCCTCCGCGTACCACAACGCGGGCCGGATCGCGGATGCGATTCAACTGTACGAGCGCGCGTTCGCCGACTGTGAGCGGATTCTCGGCCCCGACCACCCCGACACCCTTACCTCACGCGGCAACCTCGCTTCCGCCTATCACACGGCCGGGCGGCTGACCGATGCGGTCAACATCTTGAAGCGCACGCTCGCCGACTGCGACCGGGTCCTGGGCTCCGATCACGCGCTGACCCAGACGATGGACGAGAACCTCCGCGCCATGCAGGCCTGATCTGCGAGAGCAGCATCCGCCCCCATAGCCGCGGCCGGGACCTGGGCGTCAGTCGGCGCTGCCTCGGGCGCGGATGGCCGCCACCAGCGCGGGGATCACCTCGTTCAGGTCGCCGATGACCGCGTAGTCAGCGCGCCCGATGATCGGCGCGCCGGGGTCGGTGTTGATCGCGACGATGTGCTTGGCGCCAAGGCAGCCGGCCATGTGCTGGATCGCGCCGCTGATCCCGCAGGCGAGGTAGAGCTCAGGCGAGATGCGGGTACCTGTCTGTCCCACCTGCTGCTCGTGCGGCCGCCATCCCTGGCTGGTGACGACGCGCGACACACCCACGGCCGCCCCGAGCAGGCGGGCAAGTTCCTCGAGCGCGCCGAAGCCGTCGGGCCCGCCGACTCCGCGCCCGCCCCCGATCACCACGCGCGCGCTCGCCAGTGAGATCCCGGCGCTGGGCGGCGCCGATTCGATGACGCGGACCCGCAGGTCCTCGTCGTCGATCTCGGGCCGGTGCACGTGCACCCGAGTAGGCGCGGCGGCAGTGGCGGGATCCGCTGCCACGGCGTCCGCCGGCGCATCCACGGCCACCGTAAGCAGCGCCGGCGACGCCTCGAGTTCGGCGTCCTCCAGCAGGCTGCCGGCCCAGCGCTGGCGGACGATCCGGCACGTCGCGGGCCCCGACCGCGCCGCGGAGACACAATTCGCCGCCATCGGCACACCGGTGATGGCGGCGAGGTGCGCCATCACCTCGTGGCCACGGTCGGTGCCCGCGGCCACCACCGCGCTTGCGGATGACACTGTGATCAGCCCGGCCAGCGCGCGCGCCCAGGCCGCCGGCGCATAGGACGTCAGCCGATCCGACTCGATCGCGTAGGCGTCGGACACGCCGGACGACCGGAGCGCCGCCAGCGGCAGCGCGTCGGGAGCGGCGAACGCCGCGGCGCATAGCGGCGCAGCAGGCGCCTCCTGCGGCGCCTCAGAACCGGACGACTGAGCCAGCGTCCTCGCGAAAGCGAGAGCGCCGAGGGATGCGTCGATGACGACGCCCTGATCATGCTCGACGAGGCACAGCACCGTCACGGCAGCACGCCAAGCTCGTCGAGGATCCGGACCAGGGCAGGCACCGCGCCGGTCCCGGTTCCGAGGATCTCGGCACGCCGGTGCTCCCCGGCGGGAACGCGCAGCATCTGCTGGCGCAGACCGTCAGCGCGCGAGCCGCCGTCATCGGCCTTGATCTGCTCGATCACCGCCCGCTTCGCCCGCAGGCGCCCCGGCAGCGACGGGTACCTGGGCAGGTTGATGCCCTCCTTGACGGTGATGACGGCCGGCAGCGTGATCTCGAAGACCTCTTTGACCCCCCGGTACTCGCGCTCGGCTCTCGCGCTCTGCCCGCTGGTACTGGCCCCGGTGATCTCGATGCTCTTGACGCCGGTGACGCACGGCAGGCCAAGCGCGTGCGCCACCCGGACGCCGACCTGATAGCCGCCCGTATCGGCCGCCTCGTTACCGAACAACAGCAGGTCATAGGGGCCTGGTCCGCCGGGCACGGCGCCCGCCGCGCGTGCGACCTCGGCGATCGCCCCGGCCGTGGCCATCGGCCCCCACTCCCTGCCGTCGGTCTGCAGGAGAATGGCACGGGTTGCCCCCAGCGCGAGTGCGGCGCGCAGCTGCTCGGCGGCGGCGGCGGGCCCGAGCGTCAGGACCGTGGCAGCGCCGCCGAGCCGTTCGATGAGCCGGACGGCCTCCTCGACCGCGCATTCCTCGTGCGGGCTCACGGTGAACCCTGACATCCGCGTGTCGACGTCCTGCCCGTCCTGCGTGACCACGATCCTGCCCCCGACCATGGGGACACGCTTGACGCAGACGAGGATCTCCATGGATGTCAGCTTCGGATCCGCCGGTTCTCCGGATCAAACACGGGCGTGGAACCGGCGGCCGCGACGGTGGCCGGGTACTGCTCGCCAAGGTACTCGACGGCAACCTTGGCGCCCTCGCGTGCGTGCTCGGCCGGCAGGTAGCCCATCAGCAGGTGCCGGCCGACCGACGGCCCCGAGCCGGCGCTCGTCACGTAGGAGCGGCGTCCCTTCGCGTCGACGAGCGGGTCACCGTCGGCGGACAGAATGGGCTCGCCGCCCAGCATGTAGCGAAGCTGGCCGCTCCCGGAGCGCTGATCGTCCACGGTCAGGGTGCACAGGACGGCGCACGGCGGGGCATCCCGCTGCTCGAGGTAGGCGGCCTTGCCGGTGAAATCGTGGTCCTTCACCGACTTGCGGGCCAGGCCGGCCTCGACCAGGTTGTAGTCGGCCGTCAGCTCCATACCGTAGGCGCGATAGCACTTCTCGAGCCTGCCCGTGGTCCCGTAGACGCCGATGCCGACAGCAACCAGGCCATGCGGCCGTCCGGCCTCGAAGACCGTGTCCCACACCCTGCCCCCCTGCTCCATCGGCACATGCAGCTCCCACCCAAGCTCGCCGACATAGGAGATGCGCGAGGCCAGGACCGTCACCCCGCCGATCTCCACCTCCCGGCAGGTCGCGAAGGGGAAGCCGGCGTGTGACACGTCGGCACTCGTGACCGCTCGCAGCACGTCCCTGGCCCGCGGGCCCCAGAGGCCGAGCGTCGCCCAGGCCGAGGTGAGATCGGCCAGCGCCGCATCGGCGCCCGCCGGCAGCTGGCCGTCGATCCACTTCTTGTCCGTCATGCCGGTGGCCCCGCCGGTCACCACGCGGAACCGTTGCGAGCCGAGCCGCATGATCGTGAGGTCGGCCTTGAAGCCGCCGCGTTCGTCGAGGAGCGAGGTGTACACGACGCGGCCCGGCCGCACGTCCAGCTGCGCGACGGCGATCGCTTGAAGCGCGGTGAGGGCACCGGGGCCGGTGATGTCGAAGACGCCGAAGGCGGAGAGGTCGACCAGCCCGCAGGCGTCGCGCATGGCGAGGTGCTCGGCGTTGATGATCGGCGACCACCAGCGCGCGTCCCACTCAGCATCGCGGGGCATCAGCTGGCCGGCGTACCGTTCGAGCAGCCCGTCGTTGGCGGCGTACCACTGCGGGCGCTCCCAGCCCGCGGTCTCGAAGAACACGGCCCCGAGCTCGCGCTGGCGCTCGTACACCGGGCTGACCCGGAGCGGGCGCTGCGATTCCCACTGCTCGGCCGGGTGCACGATCCCGTACATCTTGTTGTAGCTCTCGCGGGCCCGCGCCCGAACGTGCTCGCCGGTGCGCTGGTGATCGTGGAAGCGGGCGACATCGGCCTCATGCACGTCGATCTCGGGTGCGGTGCCACTCATCCACTCGGCCACGGCGCGGCCGATGCCCGGCCCCTCCTTGATCCAGCTCGCTGCGACCGACCACAGTCCGGCGACTTCCGGTATCTCGCCAAGCACCGGATGACCGTCAGGTGTCAAGGAGATCAGCCCGTTGATCGCGTACCTGATGCCGACGCGCTCGTCACCGAGCACATCCGGCATCAGTTCGAGTGCCTGAAGCAGCTGCGGGTCGAAGTCGTCCTGGGTGAACGGCATCTCGGTGGGGGAAAGGACGGCTTCCTCGATAGGAGGGATGTCGTCGGGCGCCACGATGATCGGCCGGTGCGCGTACGAGCCGACCTCCATGTCGCCGCCGTGCTGGCGCTCGTACATGTTCGTGTCCATGTCGCGCACGATCGGGTAGGAGATCTCGCCCACGGTTCCCGCGAACAGCGGGATCGGCCCCACGCTGATCATCTGGTGCACGGCCGGAGTGAGCGGGATGCGCGCGCCCGCCATGCGCGCGATCCGCGGGCTCCACACGCCACAGCAGATCGCGCACACCTCGGTGGCGATTTCCCCCTGCGTCGTGCGAACGGCCCGGACCCGGCGGCCGTCAGCGGACAGCTCGATGCCGGTCACCTCGGTGCCGGCCAGCACCCGCAGGGCGCTGTGCTGCGTGGCCTGCTCGCGCATGAGCGTGCCCGCACGCAGTGAGTCGACGACGCCCACCGTCGGGATGTGGAGCCCGCCGAGTATCGCGCCCTCATCCACGAACGGGACCAGCTTGGCCACCTCGGCGGCAGACAGCAGATGTGAGGCGATCCCCCAGGCCTTGCCCGCCGAGGCCCGGCGGCGCAGTTCCTGCCGCCGGGCCTCGGTGCGGGCCACCTCGATCCCGCCGCTCTCGGTGAAGACGCCGAGCGCCTTGAACTGCTCGGTGCTGTCGCGGGTCAGTTCCATCATCATCTTCGAGTACTCGATCGGGAAGATGAAGTTGGACGCGTGACCGGTCGAGCCGCCCGGGTTCGGCATTGGCCCCTTGTCGACCAGCACGAGGTCGCGCCACCCGAGCCGGGCCAGGTGGTAGGCCAGGCTGTTGCCGACGATGCCCGCACCCACGATGACGGCGCTGGCCCGGGCCACGGGGTCAGCCATGGCGCCGCCTGCCACCCGCATTCATTCGGCGTCTACTCGACTGGGATCTCCTTGTTGATCAGGGACAGGTCGATGCCCTGGCGCCGTCGCACCACCCGCGCGACGACATAGATCAAGATGGCCAGCACGTACATCGCACCCATGTAGTACAGCGAATCGTTGCTGTTCACGAAGTAGTTGTCATTCGTGAACCACTCGTAGAGATTGAAGCCGAGCAGCCCGATGGTGATAACACCGGCGACAGGGACAATCTGGACACCGAAGATCTTGAGTTTGCTGGCCGGCGACGCCCGCCACAGGGCCGGCTTGCGCCATGGCAGGACCACGACCGCGATCGCGCTGAACAGATACGTCACCGCGATGACCAGGGTGGCATCGAGCGTGTAGGTACGGAAGGTCGTCGAGTAAGCGTAAATGGCGCTGAGCCCGGCCGCAGGAAGGAGCATCAGGATCAGGGAGTAGACCGGGACCCTGCGCTTCTCCGACACCTCGGCCGCCCGGTCGGGGAGGACCCGGTCGAACGCGGCGGCGAAGATGACTCGCGTCGAGGACAGGAACAGCGTCCCGACCCAGCCGAAGAACCACAGGCTCAGTACCAAGATCAAGACGACCTGGAACGCCGTGTTGTGCACCAGCCAGCCCGCGAACATGAACGGGTACGGCCAGATCGGGAGGGGCGACTTGACGTTGTACCACAGCGCGTTGGTGTTCTGGTAGAAGGCCCAGCCGATGGTCTTGGCCACCAGCAGCAGGAAGATCACGGTCAGGGCAACGGTGGTCCACAGGCCGATGAACATGCCGGTGAAGACCCGCTTGAAGTCGCTCGCCCCGCGGATCTCCCCATACAGCGTCGCGCCCCAGTTCGGCCACAAGATGAAGAACATCATCGCGGGCACCAGGAGCATCGTCGGCCCGAGCGGGCCGAAGCCCAAGGACGGTGCCTGATAGCCGACCTTCGCCGCCGCGGCCTGCGTGGCCCCGTACGCATTGTTGACCCCGAAGTATTTGTGCGCCTGAAGGTTGAACGAGTGGATGAAGGCCGCATGCGAGTTCACCAGCAGCAGCACCACGATGACGGCGAACCCGACCAACCCGCCGTAGAAGCACCACTTCTGGATCCTGGCGTAGCCCGCCATCCCGATCGAGACCAGGACACCGGCCAGCGCGATCGTGATGAGCGACACGACGAAGACGCCGTTCTTCGTGCCGAACCACGCGGCGCCGCCCGCGGGCCAGGTCCACTGGAGCGTTGCCCACAGCGGCTGGAAGAGCTGCACCGCGAGAATGTTGCCGTAGATCGGCGCCCACAGCCAGAGGATGAACCACCACCCGGTGGCGGCCATGACGAAGCCGAGACCGCTGCCCAGGATCCGCGTCTGCCAGACGTAGTCACCCCCTGCCCGCGGGATCGTGACGATGAGGCCGGTATAGGCGATCACCAGGAACGACACCCAGATCCCTGAGATGAGCACCGACGTGATCAGTTGGCCCTTCGGGAACGCCGGTCCGGCGAAAGTGAACTCGTAGATCCCGAGCGTGACAAGGTTCGTCGCCAGGCACGCGTAGATTAACGAGTCTCTGACCGACCAGCCCCGGACAAGACCGGTGGCCTTCCTCAGGAAGAGTGTCGGTCTTTCCTCCCCGATGGCTCCTGCCGCCATGTTCGCCTCCTGCTTGTGGCACACCGAGGCTTCGCCCCCCGGTCGCCTGACCGCTGGCGCCCTTCGGTGGTGCTCAGCCGTTCACGAGAAGGTACTTGTCGACCTTCCCTTTCTTCGCGTTCAAGTCGAGGACGGCGCCCTGCAGGACGCCGTCGGCGTAGACGCTACCTGGATTGATCGCAAGTGTCCGCCCGAGTCGGCATATCCCTCTGCTTTCGTGGATATGACCGTGGATGGACAGCATCGGCTGGTGGGTGAGGATGGCCTCCCGCACCGCGGTGGAGCCCACCGGCTTCATCACCGCGCCGCCGTGTATCGGCCGCAGCGTGGCGTCGAGGGCGGGAGCCTCGTCGAGCCCGGTACCGTACGGCGGCGCGTGGAAGTTGAAGATCGCCCGCTCCATGTCTGGCACCCTGCCGACCGTCGCGTTGATCTTCGCTGCGAGTTCCGCCTCCGGCGCCTCACGGAACGTGTCCCACGGGGTCGGGTTGGTCCAGCCCATCGAGACCAGGGAAAAGCCGTCGAGATCGATGACCTTGCCCTCGGCGAAACTCACGCACGGCGACGATTCGATGACGTCGTCGATCTCCAGGGTGTCATCGTTGCCGCCGTTGACGATGCACGGAACCTGCCCACCCTTGAGCTTCCCGTCCGCCATGTCGAGCCACCGGTCAAGCGAGCGGACCATCTCCAGGGTGAACCGGCGGTCAACGGCGCCCTCGTCCTGGCTGAGTGAATCCAGCTCGTCAGGGGTGACGATCGCCGGGTAGGACCCGCGGTTACGGATCCGGCGCTCGATCTCCGCCAGCTCCTCCTGGGTCTGCAGGTGCAGCGTCTCGCCGCCGTGGACGACCTCCCAGTAGCCGGCGTGGGCGATGATCGGCACCATGACCTTCCCCGTGACATCGCCGCCGAGCACCACGAGGTCAGCCTTGTAGAACGCGGCTGAGTTCAGGAACTTCCGCCAGCAGACTTCCGAGCCGTGGATATCGGTGGCGAAGAAGACCCTCACGCGACCACCGCGCCTTCCCCTCGCGCACAGTTTCTGCGCACACTGCGCAACACCGGCGCGCTCTCTGCAACGTGTAGCATCCGCGCGAAACCCGCGTCAAGCATGGTCATCCAACCGAGACCGAGTCAGTGCGCTACCTCCTCGGGCAGCTCGTACCAGCGCACCCGGTCACCGATATTCGCCCGAAGACGCCACTTCACTCCCTTGGGCGCTGACTCCGCCTGCCGCAGGAGCAGCTCGGACTGCGCGACGGGGTCGAAGGCACGATTTTGCGGGGCAAGGTCCGGCCACCGCGCGAGGAGCGCGGGAAGCTTGGCCAGGTTGCCCGTGACCGTCCGCCACCATCCCCAGTCACCGCCGAGCAGCCCGTTAAAGCGGTCGACATCAAACGAGAGCGCGGCGTCGCCGCCGACGGGCATCGCGCACAGCAGGTGGACGATATCTCTGGCGTCCTTTTCATTGAGCTCGACGATCTGCAGCTTCGACAACAGCAGGTCGACGACGTCGAGCGTGAGCGGCAGCTTGCCGAATGACCGCCGGAAGTCGAGTGTGTGGCACATGGTCAGCCGGTCGACCATCACGTCGACGGGCCGCCCGGATGGCGCGCTGAAATACATCTGCCTGTCGCCGTTCAGGTTGTTGAAACGCCGGTCCGGCTGGCAGCCTGCTTCCTCCAGGTACGCCGCGATCTTGCCGCGCCCTTTGGACAGGCACGCGAAGTCGATGTCCTGATCCCGCCGGAATCGCGGCGGGAAGCTGGGACAGACGACGCGCACCGCCAGGCCGCCGAGAAGCTTAAGCGGAAGGCCCGCGTCGGCCGCGCCGCGCGCGATCATGACGGCCTCGGGGAGGGGGTCATGTGTCGATGAGACGGTGTCTGACTCGCTGGGTGTCCCCATCCCGGCCCCTGTTCCTAGTTAGTGTCACGCGGGCTCAGCGTATGGGGAAACACCCTGGCTATGCCACGCCGGTTGACGCCGGAGGGGCAACATGGTGATCTGGTTGCGTGACCAAGAATGGAGTTGCGGCTGGCGCAACCTACCAGTCGGCCGAGCGCGTGCTGGCCGTGCTCACCAGCTTCGAGGACGGCCGGGAGGAACTCGGCGTCACCGAGATGGCCGCGCTGCTCCGCGTGCACAAGTCAACCGCTTCGCGGCTGGCCACCGCGCTTGAGCGGGCCGGTTTTCTCGCCCGTCACGGCAAGCGCTACCGCCTCGGCGTCGAGGTCATCAGGCTGGGCACGCTGGCATTGCGAAGTTTCGACATTGTAGGCCAGATGCGGGCCGCGATGGAAAAGCTCTCGGGACAGACCGGCGAGACGATCAATCTCGCCGTTCCCGACGGCGCGGGCATCCTGAACGTGGCCGAGATCCCGAGCACGTACATCCTCAGCTGCTCAGGCGGATGGACCGGCCGCCGGACGAAACCCCACGCCGTCGCCAACGGCAAGGTGCTGCTCGCCCACGGCGCCATCCCCACGCCCCGCCTGCTTGAGCGGTACACCGCCCAGACGATCACCACGCTCGGCGCCCTGCGCAAAGAGCTTGCCGACGTCCGCCACCGCGGTTACGCGACGGCGGTCGGCGAACTTGAGCAGGAGCTTGTCGCCGTCGCCACGCCCGTCTTCGACCCCGCAGGTGCCTGTGTGGCCGCGCTATCCATATCGGGGCCCGCCCACCGGATGCCCGCCGGCACGCTCGACGCGCTCGGGCGGCTGTGCGCGGCCGCGACTGCAGCCCGTTAGGCCGGTCTTACGGCGCGGTGTTCACGAAGGCCCGGAACGGAATTGGTTTTCGCTGAGCGGATGCGCACGGGGTGGGTCAAGGTCAACGCATCGACAAACTGGTGGGAGTCCCACCTTCCATTCGGCGGGAGGTCAGGATCGGTCAGCGGCCGCGGCCGCGTAGGAGGGCGTTACGCGATGGAGACCTTCACAGCAGCGAAGACCGTCGGCTACCGGGCCCCGAGATTCGGCGGGAAAGGTGGCCGCCATGGCCGCTGACACCGCGGGATCAGGTATGCCAAGCGCGCTGGAGATTGCGCGGCAAGCCACGCTGAAGCCGGTTACCGAGATCGCCGCCGATCTCGGCATCCCGCCGTGGCTGATCGAGCCGTACGGCGAGCACGTGGCCAAGATCGACCTTTCCACCATCGAGGCATTGGCCGATCGGCCCCTGGCCCGCTATGTGGTGGTGACCGCCGTCACGCCCACACCGCTCGGCGAGGGGAAGACGACCACCACCGTCGGCCTCGGCCAGGCCATGCGGTGCATCGGGGGAAGCGGGCCACGATCTCCATCAGGCAGGCCTCGATGGGGCCCACATTCGGGATCAAGGGCGGGGCGGCCGGCGGTGGCTACAGCCAGGCTGTGCCGTTCGAGATGCTCAACCTCCACCTGACCGGCGACATGCACGCGGTAACCGCCGCACACAACACGCTGTCCGCCATGCTCGACAACCACCTGCACCAAGGCAACGCGACCGGCCTTGACCTGCGCGACATCACCTGGCGCCGGGTGCTCGACGTGAACGACCGTGCGCTGCGGAACATCGTGATCGGGCTTGGGCCGCGAGAGGACGGCCTGACGCGACAGACCGGCTTCGACATCACCGCGGCGTCCGAGGCGATGGCCGTCCTGGCGCTCGCGGTCTCGCTGAAGGACATGCGCGCGCGGCTCGGCCGGATCGTGGTGGGCTACACCCCTGACGGCGAGCCAGTTACTGCGGAGCAGCTCAAGGCCGCGGGGGCGATGACGGTGATCATGCGGGACGCCCTCAAGCCCAACCTGCTCCAGACGCTGGAGAACACGCCCGTGCTCGTGCACGCGGGACCGTTCGGGAACATCGCCCACGGCAACTCGTCGATCGTCGCTGACCTCATCGGCATCCGGACCGGCGACTTTCTCATCACCGAGGCCGGCTTTGGCGCGGACATGGGCGCCGAGCGGTTCTTCAACATCAAGTGCCGCGGCTCGGGGCTGGTTCCCGACGCCGCCGTCGTGGTCACGACCGTACGCGCCCTCAAGGCGCATTCCGGGCATCACCGCGTCGTGGCCGGCCGGCCACTGCCGCCCGCCATGCTCGAAGAGAATCCCGCGGAGGTTCACCTGGGCGCCGCGAACCTGCGCAAGCAGGTGGATAACGTCCGCCTGCACGGCGTCACCCCCGTTGTCGCCATCAACGCGATGCCCGGCGACTTCGCCTCGGAGCACGAAGCCATCAGGGAAGTCGCCGCATCGATGGGAGTCAGGTCCGCGGTCTGCACCCACTTCACCGACGGCGGTCCCGGGGCCGCCGAGCTTGCCGAGGCCGTTGTCGAGGCGGCCGAGGAGCCCAGCGAGTTCCACTTCCTCTACCCGCTCGAGGCCTCCCTGCGGGAGAAGATCGAGACGATCGCCACTCGCCTCTACGGCGCGGCGGGAGTCGACTACTCGGCGGTCGCGGCCAAGCAGCTCGACGCCTTCGAGCGTACCGGCTTCGGCGGCTTTCCCGTTTGCATCGCCAAGACACAGCTGTCGCTGTCGTCCGATCCGAAGCTCAAAGGCGCGCCGACCGGCTGGCGGCTTCCCGTCAGGGAGGCGCGCGCCTCGGCCGGAGCGGGTTTTGTGTACCCGATCTGCGGAGACATGCGGACGATGCCAGGACTGGCGTCCAACTCAGCCGCCGAGCGCATCGACATCGACTCCAGCGGCCAGGTCGTCGGGCTTGCCTGACCGAGCGGCAGATGGGCCGCCCGCCCTTCTTCGCCTGCCGGTTGACGGCTTCCTTGACGCGCTCTCGGCCGCCGATCCCGCGCCCGGCGGGGGGGCGGCGGCCGCCATCGCGGTGGCGCTCGGCGCGAGCCTGTGCGCAATGGCCGCTCGCCTGTCGTCCACGCGGCTGGCGGAATCGGGTGAACTCGCCGCCGAGGCCGAACTGCTGCGCAACCGGGCCGCCGGACTCGGCGAAGCCGACGCTGACGCCTACCGCCGGGTGATCGAGGCCCTCCAGCTGCCAAGAGAGCCCGGCGGCGAGGCGCGCAAGCGTGCGGTCGCGGCCGCGTTGTCAGCGGCGGCGGACGTGCCGATGCAGGTCGTCGAGGCGGGCGCGCAGGTTGCGCGGCTCGCCGCGCGGCTGGCCGAAGAAGGGAATCCGAACCTGCGCGGCGACGCCGAAGCAGCGGCCCTGCTCGCCGAGGCAGGCGCGCGGGCCGCTGGCGCGCTGGTCCGGATCAACCTGGCCCGCGCGCCGGAGGATGACAGGCTCGCACGAGTGGACCGCATCCTTCGGGACACCGCGCGCTCATCCGCCCAGGCCCAGCAGCCACCCTAGTCGCCTGGTCACGCTGGCCGGTGGCGGTAGAACTCGACCGCCTCCGGCGGCAGCGGGGTGTTGCCGAGGATCAGGTCGGCGGCCTTCTCGGCGATCATCATGACGGGTGCGTAGATGTTGCCGTTGGTGACGTACGGCATCACCGACGCGTCTACGGTGCGCACGCCTTCGAGACCGTGTACCCGCATGCTCGCGGGGTCGACGACGGACGTCTCGTCGGTGCCCATCTTGCACGTGCACGACGGGTGCAGGGCAGTTTCCGCGTCCCGGGCGACCCAGTCGAGGATCTGCTCGTCCGTCGCGACGGACGAGCCGGGTGACAGCTCGCCACCGTTGAACCTGTCGAAAGCAGGCTGATTGAGAATGTTGCGGGTGATGCGTATCGCTTCCACCCATTCCGTGCGATCGCGTGCCGTTGACAGGTAGTTGAATCTCAGCGCCGGGTGCTCGGCTGGATCACGCGATTTGAGCTTTACCGACCCGCGGGAGTCGGAGTACATGGGCCCGATATGCACCTGGTACCCGTGGCCCCCGGCCGGTGCGGAGCCGTCGTAGCGGATCGCGATCGGGAGGAAATGGAACATCAGGTTCGGGTAGCCGATCTCGTCATTGCTCTGCACGAAACCGCTGGCCTCAAAGTGGTTGGTCGCCCCGGGGCCGTCGCGCAGCACCAGCCACCTGGCCCCCACGGCCGGGCGGTTGCGCCACTTCAGCGCGGGAGCGACCGACACGGGCAGCTTGGCCGCGAACTGGACGTACACCTCCAGGTGGTCCTGCAGGTTCTCGCCCACTCCGGGCAGGTCCTGGACCAGATCGACGTCGAGCGCCTTGAGGGGACCGGCGCTGCCGACGCCGGAAAGCTGCAGCAACTGCGGTGAGTTGATCGCGCCGCCGCACAGGATGATCTCGCCTGCCCGCACCCGGCGAAGCGGCCCGCTGCCGCGGGTGAATTCGATGCCGACGGCTCGCTTCCCGGTGAAGAGGATCTTTGTCACGAAGGCGCGGCACACCACCTTGAGATTGGCACGCGCCATGACCGGATGCAGATACGCCCGGGCCGCGCTCAGCCTCCGCCCACGGTGGATGTTGCGGTCGAAAGCCGCGAAGCCCTCCTGGCGGAAGCCGTTCACGTCCTCGGTGAGGGGATAACCCGCCTGCTGCACCGCCGCGAAGAAGGCCCGGAACAGCGGGCTCGCGGCGGGTCCGCGTTCAAGCACGAGCGGGCCGTCGTCGCCACGGTACTCGTCGGCGCCGGCCAGGCAGTTCTCCATCCGCTTGAAGTACGGCAGGCAATGGGCGTAGTCCCAGGCCGCCATGCCGGGGCCGGCGGCCCAGCGCTCGTAGTCCATCGGGTTGCCGCGCTGGAAGATCATGCCGTTGATGCTGCTCGAGCCGCCGAGCACTTTCCCGCGGGCGTGATAGATGCGCCTGTCGTGCAGGTGCGGCTCGGGCTCGGATTCGTACTGCCAGTCGTAGAACCGGCTGCCGATCGGGAACGTGAGCGCGGCAGGCATGTGGATGAACACGTCCCAGCGGTAGTCAGGCCGACCGGCCTCGAGCACGAGCACGCGGTTGGATGGATCGGCGGACAGCCGGTTGGCCAGCGCACTGCCGGCCGAACCGCCGCCGACGATGACGAAGTCGAAGTCGTAGTGCGCTGGCGCCATGTGGATCCCCGGTCACCCCGGTCACCCCGGTCGGGTCACGATTTCCGGGATGCTACCAGCGCTCCAGTGACTCGGTGGCCACCGGGGAAGCCGTCAGAGGGTAACGGTGAACGGGCGCATCATGTCGTTGTCCTCGTGCTCGACGATGTGACAGTGGTGGACGTAGCTCTGCGGAGCCGTGACTCCGGTCGGCAGGTCAAACTGCGCCCGGATCCTGGTGAAGTAGCCGGGGTTGGCCTTCGTCGTGTCCTTGAAGCCGCGCTCGGTAGGGTCGGGCGGCACCATGGGGCCGGTCGCGAACGGCGTAGGGTCGTGCCCTCCAGGCACGCCATTGGGGCCGCCGTATGCCGCCTGGTAGGCGTCGACGTCGAACGGTGTACGCCCGATGACCTGGTGGGTGACCAGATGGGTGTGCATCGGGTGGGTGTCGGGGGTCATGTTGATGTAGACCCAGTCCTCCACGGTGCCTGCCGTGGGCGTCTCCGTCGCCGCCGCGTCGAAGTGCAAGCCGTTGAGGTTCAGGAACCAGCCGGGCGTCTCCGCGCCGACCTCGTTCAGGGTGATATAGCGCGTCGTGGGCGGAGCGGGCAGGAGGGCGGCACGCCCGGGGAGGCTGGATGGAACGGCGGAGGGGCCCGGCTGGCTCACCTTCGCGGCGACCCGGATCTGCATCACCGGCTTCAGCGGAGGCGCGGGCGTCGATACCGGCGCTTGCGGCGGGCTGTTCTGCAGCACCAGCTTCTGACCGCGCACGCCACGGAAGTCGACGATCACGTCGGCGCGCTCGGCCGACGCCAGTACCAATTCCGTCACTGGCACGGGCTTGTCCCATAGACCACCCTCCGCGCCTATCTGCCACATGGGCACACCGCCGAGGCCGAGGCTGAGGATGCGCGCGTTACAGCCATTGAGGATGCGGAACCTGTACAGCCGCGGCTCGACGTTCAGGAACGGCCAGACCTTCCCGTTGACCAGCATCACATCGCCGAAATACTCCCCGATCCAGGTGACGCCTGGGATGTCGCTCGTCGGGTAGAGGAAAGTGCCGTTCGCGTTGAACTGGCGGTCCTGGATGACGAGCGGAATCTCGTAGGCGCCGCCGGGGATCCCGGCCGGATTGGGCTCGGCGCCGGTGTCATGCTCGTCCCTGACGATGTAGGCGGCGGCGAGGCCGGCGAAAACGTTGAGGCGCGTGGCGCCCAAGCCGTGGTCGTGGAACCACAGCAGTGATGCGGGCATCTGAGGCGCCTCGTTGGGATAGTGGACGACCTGCGTATCATCGGGGCCGAAGCCGTCCGGCGTGATCGCGGGGTTGCCGTCGCTGTCTGCCGCCACGAACCCGCCGTGCAGGTGGGTCATGACCCGCACCTGGCTGCCGAGTGGCGTGAGCCGGGTGTCGACCGGGATCCACGCCGGGTATGTCGCAGGTAGCTTATTGGTGAAGCTCATCTGCACCGGCGTACCGGTGTGCGCGACGACGGCCATCCCGAACGAGCCAGCCTGGCCAGCCAACCCCGAGCCATCGTCGTAGGCCCAGAACGGGGTGGGCGGCAGCTGCGGATGGAGCCGCCTCGCGATCTGCGTCTGGGTGAACGAGTACGTGTTCGCGCCCGTTTGGCGCGCGACCACTATTCCCGCGCCGGGCAGCGGAACAGGTTCGAGGAACTTGCCCAGCTGGCCACCCATCGCGGCGGACGCCGCCCGCACACGTGCTGTCCACGGTAGCGCCATCGCGGCGCCAGCTCCCAAGCCGTACCCGAAGAACCGTCGCCTGGATATGCCCGTCATTTCCACCATCTCCCCCTGGGTTCGCCGTCGGCCGCTCGGCCATCGCGGCCGTCCGGTTCTCCGTCGATCGTCGCCTGGACGATCGGTGGAGGACCGCAATGTAAATCGGGTGCTTGACGGCGATTAGGGGCTAATGGCCCTATGTGCGTCACATGCGTCATATGCGCCGCACGATGTGCCGATGTGCCCGGTTGGCGGCCGCAGCGAGGGTAGCGTAACCACGTGGACTACCTGATTGCGCTGGTGGCCGCGCTGCTGCTCGGAACCGGGTTCGTGCTGCAGCAGCGTGCGGCGCAACAGGCACCGAAGTCCCACTTCCTGCACCTGCGGCTGCTTGCGGATTTGCTGCGCAAACCATGGTGGCTGCTTGGCGTCGCGACCATGGTGATGGGGCAACTCGCGTCGGCGTGGGTGATGGGCCACCTCGAGCTATCGATCGCTGAGCCGCTGCTGGCGTCCAACCTGATCTTCGCTCTGGTTCTCGCCGCCTCCGTCGGCGGTCAGCGTGTCGGCCGGACCGAGATGTCGGGGGCCGTCATTCTCAGCGCCGGGGTCGCCGCATTGTCGCTGACGCGGTCCGCGCGGGCCGCGTCGGTGTCGTTCGGATCGTTCGCCTACTGGCCCGCGGCGGGCGCGGTTGGGCTCGTCGCGTACGGCCTTGTCCAGGCCGGACGTCGGCGCTCGGGTGACCAGCGGGCGACCCTGACCGGGACGGGCGCTGGTCTCGTCTTCGGCATCTCCGATGCCCTGACCCGCCGCACCATGCAGATACTCCAAACCCACCCGGTCATGTCGCTGTTCACCAGCTGGCCCGCGTACTGCCTGGTCGCGACGGGCTTTGTGGGCCTGTGGCTGATGGAGAGCTCGTTCAACGCGGCGCCGCTGCAGGCGTCCCTGCCTGCCATCACCGCGGCGGAGCCAATCTCGGGGATACTGCTCGGCATGGTCGTCTTCGGCGACCGCGTGTTCGTGTCGCCCGGCATGCTGGCGCTGCGGGCGGCCGGGATCGTCGCGCTTGTCGCCGGCGTCATCATGGTGGCTCGCGCACCCGCC